>Ga0137407_10000324_pt1 | contig 33910 bp, 54 predicted proteins | sample CZOMad2_2_16fung_FD_108410 | JGI IMG/M metagenome (GOLD analysis project Ga0137407, IMG submission 108410) | Vadose zone soil fungal communities from Angelo Coast Range Reserve, California, USA - CZOMad2_2_16fungal (Illumina Assembly) | ecosystem: Environmental > Terrestrial > Soil > Vadose... | reverse complement strand
TTGAATTTCCTGATGAAATGACTCATGATGAAATGGCGAATGCTATTAAAAAAAATTTCTCTCAATTTTCTCAACAAGAAAAACAAGATGTAGAAAAAGAGTCAAAACCAAAACGGACAGCTCCTACTCAACAAACTAAATCAAAAAAAGAGGATTCATTTATTGAAAGAGGGAAAAAATTTCTGGAAAATGAAAAAGAGTCATTTATAAAGAATTCTGAAGGCTATGCAAAAGATCTTGAAAAGAATATTGGAAATCTTCCGGTTGCTATTGGCGATACAGCTTTAACACTAGGAACAGGATTAGTTGGAGGAGCATTAGGCGCTGGAAGATTCTTGGGCGACGTTGCTTTAGGAGATAGCGCTCAAAATGCTTTAAAACATATGCATGCTACCCAAAATACATTTACATGGAAGCCAAGGACATCTGGCGGTCAACTAATGACTCAAATTCTTGGGGAGCCTGTCAATGCTCTTAGATTTCTGACTGGAGAAGGGGGAAGGGCTTTAGGGGGAGAAGAAGGACAGCAATTGGCTGAAGGGACATTTGATTTAGGGGCGAATATTCTTCCTGGATTGGGTAGAAAAAAACCTTCCAAAGTACCAACTCCAGTTCAAGAGGGAGTACCAAGAATGAGGCAGTTTTCTCCAGAACAAGAGGCAAGGCGTATACGTATGGAAGAACAAAAATTAAATCCAACTCTTGGAGATATCACTCAAAAAAGAGAGCAGCAAAGATTTGAAGAAAAAATAGGTCATACAGATTCAGGAGAAGAACTTGCGGATCGTCAGATTGCGCAAACTCAACAAATATTTGAAAATATCAATGCTTTGAAAAGCAAAGGGAAATGGAAAGAAGCTGGAAAATTGCAAGCAGGTCTAAATATTAGAAATGCTTTGGAATCTGAGCAAGATGAGAGATGGAATAAAGTAGCAAAAGATTCTGGTGTTCAATACAAACCTTCTACATCTACTAAAACAGGACTTGGTATAAGATCTATTGTAGAAGGAATTAGAGATCAGAAAAGACAAGAAACCGCAAACTTATATGAAAAAGCAGAACAGTCTCCGCAAGCACGAGAAATTATAGATGTTGATGCGTTAGATAAATACTTAAAAGAAAATGAACCTGCATCTGTGGCAGTTAAATCATTAAAAACCATATTTCATGATTTAACTGATGTAAAAAAACAGAATAAACCTGAAAAAAAATACAAGATATTTGGACCTAACGAAGAAGTTATAGCAGAATCAAAACCTGAAATTTCTGTGAGCGATCTTTTTCAACTTAGAAAAAGGGCTGGAAATCTTGGAAAAAGTGATCCTTCGCAAGGCCATTATATGCGGGAAGTTAAGAATATTATAGATGACATCATGGAAGAAAAATCAGGAAATCTATACAAAAATGCAACGCAATCAGCCAGGAAAGACTTTATTACTTTTAAAGAGCAAAAAGGAGTAAGCCGCATATTAGATATGGCAACAGATACTGATTACAAATTTGGAGACGAAGAATTATTCAAAAAGGCAATTATTGATAGTAAAGATAAAGAATTAAACGATGTTGTTGATCTTTTAAGTAAAAACAATAATGGTGTTCAAGGATTAAACACTATAAGAAATGGTGTCTTGGATCATATAAAAAAATCTAAAAATCCAACAGAGGCGATTGAAGAAATAGGAGATGTCAAGCTTGGTATGATTTTTCCTAAAAAAACCATTAATGATTTAAAAAGCTATGCTTCAGACTTTGGCGATAGAAAAATTATTTCTGATGTATTGGAAATGGCGACAAATAAAGACTATAAGTTTGATACTTCTGAAGTATTTGATAAAAGTGTTTTAAATACAACCCCAGAACAATTATCACATGTGCTGAAAATTCTGGCTACTTCTAAGCATGGTAAAGGAGCTATAGATTCAATAAGATCAGCCACGACGGATTTTATTGAAGGTGAAGTATCTCGCATTGTAGGTCAGGATCAAGGAAAACAACAGGTTTCTGTTCAAGGATTTAAAAATGCATTAAAGAAAATCGGAGATAATAAATTAAAAATGATTTATGGAGATAAGGATTTTAAATACATTCAAGATTTATTTCAGTCTGTAAGAGATGTTAAAACAAGAGGAAAATACTCACAAAGTGAAACAGGAATCAATATTTTAGATCAATTTAAAAGAATTGCACAGAGAAAAGCCATAAAAATGATACCGAAGGTCGGTGGTGTAATTGATACAGCTTTAAATGCTGTAGATGAGCGCGCCGCACAACTAAAGGATGCGCAAAGAATTCAAGAAGCTTTAAATCCACGCCTTGAAGCTCCTGAGAGTATTGAAAAACGTACTCAAGAAGCCAATCAATTCAACAAAAATCAGAATAAAGCATATTATCAAAATATGCTAAATAATTCTCTTAAATTAGGGTTTGCGCCATTAGGCGTTTATAACTCTCAACAACCTTCAAGCAACATGGTTTTGGATGCTCTTGGAAAGTTGAAATTAGGACCTGGACAGGCTGAAAATTCCCTTTTGAAGATGATGCTTCCAAACCAAGGTGATCAACAGTAAAGAATAGCTCTGCCAACCCTGTGGATAACCCAACTTCAAAATGTTGAAAACATGAATTTTTAGAGGGAGTTAATTTTTTATCCACTATTTATTAAATAGTTATTTGGTAGATATACATGAATTAAAACAACCGCAAGCATATGTTTTTGTTAATAAAATATTAACTATCCAAAGAAAACAAACATCCTTATTATTATCAATTATTTTATAAATAATACCGATAGGAATAAGAAATACCACAAGGATTTGAGAAGCGTGAATATTCTGATCATTGATGACAACATGGGGGCTGGCTTAGACTTTGCATATAGATGCATAGAGTATGGCCATAAGGTGAAGCTGCTTAGGAAGCGTGGTGAAACCTACGGAGATGGTTTCCATGGAATCATCATGGTGGACAATTATAAAAATCATATGGCATGGGCGAAAAATGGATTGATCATCAATACGGGAAATGCGGTACATTTACGTGAGCTGGACCGCTACCGTAAAGATTTCGGTTTTGAACAAAGTATATTTTCACCATCATGGAAATCAGCACAGCTTGAAATAGACCGTAAAGACGGAATAGAGCTCCTTGAGCGTGCTGGCATACCTACACCTCCTTACAAGGAGTTTGCATCGCTGGAAGAGGCTCAAAAGGCCGTTCTTTCCAGTGATAAATGCTGGGTGTTTAAAACATTAGGATCTGAAGAAGATAAATCTCTTTCGTTTGTATCGAGTAGTCCTGAAGAAATGTATGGGTGGTTGCAAGCGAAAATTGATGGTGGCCTGAAGCTCAAAGGTAAATGCATTCTTCAAGAGAAGATTGATTTGGTTGCGGAATTGGGTTGTTCTGGATGGATGGGGTCTGAGGGTTTTTTAGAGAATAAATGGCAATTGTGTTTCGAGCACAAAAAGATGATGGATGAAGAGTTGTATGTAACCACAGGTGAAGTGGGAAGTGTGACACAGTACAATAAAAAAGATCGAATTGCTGAAGATTTCCTAAAGCCCCTCGAAAAAGAGATTTTGGCTCTTGGACACCGTGGCGATACTGCGATAAATGGCGGGATAGACAAAAAAGGAAATTATTGGTTCTTCGAATGGACCATGCGATGTGGATGGCCTTGTTTTTGGGCTCAAACCGCCTCTCATGAAGGCGATGATCCTGCCCAGTGGATGAAAGACGCCTTAAATGGTAAAGACACGCTTAAGGTGCATTATAACCCTTGTGTGATAGTTGTTCTATTTATACCCCCTTATCCTTTTAGCTCTCAAAAACTGGAGATGGAAGAAAAAATACAAGGATTGCCAATTAAAGGCTTTGAAGAGCATTGGGATGATATTCACCCTGTTTGTGTGAAAATAGGAGATGGGTACAAAGTAGAAAGCGGGAAAGCAGAAAAAGTTAGTCAGTTTCAAACTTCAGGAGAGTATGTGGCATGCGTAACTTCTCTTGATCCTTCTTTGAAAAAGAGCAAAGAAAACGCCTATAAAATTATTGAAGACATAAAGATACCAGATCTGGGCTATCGTACTGATATTGCCGATAAGGTGATGAAGGTTTTACCTAACTTACATGAACTCGGTTATGCATTAGATATGCACGAATAAATGAAATTTTAAGACTGTCGTGATGACTGACTGGAAGGATAATATGATGCTGAAAAAAGTAAATAAACATTTTTTATTTATTATTTTCTTATTGAGCTTTATAAATGTTTCTTCTGCCACAGTAACTCTGATTCCTGATCCCGTGTTCTGTGCAAGAGATCAGAACGGAAATTCTCTTGCTGGCGGTAAACTTTATACTTATGCATCAGGAACATCTACACTTCTTTCAACATATACCGATTATACTGCTGGAACGCCAAATTCAAATCCTGTAATACTTGATTCTACAGGGTGTGCATCAGTATGGTTAGGAAATAATGCATATAAATTCAATCTGCTAGATTCAAATAATGTACAGCAAACAAATTATCCAGTTAACGGAGTAACGCGCTACAGCAATTATTCTGAAGTAGCTTCTATTAGTTCAAACCTTGCCTCCCAAGTTTATGCCAGTCAAGGAGCTGGATTGGTTGGTTATAGGCAATCTTCAACTGCAAACGGAAGAACAGTACAAGATCGTTTGCAAGATTCCGTATCTATTAAAGATTATGGAGCAAAATGTGACGGATCAACAAATGATGCGCAATCTATACAAAATGCATTAAATAGTGGCGCGAAACATCTTTCAATTCCTTCAGGTACCTGTATAGTAAATACATATGGAGGAAATCAGGTATTAGCTTATATTTCATCTAGGGATGGATTTGAAATATCTGGAGAAGGCCCTTCATCTATAATAAAATTAGCCAATAATGCGCCAGCAACAAGTGGATCTAATTTTCCAATAATTTTTGAGAACGGGAGTTCAGATACACTTAAAAATGCGGTATTTAGGGATTTTACAATTGATTTAAATGGTCAAAATAATCTTGTCTCTACTATTTATGAAAATGCATTTTATTTTCAAGGAAAAGAAACAAATGTTACATTTGAAAATTTGATAATAAAAAATTTAGTAGGCACTCAAGGAATAAGAGTAGGATTTGATAATACGGCAAATTTTGGTCAAGATATATTTGTTAGAAATTGCATTTTTGATACATTTGGTTTGGGTATTCCTGGATGGCCTGGAGCTGATCAATCAGTTTTATACTTAGAAGCTGATAATATTCAAATTATTGGAAATAAATTTTTTAATCCATCATTTTCTTTTAATCTCTCTATTGGGAATACGGCAATTGAAGTGCATGGACAGAATAATACAATAATACAAGACAACTATTTCACTTATTCTCAGCTTCCTATACTTCTGTCATCGCAACAGAAGCCAATGCTTAACACATTAATTCAAGGAAATAATTTTATTCAAACAAACTATATGTTTGCTTTTGATAATGGTCCAGATAACAATTCTCAGTCTAAAGTTATTGTTGATAGTAATTTTTATAATTCGACGGTTGCTGCTTCTTCAATTATACCAATTGGATCATCTGGCGAAGGTAATCATACAAGAGATTTTATTACATTCTCAAACAATACCATGGATGGGTCAGGAAATTCCAATCAAGAAACGCATATATTTAAATCAGATTCAACTTATCTTAGAAGTTTAATGGCTTATGGTAATAATATATCTACATTTAATGGAGCATTTTTATATTTTTCAGGAACGGCATTAAATAGCCCATACACAGATATTTCTGTGTTTTCAAACAAGTTTGATAGTCTTGGTCAAACTTCTGGATCTTATCCTTCTACGCCAGAATTTATTGCAGTTGTTCCGTCATCTGGAACAGTAAATTCATTATCTTTTCGTGATAATGAATTATTCAACACGAGCGGAAAGAATTATACAACAACTGGTTTTGTAATAGCATCTGGAAATATTAATTATATCAATATTGATAATAATAAAGTAAACTTTGGAAGCAATACTGTTGTAAGAACAGGTTCTTTAGGAACTAATCTTTACAGGAATGTACAAAATGCATTTTTTCAGAATGTACCTTATTATTCTGTAAGTCAAGGAGTGGCATCTTCTGGAACAACAAATTTAGCTTCATTCGCTGGTTATGGTATCAATAATTATGCTGATTATACTATCAATTTATTCGCCACAGATGGAGCAACAAACAATGCAAATAACGTTTATGAATGCAATTATACCACCACTGGATCTGGCTGCACTTTAATTTCAGGAAAAGGAAATCGTACTGCAGATATACTATTATCGTATTCTGGTACTACCCTTGTTGCTACAAACAATTATGCATCATTATTAACCATGAGTTTTATTGTTACTAAAATGGTTAATAATTTCACAAATGCATTTATTTGGCAATTTTGATTGTATTAATTATGGATAATAAAAATATTAGCATAAATACTTCAGAGCTTAAAAAACTCATCAAAGAAGCTAACCAAGAAGCTTTGGATGATATGTACGCAGCAATCGGTCGCGGCATGGTTACGAAATTCCTATATCTGATAGGATCAAGTCTTATGGGTTTGGCATTTGCCATGGCAAAAAAATATGCCAACATAAAGGGGATAGAATGATGTTTATAAGATCGGAATATGTTGCCATAGCAGGTCTTATATTGATAATGCTGGCAATTTACAGGGACCGGAAAAAATTCCATCTATGGAAAGGGAAGTAGCCCATAAAATATGCATTTATGGGCCATGGTAATCTTTATAAATGTACAGATTCAATTGAATCTGTACTATTGCTGTGCTTGATAGGGCTCAAAAAATTGGCTATTAAAATAGAATTCCTTATATATCCCCATTCTTGTGATTACTCCTATTTTTATATCCATTATTATTGAATAATCGGCATTTGAAATATCTTCTTCAGTATGCTGTATAGGAGAAATCAAAATTTCAGTTACTATAATTGGTTGATTCTCAATAAAATTATAGGATGTTTTTAATCCTTTTTTTATTTGAACCAAATCATTTATTTTGAATTCATGTTTTTGATAGAATAAGGCATGTTGATTTTTAAGAAATGAAACGTCCATTCTTTTTTCATTAATATCAGAATCATTACCATGCTCAATTAAATTCGCCATGACTTCATCAAAGATGATTTTTTTTCTTTCGTTATCTAAAAATAATTCTTGCATCTAAAATTTCCTTTCAATAAATATAAAATTCGTTACTCCTTAACGATAAGGTTTCAATTTAAATTCCACTCGTAAATGAAATTTTTTTCTGGATATAAACTTCTTGAAAATAACCATGGAAATTGATATTTCTCATGCTTTAAATCCATGGCAGGACTTTTTGAATGAACGCGTTCGTTACCTATCAAAATATACCTTGATTTCTTTATTATTTTTAATTCATCTATTCCAAAGTAATTACCGCCTCTTTCATGTTCTTTTTCATTATATTTATAAGTAACCCAAGATCCAATTACCGTTTTGTAATTGGATCTTTTTAAAAAAGTGTTTGCGTCACATTTTGAAACATATTTGTAATCATAGGGCACTGTTTTTTGTCCAAGTTCTTTATATGCGTTTTTTAAGTTTATTTCATCCTGCTGAAAACTATCGCAAGCATGGATATTTAAAGTTTTTGCAATAGCAGCATGCGCTGCTCCTATTTCTACTGCTTTTCCTATTATTTTAGTTTTTAACCATTCTATTAGTTCTGTTGTCGGAAGCCCATAAAAACCATGAACAACACAAAATTGACTCAGAATTTCTTGTGGATATGCTTGATAAACTGATGAAGGAACAATTATTAGTCTTCCATTTTCATCTAAGCATTCTTTTTCTAAATGGGATATATCTCGTGTTTTCAAAAAATAGACATCAACGGTCATTTAATTTTCCTACCGGCGTGGTTTTTAAACAGATTTCCTATGCGTTTATAGGTATTAAGCGAAGTGTCTGTTTTATGGCGAGTAGTGCCTTTTATCTCCGTATTAGTAGCGCCCCCTTTATCTGCTTCTGTAACGAAAGATACTCTGGCTGTATGGCCAGAAATACTTCTTTCTTCTAAATTTATACCGGCTAACTTAGCATATTTTTTCCACACTTGCTGTATCGTTTTTGTGGATATTTTCTCATCCTCTTTCCCTATTTTTTTTCCACCTTTATAAATGCGCCTGAATACATATCCAGAGGTTATTTCTGAAGAGATCAACCATTTTTGAAGGTGGTTTATTGCATTAATTCGCTCAATATTTATTAATGCTATTTCATCGTCCCCAGTCTTTGAGTCTGGAATATAAATTAAAATACCATCTTCTCGATATTTAAAATCTTCAAATTTTAAATTTGCCTCTTCAGAACATCTAAACCCGCATGAAAACCCAACCGAAAGTAATGCGGCATCCCTTAGACCAAATAAATTCTCCTGGCAATATACTAACATAACTTCAAGCTCATCTAATGTTACCGGATCTCTCTGATTCGGTTTTTTAGGATACCTTCTTTCAATAGATTTCATTGTTTTTGAAACCAGCGTCGCTGAAGTCGGCGATGGATCAAATCCGCTATCAAGGTGAAGCATGCGTATAGCAGACAAGTAAACAATTAAGGATTTATGTGATATATTTTCGTTCGCTGACTGATCATGAAGAAATTCAACAATAGTTTTTGGATCTGCTGGAAGATGTTGGGAATTTCTTTCGATGCACCAACTTTGGAAAATATCCCAAAGTCTGGCATAAGTTCTTTTTGTGTTATGAGGACTTGAGTCCTCTACAAGTTTTTTTGCCCCTTCTGAGAGTCCGTCCGTGATTGACGAACGGATTTTTTGATCTGAACTGATAATTAGGGTGCTCATTTTATTGCCTGCTAGTAATAGTGAAATGTATAGGGGATTTCACTATTATGGTTTTTATCTATGAAGAATTTTTTGTATTTATCCGTATAATGGATCTTATACGGATAAATTTATTGTATGATAAAATTAATGTGCTGTAAAGATTATATCAACCAAAAAAGGCGCTAAATATGTCGGAAATTAATTTGAGTAAACTTGCAAATTATGATTTTATTGTAATGATAGATACCTCTGGCTCGATGGAGGATACAGTGAAAGAAGGAAGTGATGTAACGCGCTGGGAACATGTTCAAGAAACAGCTATTCAATTTTCAAGGGATTTGTCAAAGATAGATTCTGATGGGATTGGATTAGTAACATTTGGTGGAAACATTGAATCTTTTGATGGCGTAAATGCGGATAAGGTAAAAGAAGTATTTGCTTCTCTCGCTCCAAGGGGAACCACCCCTCTTGCGGAAGCTTTATTGGAAGCTTTAAAGTTAGCGAATAAATCTGATAAGAAAGATTTCATTGTTTGTTTTACTGATGGCGTTCCAGACAATAGAAAAGCTGCTGAAGCCGTAATCAGGGATGCAGCAAATGCTATTGAAACCGATGATGCGTTAACAATCCTGTTTATTCAAATTGGAGATGATGCAAGGGCAACTGCTTATCTAAAGCAACTTGATGATGATCTGAAGGGGGCAAAATTTGATATTGTAGACACAAAAACCATAGAAGAAGCTGGGAAGTTTAGAAGCACTTCAGAATTGATCTTATATGCGATGGAGAATTAAATGGTCGATATCATTCTTTTGTCTTTTTTGATTGGAGTATTTTATACTGGATTTTGGGCTGGAAATAAGTTCAACTCTCTCGGCAATATGTTTTCTGCAGTCGAGAAATGGTTGAAAGGTTAATTTAAAAGGGAAAAAATGGAAACTAGATCTTATAAAACTATAGACAGAAAAAAATTAGGATGGCCGGCAGGGGAATGGGATGATGAGCCAGATAAGATCCAATACCAAGACGAACAAACAGGATTACCTTGTTTGATTGTTAGAAATCCACTGGGTGCATTATGCGGGTATGTGGGGGTTGATAAAAAACATCCATTTTATGGAAAACATTATAATGATGTTGATGTAAGTGTTCATTGGGGCTTAACATTTTCAGATTCTTGCGGTACATGGAAGGATGATGGTCAAGGAATCTGTCATATTCCAGATAAAAACGAACCGCATCATGTTTGGTGGCTAGGCTTCGATTGTCTTCATAGTGGAGACACTTCACCTGGCATGATGGTATCTCTAAGATTGATCAGTATGCCAATAATTAGAGACTTTGAAGAATACAGAAATATTAATTTCGTTAAAGAACAAATATCTCTATTAGCAAAACAAATCAAACAGGCCGGAAGAAGTTTGGCTAAGATCAATCGCTTCAGAAAAAATCACAAACCAAAATACAAAAGGTAAAACTATGGCATTAGGTCCTGGTGTATATGATGATTTATGTACTGAGATTAAAGAGAAAACTCAAGCAGAATCCGTTATTTTGATAATAACGAATGGGAATAGGGGTTCCGGGTTTTCCATGCAAGCAGACATTCTAAATGTTTTAAGAATGCCAGATGTTCTGGAGTATGTGGCTGGAATTGTTAGAAATGATCACATGCAAGGCAAGCTATGAATTGGAGATTAAAAAAAACAATTCAATGTGAAAAATGCCCTTGGAAAAAAGATGTTGATCCCTATACTATTCCAAATGGATATGGCGAAGAGAAACATGCCGCTTTAGAATGCACAATAGCTAAACCTGGAAGCCTGGATCTTAAGAGAAAATTACATGTTATGGAATGCCACGAAACACAAAATTCTTATTGTATTGGCTGGCTTCACAATCAAATTGGAATAGGTAATAATATTCTATTAAGAATTCATATGAGTAAATGTGAAAACGCAAACGAAATAATTATAATTGGAGAGCAGCATGATTCATTTCAAAAAACTTTACCAAAGAATCAATTTAATTACTTGAGTGCCAATATTGATCTTGATAATTAATGTAATCACATGCATAAGTAAAATCTGGATTAGAGCAGAATTTTATTCTAGTTGTTGTGACAAAAATAAGTGGACATTCGCAATAAGGGCATAATTCCTCTGTTATTTCATGCACGCATTTACCGTTTCCGCAATTAAGAACATTGCATGACTGTAACATTTTTAATGTTCAATATGCGGTGTATGAATACCATCACTATGTTCTATTTTAATTATATCACTTAATTCTTTATAAAGATCAACAAGTACGCAATTATGAAATTTAATTAATTCAATAAAATGTTTAATCATTCCTACACTGTATTCGTCCGCCATTTTTTTATTTTCAATGCTCCCCCCAAATTCTTCTAATTTAGACCTGAATCTAAGCTTATTATCTTTTAGAGATATAACGCTTTTTGTAGTCTCAGGCTTTAAAAGGTATTCGCTTAGATGATCATCATATAGAAATATAAGGCCAGCAATATCATGATTATTAAGAATAATTTTTATTTCAGCCATGGCAATTTTAAGTTTTTCACTATAATTAGCGCCCATTTAAGCCGCTTCCTGAAAAAGTAAATCTTCTAAATTGGTTCCCGTCCTAATTAATTCTTTTAACCATTTAGGTCTTGCGCCTGCTCCATTCCATATTTCATTTTCATTGTTTGGGTTTATATACTTTTTAGAGAAAAATCTTTTTTTTGTAATCTTTTTTTCTTCTTGCGTTTCTTTTGTGGAAATTTCAGGGAAAAGATCATGTAACTTATAGCCACTTTCATGCGCTAAAATCAGTATTTTATCTTTAACACTTTTTTTATTTTCAGATCTGAGGCTTTTAATTGCTGTTTCTATATCTCTTTGTAAGATTAAAAGTTGATGGTATCCTAATTCTTTTAAGTCTTCTGGAGTTACGTTAACCATTGTTACTATTCCTTTCAAAAAAGAATAGTAACATTAAAATTTATTGTTGTAAATTTTCTTTGAAAGGGTTGTCTGCATTTTTATCCAGCCATAATATCAAATCCTTCATGTCTTGAACAAAATCTTCGGCTGGGATAGTAGTCCCAAGCATTCTTAATTGATGTTTTAGCATTAAAGCCACGCCATAACATACCCATTTTATCTCTTTATGAAGACCGCATAGAGATTCAATGTCTGCGATTACTCCGCTTTTTAATTGACCCATATTATCCCTTTATATCATTACATCACTAATAATAACTTGTACGCCAGGATCAATTGAGAATATTTTTTTAATTAAACATTCAACAACTTGGCAGTCGTCTTTCCAAACCACCCCATTAAGACTATCACTTAAAATTTTTAAGCAGTTATCAATATCAGGCTTTTGTGTTGGAAGTATTTTTCCTTCCTGAGCAAGAATCTTTTTTTTCTTACTCCATGAATTCGGTATTTTAAAGAAGGCTATTATGTTTATAGATACTGGAGTCAGTAATATTTTTTTTCCAGCCATTTTAATAGAGGCTATTTGAGAGACTAATTTCTCGTAAGATACTGTTTTCTTTGGCGTGTAATGTGCAACTATCCCATTTCTAACAAAGCTCCTTGCCCTGCCTTTTGCAATAGGCTGGCCTGGAACAAAAAATCTTATAAATTCTTTACGATCAAAACTTTCTTCTGGCCACATAGTTGCATACCCTTTCAAAAATCAAATTGAGGGCTATGCAATTAACCACTATTACGGGAATTAATAAAGCACTAATCACATCAGCATTATCAATTAGGTTCATGTCAGATGCCCCACAATAAGAAGCGCCGTGATCTTTCGTTATATCTAATCCGGGAATAGAAGTAACGAAACACACAGCGCTTACTGAATATCGTCAAGGGGTTTAGGGTTCTGTATAAGGGTAAATACTATTATTAAGTTATTGTAAGCGTTAATCGCCACCCCATATGCCGTCCGGCCTCATTCTTGCCATTGTTAAAAGCTGGATAAGCGGTCTTTTTGCATTTCCTTGAGTTGATGCCCAATAATTATCCTCATCGACATTATCAGCTAATTTATTTATGGCCTGCTCTAAAATTGGAATAGATTCCAATCCTGTTTTACCATAAAGAAGCCTTATTCCTTCTTCTTTATCAATGACATTGTAATAATGTTTCGAATAATTGTAGGTTATGTTCAGAGAGAGCCTATTGCTCCCGCCTACCTCATAAGTTCCTCCTGTCATAGCATGATTATACGGGATCATAATAATTTCTTTGGAAACAGGATCTTTTAACTCTATATCATAGCTCATAGATTAGCTCTATTTCTTTTATGCCCTGAAGCATCTTTTCATTCAATAAAGTTAGCAATAACATAGAGGTATGATTCAATACTTGTTTTTCCCATTCACAAAGGTCTAGTTCTTTTCTGCTAGATAGGCCAAGAACCATCCCGGCTCCAAGCATGCCTTCTTCTACTCTAACTTTGAAAATATTATTTTCACTCAATACATTTGCATACATTTTATTTGCATCATAAAGACTTATTTTGTTGTCTCTCAAAACACATAACGCAAGCGCAACGTCGTCTTGGTTTGGAGGAACGAGACTAGTGGAGTCTAGTACTTTTTTTGCTAATTCCTCAGCATTACTTAAATCTTTTTGATTAGAACTCATTTCAATATAAACTCTTAAAAATAATAATATATTAGGTGAGGCAGGGCTATACCTGCCTGCCTCATTCATAAATACCTAGGAAAGCAAAGACAACCTTTCGTTTGAAAGATCTATAAGGGCATCTTTGTGTTCTTGATTCAGATTGGATTGTATAACTTTTTGCATAGAAATGTTAATTTCTTTTGGGGTTTTGGCTTCTTCTATTGATTTTTTTATCGCATCAAAATCAATATCTGGATCTTTAGGAGATTTCGTATTAGTAATTTCCCCAGTAGTCTTATCTATATGCTCTTCTTCATACTGACTTACCACCTGGTATTCGCCTGTTAATACTTCTCCAAGGTCCTGAGAACCTGAAGAATCTGCTTTTTCATCGACCCCGATTGCATTCGCCATTTCAATGCTTGTTGGAAGGTATTTAAACAAGCGCCTCACAACAGTTTTTTTTCCCATTTCAGTTGGATTTTTCCACCACGGCGAAGATTCTTGTCTAATCTTATTTCCAGTTTTTCTACCATCTACCCATTCATCTTTAGAGGCATTCTGGCTACCATCCCGTACCTGCTCTATTTCTTCTTGAGGCATGAATTCAAACTGTTTTCCACCACCCTTGAGCTTCGCTACAGCATAATAACCAATAACCTCACCACGGTCTTTATACGCTGGTTTATGGCGTATCTCATCAACTGTTCCATACTCCAGTTCAAATTCATCGTTAGAATACACTACACGGGCACTAATACTTTCAATTTGCCCAGAGCGTCTTGATAGATCAATCAGTCCACGATAACCTGCGATAAATTGTACTTCTGTTACTTTTTCTGTTTTACCGTTTGGTAACCGCTTATTTGTAGAGAATGGGATTAAATAGCAATGCCCCATAGGTGTATTGGGCTCAAGTCCAAATTGAGAGCATAGAACTAAACCGCCAAACAAGGACTCGATCGTACAATCTAATAGCTTCGGATTTTGCCGAATGGCTCCCAATCCGATTCTTAACATTCTATCAGGACTAACGTGCTTGGGGAGCATTGCCCTAATCACCTCTTTTTGTGATTCAAAAAAGGATTTTACACTGCCTATTCCAGCATCTTTGGCAACTGTTTTTAACAAAGCGGATGGATTTTCTTTGCCTGTAGCAATAGATTTGAGGACTTGTGCGCTCATTTTGTGCCTTTCTTCTGTCATCTCGACAGTAGGTGATTAAATTATTAAGAGGGGAGAATAAATTTAACGATATTTTTGGCCTCTTTTAGAAGTTCTGAGACTGTTTCATGAGGCTTTGATTTTAATAGCTCCATAATAATTATCATTCTTATTTTTTCTGGCATAAGTTCCATTTTCATACTCCTTTCATCACGACATCACGTCGATATAAAATAATTGAAAATTCTCAATTTATTTGCTTGTTTTGTGATATTACGGCATGTTTTTGTGTAATAATTAGTGAAATTCAAGAAAGGATTGTATGTCTAAAGTTCACGCTGAAATTTCATATAGAAAAAATGATGGCACAAGCGTACATAGTGACATTTGCCCACAAAATCATGATGCAGGCATGATAAATAATAAGGAGTATAAGGAATTTTTACATGAATGCCTGAATGAGTGGTTGAATAATTCGAATGGAAGTGGTGGGTTTTATATCAAGGAAGAGGGTTATATATTTTAAGGATTTTGATAATTTATATAGGATTATTTTATGGAATTGAGAGACGTTGAATGTCCTTATTGCGAATCGTGGCAAGAAATTAATCACGACGATGGAGTGGGATACGAAGAAGATGTTCTGCATCAACAAGAATGTAGAGATTGTAACAAAGTGTTTACTTTTTCGACAGGTATAATTTATTGCTATACGGCCTATAAAGCTGATTGTTTAAATGGCGAAGAACATCAATGGCGAAAAACGAATACATATCCTAGACAGTTTTCAAAATGGGAATGCGAAATATGCGAAAAAACACGACCACTTTCAGCTCAAGAAATGCTTGAGGCCATGCAGGATAAGGGAACGGCGCGACCTCTGGCATGAAAGATTAGCAGTCGGTCGAAAATGGACTCTAAGGGCGCGTTAGAGGCATCTAAACTACCAGGCAGCCTCAAACGCCTTTTTGAGTTTATCTATTATTTCCTGGGACTCATTTCTAAACCCGCTACAACTTAAGAAATGATCGAAATCTTCTTCTAAAGTATGCTTTTTTGGGATACTCTGAATTTCTTGCCATTCACCGCCACTTATACTTTGAAATATTGCTCCATCATCACAAAGTGCAAAAATAGTAAATTGCGATTCAAATGTTTCTGGTGTTGAACAAATCTGAATCACTTTTCGAGATACTATACTCATAAAAACTTTCCGCGTAATTAATCAGGCTTGTAATGTACTTCCTTCGAAAAAACATATTCTTCATTCTTATTGCGAACATAAACCTCTTCAGGCCATTTCCAGCGTGTTACATTATCAATTATTAAATTATCCACCTCCTCTAATGATGAGAGTTTCTTAGCTATATAAATCATAGGCTGAAGCCATCCTTCGGAATATAAAGCATCGACCATCACTCCATCATTCGTGCCGCCCACTAACCTCACTTTTTTGTACTTGCTCATCACAACCCATCAACACTAAACTTCTTCAGCGTAAAAACCCTGGAATCCCATTTTTTCATCAGTTTTTTGTGAATTTCCGGGTATTCTTGTTTTAGAGCCTCTTGATCCAGGCAAGAACCCACTCTATTCTTCCATTCTAAGGCTGTTTTTCCTGTCGTAAGCATCAGGTGAGTACTATCCTTCATCTCAAGCTTTAAAGCGTACTCTATGGCCTTGTATTCGTCTTCTCGCGCTTTGATTTCTGAGTCGATAGCCCTGAGTCTGAGAACGTATGACGTGAGGTTTTCGTCTGCATGCAAAATTTTTGCTTCGTCGTTTCTTGGGTAAAGTATGCTTAAATCATTGATATTAATGGGTTCTGGCGGAATTCCTTTTAGTACATTCTCTCTCCAGAAGTGAGTGCATTTGCTTCGTATTGCGGCGATTGTTTCATGGTCTGCATCAACAGAGTAAGTACGCAATTCATCTGCACCAAACAAAGCGGCCAAAATGCCTTTTTTACGGACAGTAACACCTAATCCATGCATTACCTGAGCCGTGTACCAAATCGGCATATTATCGCTATCAGAATCCCCCCATTCTTTAGACTTGAAAGGGTGAACAGTTTTTAACTCTGCATTCGTGATCTCTTCCTCATCATCAAGCCTGATTTCGTAATCAATTTCACACGCCAAAAACCCGTGTTTGTGATCTTCGTACCTTTGGTTTGATGAAATAATTTCTACTTTATGGCCTTTCTCTTCTAGGTTGGCAACCAGCATTTCTGCGACTACTGATTCCCACCGTTTTCCTCTCTCAAAGCATTGTTTGTATTCTTCTTCTCTCGGTGTTGTTTTGCTTTTCCACAACTCCAAGGGAGTTTTCCATGGGCTTATACCCAAAACCGCCGCGACATCACTACCACCTAAAAACTTGCTTCTATCGAGTTCCATTCTTTACGTCCCAGAAAAAAGAAGCATGCATCCTGAGAAAAATGCATGCCGTAAAAAACATACAAATGTACTTTGGCTTTAACGTCAACAACTATACGTTAAACATAGGTAGTTTTACTAGGATTTTAGATTATTTAGTTGGCGTTAGATAAAAAATATTAAATTAAACAACATGTTACTTGTTTTTTTCAGCAACATAAGGTATTTTTATAAAAAACCTACATAAGGAATCATAAAATGAAATACACCAATATTATCTTAATGTTATATCCATTGATGCTCTATGGATGTGCAGGTGGAAATTATCAACAACAGCCTTTAACTATCGAAGAAAGGATACGTTGGGCGGAATTGCAGAGCCAGCAGAGCCAACAATTTTATGGTCAGCAGATGAATGCAGTTGTTAGCAACGGCAGTTCTATGCGGAATCGGTATCAGAGCAATCGTCTCAATTGCACATCAACAAGCATGGGCGTCATGACAAAAATAAATTGCCAATGATTTCGCTCCAAAATCTTTAGTTATCCACAGATTCGCATTGGTAGAATAAGGGTAGAATAGGGTAGAGGAAAAAAAGTGTCGAAATACGCCTTTAAAATCATAAAGATATTTTCTTCATGCGCGACGCTATACCGATAAAGCGCGACGCTATACCGATAAAGCGCGACGCTATACCGATGGATGCGCGACGCTATACCGACGAAATCCCATAGTTATCCACAGGAAAAACGCGTTATGTTAAACGCGTTTGAAAACAATACTAAATCCTCGTCCAGACAGTTTGTTCATTTCCGCGTGTACACCCCTCTATGCGTGACCCAGTGATAATTTCAAGTCGTTCTAGTTCCTCCATTGCGTGGACTAGAGAGTTTTTGAAATCCCTCATCCTTCCGCCGTATTGAGCACGTTCTTTCAAGAATTCAAGGCTATAACGTTGTATGGCATCGGAAGAAGTAGCAATAAGTCTTTGCAAACTTTTTGCTAAATCTTGGCTATGATTGATTTGCAATCTTTTGTACCAACTTAAAATTGCGTATTCGTTATTACTGAACAGTAATGACCAACGTGGATCAATAGTAAAAAAGTAGGTTTCAATATCTTTTTCATATCTAAAACTTTGAATAATATGGAATGATTCAGTATCTCCTATACGATACTTAGTTGATCCATTCTGCATTCTTGTTTCAATAAACATAGTAGCCACAGTTAGCGCTTTTATTCTTCTATGTAGCCATTCGTATTGTTGCTTCCCTGTGTCTCTTCCCATGGCTTTGAGAAAAGCAGAGCGATTAATTGGTACTGGTTGACCAAGCGCTGAATTCCTGGCCTCGTACATCAGTTGCAGCATAATGTCTGCGTCAGCCTCATCCAGTTGTTCTCCCCAATACTCAATTTGAGCATCAGCCCTTGAAACAATGATTGTTCCGTTATGCATTTTCCTGCGTCCCCGCGCAATAGGAGCAAATAGAGACGACCTGGCGACGTGATTAGGCATTGCCCTTATCAACTCGTCCATACCAGGAAGAAACGTTTGTTGTACTATTTTTTTATCTTCTTTTTCAATAAATTGCTTAGCTTCTTGTGCTTTTTTGTTTACCCATTGTAAGTTTAAATTCTTCACGTAAAAATCCTAATCTATTAACAGATAACGAAATTTACACGAAAAAATAGGCAAATGGTTTTTACCAGATCACAAAAATATTCTCATTATTTCCATCGCGCCACCATGTCTCGATAGGCTCTAAAAATCAAAAGAAAAGCCTCTTTGTTTGTTTGACATTTTGTGAGATTTGCAATTTCTTGTGCTTCGGTATGCTGTTCTTCATTCAGCAAAATGGTAAACATTTTCATTTTCTTAGAATTCCTCCACCTTTTATTTGCAGATCTATTCAATTGTGAATAAACGGCCTTCTTTCTTTTTTTTTGTGGGGGGGGGTCTAAAAGTTCGTTGTCCATTTTATACGTAATTCCTCTAGGTCATTATTTTTAGTGCTTATAGTATACTTCAAACGCCACGCCAGACATGTCCTGGCTAGTAATAGTACCAACACACTGATACTACCCTTATCTAAGCGTGGCATCTCGTTGTCATTAAAGAACAAATATATGGCTAAAAAGAAGACAAAGATAGATCGTAATTTCCTGTCGATTATGGGGGCAGGAAAAAGAAAAGCCAAACTTCACCCAGTAGAAGTGTCTATGCAAATGCAAATAATTGATGAATTTTACGAACAACTGAAAAAAGATGAGATTATCGTTGATGAAAACGACACCGTATTAATCAATTCCCTAGAGAAAAGGATAGAAACAGAAGCTTTGAAAGGCAGACAACCGCCCAAAGCGATACCACACCTCAACGCTTTCTTGGAGTTATATTTTCAGATCGTAGTCTATAGCCACGAAGAGGAAGAGCTATCTGCAGCAATTAATCATATTGATACATTCAGACAAGAAATATTGGAGCCACTGCAGAGAAAAGAGTTAATAAAAATCTCTGCTTTGAAAAAATGCGAGGAAATGATAAACGAGATTAGACGTATATTTACTATTACACCAAGAGAAGATATTATTTTAGTCAATGAAAATATAATATACATAATCGCAAAGCATAATGGGGCATGCTCTCACGACCAGATGCGTGCATGGTTAATTGAAGAACTAGAACGACTTGAGAGAGGGAAAGTGGCCTAATAAAAAATGCCCTCTTAAAATTTAAGCGCTGGTATCAGAATGCCATCCTTTAAATCCACATTGTTCATTTAAACATTGTCCATCTCCTTCTTGCCACCATACAGTCCAAATATCGGGATCAAAATAACTTCCGCTATTTAATACTATCACATCAAAAAATTCTTCTTGACAGTTAGGGCATACGGTAATCATAGTTTTATTTCCGCAAAGCGTAGTATCTTACGATATTCATCTTCTAATTCATGATATTTTAAACTGTCACAAATTTGGACAGACCTTCTTTTGAAATTAGAACTATAGCCATAACCATAAGAAAATATCTGCATTTCAAAAATATATTCTTTACCTATTTCCGGTCGATTCTCAGGGTATTCTAGCCATTCGCTTGCCGCACACTTACCTATCATTGAATAACTCCATTAATCTATTTCCTCGTTCTCTGTGACGAGTAGCACGTTCTGAATCAGTTTCCTCACATTTATTCGCGTGTTCAAAACAATAATCCGCTTCTTTTTTAATACCTCCTTTTAGTTTTTTGATAGTGGCGTCTGCTATCCAGGCTTTTGCAAACCAAGCGTCAAAAGCCGTGCGGTAATCATATTCTCTATTCATGCATGTTGATATTCGCAATTTGAACCAGGCGTCAAGCTCTTTAAATTCGATTTCCATGTCCATAGGTCTATCCTAATCTTTCGTTCCTTCAAGCATCTTATTAGCCGCTTCTAACCCCCATTCTATCACCATCCTTTTGGAAATTTTGTGTTCTGTCCATAATGCTTCCAGATCCTCATAGAGATGATCTGGAAGTTCTAAAATTTTCCTGACTATCTTCTTTCTTGCGCGATAGGATTTCCGTCTATCGTATTTCTTAACCTCTTCATGGCTCATGTTATTTCTCCATTAAATCTTGCTAACTCATCATGCGCGCACGTTATGGTATCCCAATCATAATCTGTTAATTCTCTAGATACTGCCATATACTCCAATATCTCAAGCGCTTTTTTCTTTCCTATTTTTTTTCCGGTTGAATCCTTTATATGGTTTATAACATCATCCACACTCCAAGATATAGTGGTTAACACTGTCTCAAATGCTTTTAAATTCTCAATGAGTCTATTTTTGTATCCAGACTCAGGAAGTGTTGGAAGAATTTCAAGCACACTGTTTAATAGCTCGTTAACAGAATGGCTTTGATCCAGAAGTTTGAATTTTTGTTTTTTCATGGTATTTACTCTAAAGTTTGAAGGTGTTTTTTATATTGAAGTATGGCTTATTTTAAGATACCTCCTAAAATAAGCCCATTTTTAGGTTCATGAAATACAATTTCAAAATCATTATAATCTCTTTTATATTCCTTTCCGGCACGCTCAATTGTATTACTACCGTTACCTGTTTTTGATAAGCAGAAACGCCCTGTGTTTTTTTCAATGTTAACGTGATCAATTTTGAAAAACGCTTTTAAAATACTAATTGCATTCTCATTATCCAAAACGTTTTCCATGCGGGAGCATGAAATTCTTAACATTTTTCCAATGTTAATATTTCTCCAATCAACAGAATAATTTCCTTGATCACAACTTTCGATTTCTTCTCGTGTAGCTATATTCTCAGATATACGGTTTTCCCATATAATTAAAAGTCTAGGCATTTTAAAATTCTCCTTGTTTTAATGTGTTTACGTCTGCGATTTTAAGCGGCAACCATAAACTCAGAACCTTCTTGAATATCTTCATTCAATTCTTTTTTATGATCAGGCAAAAAATTCATTATAAACGAATGTGCTTTGCTGGCTTGCGAAGCAGCGGTAAAAATAGCCTTTTTATCGTTTTTAAGCACTTTTAACCAGCTCTCGATGTAGCCAGCATGATCCGGTATAGTTTGACTGATTACCCCGATTTCAGAAGTTAAAAATGCCGCCCCCAATTCAGCTACAAGCTCCTCGAATGCGTAGGCGTTATCACCAAATCTTTTACCGTACTGCCTGTTCAATCTGTTTTCGTGCCCAGTCCAGTGCGTCAACTCGTGCAGGGCAGTAGAATAAAAATGCGAAGGAGAGATAAAGCTATTGCGCGAAGGCAAGTAAATTTCGTCCGTTGACCTTCTGAAAAAAGCTTTGTTTCCTTCTTCTTTGATATCGGCCTTTGAATATTTTAAAATCTCTTCTGCTAATTTATTAGCATCAAACTCCGTTCTCTCTTCAACCGTTTCATGGACTTCAATACCATCGATCTGATCAAGATTGAAAACGCTAAAAGATTTTAAAAATGGTATTGAAACCTCTGTTTTTTCCCCGACGCTCTGAATAGAGTCAAGCTCTTTTTTCATTACGTTATAATATACAACGCCCGTGCCCTTAGATCCTTTTTTAACGCGCCCTCCAATTTCCTGAGCTTGTTTAAAAGTCAACCAATGGCTGGATGTGAAATTATTATCTAGACAGGCACCCCAAAGTAATAATATGTTAACTCCAGAATAATATTTCTTCGTTTTAAAATTAGTCGGCAAAGAACCAGAGCCATCTTTTTTAATCCAGAGATTCTTTAACTCTGTTTTATGGGATTCGATGAGATCGATGATTCTATCTGTTACCAGTTGATGTATATCTGTTTTCATGTTAAAAATCCTCATTCCTTTGATAGGAATATCTGCTTATCAATTCAGATATTCCTAGGTCTATAATTTCAGAGCGCTTAACTTTTAACCATCCGTGCCTTGGATCAGAATAAAAGTGATAGGTTTTTGGCATTATTGCACCTCCAGTAAATAATATTTAAATTTTTCCAAAACTCGACTTAATAGAATTAAGTCTTTTTTAACTGCGTCATAATATATAGCTGTTTGGGTGGCATGCGGCTATTTCTTTGTCCTGCAAAAACTTTAAAACGTCTTCGCGGTTCATTTTTGTTCTCCGTTAAATTAGTGTAAAAATTTATCGATCAGCGCATGAAGCACAGCATTCAATTCTTGCTCGGTCATGCGCCGGTAATTTTTGTTACCTTCGCCAACGCTCCAGCCCCTAACCCAATTCTTTGAAAATTTGTAACCGGATTCGTTCAGAGCGTTGAAAACATCTGTATCCGTGTAACCGGTTAAAACACTGATTTTTTTATAGAGTTGGTTCATCCTAGTACCAGCCTGGTTTCCCACCACTAAGAACAGTAGAACCATGATCAACCTCTTCAGCAATATTATTCAATATCTCAGAACTTGTAAGTGCTAGTTCTTTTTTATGTATCCACCCGCGTGAGTGAAATACTAGATGCCATTTTGGAATACCTGTTTTCCTATCTGTCAACCGGCATCTGCATAAAACCTCAGTTTTTCCCTCATCGGCATACGAGATGATTGGTTTTCCATCAATTAATACAGGTTCAGATATAAACATCCTTCGTTCAGACCACTCATCGAATGGAGTTAATACATCCAATTTATAAGCGATATCAGAAAATAATCCGAAATTTTCTTTCGAAATAGAATGCTTTACCACTGTCCCCGATGAATAGAATGTGTATTTACATTCAGATTCAATAAGATTTATTAATTCATAGCATTCTTTTTTTAGGGCTATAATTCCAGAAACAGATACATTTAAAAGTTTCGCAACTTTTTTAATTTTTAATAGTCTGGATTCCAGACTATTAGCATTAATTTCAATAGACATTTTTCCCCCCTATTCATGTTTGATTTATTCCAGCCCAGATCCAAGGGCACGGTTTCCGCGAAAGTGCGGTTTCGGTAATAACCCACCAATGCGCTCTGTCACTGCGCATGGATTGGATATTTTAGTGAGCTAGAATATTTTTAGTTGATTTGTATTCTGAGGTAAACAGTACATTTTTATCGCGTAACCTTTTCTGTTTTTTAGCTCAAATTGACTTAAGCTGCCTTCAGAAAGAGCTTCTTGTATCGCTTCATCAATTTCGTCGTATGAAAATAATCTTCTGACGGGTTCAGGTCTGAGGTGGCTATTGAAAGTTTCTTTGCAGAAGTTCCATAGCGACATTTCTGTCAGCGCCAGCGCCTCGTCTAAAACGGATATACATCTTTTTTTTATATCCTTTTTTGTGGGCGTTTCATATCCTGCTTTCATAATTTTTCTCCTTAGTCATTAAAAATGAGCTGCATTTGAGTTCTATTTTTTGATTAAAAAAATAGAATGCTCGCACGGAGATGATACCGCTTTATACTCATCATTTAAAATCTCAAAATCGGCTCTGTAGAGGCCGCCACACAAACAGTTTGGTATTCCGCAAAAATGCCTGTCAAGAGATTTTCGCTGATATTCAGATAAAAATCCTTCGCCTATCTGATTGATTTTTATGTTGATGATTTTATCTGCCGAATTGTGAAACCCACCGCCAAACCGCACTTTTACTGTGTTTACTATGCTCATTTCGTTTCTCCAGGTTTTAAACTATTAATTAATAAGTTGACAAAAACTACTACTTTTTAAAATATGTTATACAAAAGTAAAACATTTTTAAAATAGTTTGAGCTCTAAAATGCAGTAGATGCAGATTAAAAGTTGATAGAGCTGGATTAGATAGTAGAGACGGTCTGGCTCTGTGATTTTAAGCATGATTTACTCCCCCCGATTTTAGACTATGAGATACTGTATTTTGTGCAAATAGTCTCATTGTAACGATGCGATCTAAAATTGTTTAGATCGCTCATGCATTGATTAGCAGTAGCGATCGTGATGCGATCGTTGTCATAGAGCGATTGCACGACAATCGCGGATTTCGAAAACCCAAACTCCTCGACAGTATTAAAAATCTCGCTGATTAGATCGTTATATTCGATCAATTGTTGAGTACCGCTCATGATATTCTCCCGCTCTGTTCTGTTGACAGAACAGATTATCTCGTTATTAAAAACTGATTAACTATATATTTATATGATACGTCACGATGAGCGACGTGTCAACAACTATTTTTAACTATTATTTAGATAATCGTATAATAGATGTTATACGTAGTAATGTAGATTATATGTTATCAACTCGATCAAATACATACTAACGAGTATTGATTTTAAATTATAATCATAGTATTAATACGCGAGACGTAATCACACCCTCTAAATTAGATCAATAGTTTAGCGTGATACGTGCAGTGTCACGATGCGCTACTGCTATCTATATATATAGAGATCATGGGAGATTGATTCAAGTGTTTGATATTGTTAATGTATTCTACTATCTCACTCTATTAATCGCTAAAACGCATCAAATTCAAACGATAATATATCATGACATATCAATCTATATGTATAGATGCTATCGTTCAATCCTGGCATGTTTTATAGTCAATCAGATGCATTCATGGGGGGTGTGATGCACCTCATACCTCACCCTAGCAACTCTCCCCCAGGGAAACCGTTTCCCCGCAGCGAATGATTATTATTTTACTAGTACCCATTCCATTATAATAACTATTATATATACCGCAGACGTAAACAGAATAGATTAATATATCAACAGCCATAAAATAACATCACAATCATTAAATAAAAACAAATATAAATGAAGGAATAAAAAATCATTAGAAAAATGATACTGCATATTTTCATTAAAACAACCTCATTTGCCCCATATACTCACAAAACTCATGCTGAGGCATTTTCCTTAATTTAAGCTTCAGCAAAAACCCTTTCACTTGAATTGAATTAAAGTCATCTTCAACCAAGTAATCTGAATCCTCAATAATTGCATCGTTAATCATTTTTGATAACATATGGTTTGTTATTCCAAGTAATTTTATTAAATCGCATTTACGGTACAAGCCTTCTGAGGTTCTGTTTTTATTTCTCATATTATTTTCCTTTCAGATAATCCTGAGATCATTGATTTTATCCTTTCTATATTTTCATTTGCTTTCTGCTTTGAGATTTTAATCTCTTGTGGTTTAGCAAGTTCATTAAGTCGTTCTGGAACTTTGTTTGGCAGGTTACCGGATCGTATTTCTTCATTGGCTTGGTTAATGGCATTAATCCATCTGAATTTTATTTTGTCGTATGTAATGAAAGATAAATCATTTCCGATTTTAGATGCTGCGTAGTAAATGGCTGGATTACTCCAATGGTCTGAAAACGATTTTCTATTCTCCCATTGGGTTATTGCTTCATAAAAAGCTGTTTCAGGATTAATGGGTGGACGGCATAATAATAAAAACTCTGGTAATGTAGGCGGGAATATTTTTGTTTTGCATGAATTTAATCCCGCGATTATTTCTTCATCTGAATAATCTATTAATTCCTCAGCCCATATTTTTTTTATGGATTGCATTTTATTTTCAAATCCAGCCCAAAAATCTGAAAATCGATTTCCGTAGTAGGCTGATAATCTCTCCCAGATTCTATCGATTATTCGTTCAATCCTCGGTTGTGGGTGAAAAGATTCCGTCGTAGGTGTTTCCTTGGGTACCTGGATCTGAGATGGGTGTGAAGAGCGCTTCAACTGTTTTTCTGCGTTGTTCATACTTTGATTCCTTAAAGTTATGAATTTGATTAGATTTATTGCCGGTCGTATTGAAGAATCCCTGGTATCCATTTGCTATACTTGTTTCCAAAATATCAATAGGATCAAATCCTTGTTGTTTATATCGTTCTAGTTTTGAAATTCCGAGTTTTGATGCGTGTAGGGTGAGTGGTTTTTTGATCGACTTGCGGTGATCAACCCATGTCTTCCAGGTTTCATCAGGCAGCCAATCGGGTAGTTCTAGGTTTGTGAGATCAAACGAACTTTCTTTTCTTTTTTCTTTTTTAACTTTTTCTTCTTTCTTTTCTTTAAGAGGTATATTGAAGATAGAATATGAAGGGGATGGAGAGAAGGTATCCTGGGTGGATGGAGAGAAGGTATCCTTTTCTATGCCCTTTTTTCTTGGTACATTTGGGTTGTTTTCGCTTTTAAATCCATTGCTTGCTCTTTTTCCCCTAATGTACTCATCCCTTACCATTCTAGATGAATACCATAAAGGCGTATCTTGATCACTAATCAATTTTACAGAAATGGGTGGACTATTCTTTTGAGATAAGGATGTAGAAAAGGATACCTTCTCTTTTTTGTTGTCAGAACCCTTAAGAACCCCTTTATTTACAAGCTCTAAGATCAATTCGATAGAGCATCCTATAGCTAATGCTATCTCTTCAGTAGACCATCTAAGGATTCCGTATTCGTCGCTGTCATGAAATAGGCATATAATGTCAAACCATACGCCTTTCGCTGCCCAAGAACATCGACGTAATTTGGTATTTGCTCGATAGTCACCAGGGTAAAATTGGAATGATGGACGTTTCATAGATGTACTTTCTTTTAAGGAGGAAAACACCTCTCCTTTGATCATTAATTATTGTTGTTGGCGTTTTTCCCTATCTTTTTTTCGTTTTATCTCATTTATTTTAATTAGATTTTTCTTATTGTATGCCTTCTGGCATTCTCTACAGGCAGATGAGCTGGTAGCCCTTAAAGAAAGGTGCCCATTTTTACATGGCATGCCTGTGTAATACGTTCTCATGCCTTGGTTAATAGCTTCTTTTCTGGAGGTTATTTTCATATGGAATGCTCGGTTAGTTTATAGACTATCGCTTCCTCTTATATCTGTTCATCCATTATATTTCTTGATGGAATTTGAGCATATCTTGTGATTCACTCTATTAATCAGCTATTTGTTTTCTTTGGCTTTTTTCTTGAATTTTATGATTGTTTTTCTGACATTTGCAATGTCTTCAAACACGCACTGAACACAATGAGAGTTCGATGTATACCGCTTAGATAGATGCCCTCTTACACAAGGTCTTCCGGTGTAATAATGCACCAATCCTTTTACAATAGCTTCCTGCCTTTTAACTTCTTTCTTCATGGTACTTACCTGTTGTTTACGAATGCGATATACTCGTAACGGTTTATGGTTCTTCAATGTTTAGGTAAGCATCGCATATTGTATTCTCTTGTTTAAATTCATGGAATTCTGCCCACCATTGTCTTTCTGTATGCTCAGGTCTTAAATGTCTTAGGCAGGATTGTTTTAAATCACAGTTGATGCCTTTACATTTTGCTACGTCACCTCTTGGTGTTAATTTATTCATCATATGAATTTATCTTTAATGGTTATGAGAGGTATAAAATATCATGCTTAGGGCACGCGCTTCAAATGGTGTTTTTATTCTTGGTATTGATAGAGAGAATATTAAGCGCTTATTAAAAGGCCAGCCTATTCTTGTTTCTTTAGCGGAAATGGGGGGTACCGATGATGTATTGATTATGGCCGGGGAGACATTGCAAGACATACAAAATGATCTTGAAAAGAATTTAGGTAAATTACCAGAGCCGACGCCATATGAAACCTTAGTAAAAAGACATTAAAATGGGCTCAAAAGAAAATGTGGTTTCAATAGCTGTAGATGCAGCCTATAGGGATAAGGATAAAACTGTTGTGCTTACATTTAACAAGGGGAAAATATTGGAGCATAAAGAATTAGGAATCGGAGTTAATCATGATCTTCCAAGAAGTGAGAAGATTGAATTATTACAAGCATGGGAAAAAAGCTGGAACGCCATCAAAAGTAGCGAAATGATTTTGAATCAAGTCATGGATTTTTCATTCTCTACTTTTATGAATGAAATTGGAGACATGTTTATTCTTTATACAGATACTGTAGGAAGAATAATAGGTGATCAAGAGCAATGGATGAAATGGTATGCTTTTGAATGTAAGATGGGAAATGATCCGAGAGAAGTTGTGTTTAAAAATGGAATAACATTAGTTGTCAGTACTATTGAAGACCTTTTAGTAGCTATTGAGAAAGCCTGAAATGCCATTTCATGTTCCAGAACAATACAGAATAAGAAATGGCAGGATCGGTTCAGATGCCTCTTTTGAAAACAATGGTGCTTTTGTTATTCCGCTCATGGATAAAATTAAAGCCAATGTTATTGCTTCTGATCAAGAAGGATGGGAGCATGTATCGGTAACAATACGAGATAAGAATAGAACACCTACCTGGCAGGAAATGAGCATCATTAAAGACCTGTTTTGGGATGAGGATGATTGCTGTGTACAGTATCATCCACCAAAGTCCGATTATGTAAACAATCACCCTCATTGCCTGCATATTTGGAGGGACAAGATAAATTTCCTCCATATGCCGCCCTCTATATTTGTTGGCGTTAAAAGTTTAACAAAATCAGATATAATAAATTTGTACATAAAGAATTAAAGAAACTAAATAATATTTAAATCCAAGTTTCTACAATACAAGCCACATCCTCTGGCATCCTTTTAATATTTGTCTTTGTAATTGGTATAGCACTCCTCGCTTCTTTAAGGGTGGTATGTAATGTACATTTTCTATCAGTTAAAACACCTTTATTGGATGCTATTTGTCTTCTTACAACATATTTTCCAGGGTAATCTTCTGGATTGAAATATATGACATAAATTTCTAAACTTGTAACCATATTTAAAAATACCTATATACGTTTATGAAAATCAAAACAAAATTTAACAAAATTAATATTTTACATGCCCCAGGGTTTAGCAGAAAAGTATAATACTTCTCATCCAGTTTCTGCATAGATTGATATGTTTGAAATGACAGGATTACTCCTATCGTACTTATAAATGGAGTGCATTTTAGAAAAGCTATCCATAATTTCACGTACATACTACCACCTCACTCCTAAAAAATAGTGCTAATTTGCCGTAATAAATATTGCTCGGCAAATTGGAACCTGCGAGAAGGTTTTCGCGCTCTTCTCGCTTGGTTCTTCTCACTGAATTAAAAACATAAAGTATCGAACTTATATGAAAAACAGACTTTCGGCGATCGTGAGATCCCTGATTGCTTGGGTTTTATGGCTTGGAGGCTCGTTTTCTTATTCGGCTACTATCGTTAAAGTCCAAAACATTAATCCTTCGCAAGAAACCGTTATTATCCAGCAAAACAATGGCATTGCCTACAATCTGACGTATGGGAAACAGGCAGAGTTTTCCTATGAGGGTCAGGTAAAGCAGCTCGTGGATGGCGGGGTATTGAGCGTCATTACAACTTACCCTGACTCTGTAAGTGTAGATAGTTTATCTATAACCTCTTTGCCTCTTCCTACGAATGCGTCCCAGGAAACAGGGGGGAATCTGGCAACTATTGCCACTAATACATCTTCTGGTTCAACTAGAGCACTTATTCCATCGACAGCGGCTTCAGCAATTGTAACAAATGTTGACTCTACAGCTTATGAAGCCAGTCATGTCATTTCAGCGGCCCCAGCAAATTTACTGGGATGTCATGGCTATAGTTCATCATCCTCAGCACAATTTATTCTGTTTTTCAATTCCACAACTGTTCCTGCTAATGCTACAGCACCTACAATCGCACCGCTTTCTGTTCCAGCCACCTCAACATGGGCTATTGATTTTGGGGTCTACGGAAGACCATTTTCTACAGGAATAGCGGTATCCAATTCTTCAACAGCCAATACAAAAACTATAGGATCTGCTGATTCATGGTTTTCCTGTACCATAAAATGATAATGGAAAATGATCATGAATATCCGTGAAATTTCTACTAAAGCCATTAAAAATATAATCTTAGGTGTGATTTTTGCGCCGATTATTGGAATGGCTACTTACTATTATGTTCCACAGATTTATGACTTAGCTAATTCTGTTTGGACGGGTACGTTGCCCATTACTAGAGGCGGGACAGGCACAACAACTTCGACAGGCACAACTAATACTGTTCTCTCGAATGGTCCTACGTTGGTTGCGCCTGTTTTAGGATCAGCTTCAGGAACGGCATTAACACTAAGTAATGCCATGACTTTTAATCCTGGAAATCCAGGGACTTCTTCTACGGCTTATATTGGCGGAAATGGATCTGGTCGGCTATTGCTGAATGTAGCTACAGGTAATGAGGTAGATTTTAGTGTAAACGGCGTAGGGTATCTTTATTTTACTTCCTCAACTCTAGGCGTGCAGCAATCGACCGCATCGACATCAAGCAGTACAGGAGCATTAATTGTAACAGGCGGGGCAGGAATTGGAGGAAATATATTTGCTGCGGGAACTGGAACAATGCCGCTCTACAATAATTCTGGTACGGCACAAAACGCCCCGCATGCCGTTACAGGAACCTGCACTTTATCAGCCGGTTCCTGCACTGTTACTTTAAGTGGTAGCGCAGTTTATGCCTCCACGAACTCTTATGTTTGTAATGGTACTGATCCGGGAGGTTCAGCTTTGGCTGTTTCATCACAAAACCAATCAGCTTCTTCAGTTAAATTTTTCGGAACAGTATCTGATACTGTCAATTTTATTTGCACAGGAACTTAATGGAATTAAATTATGTAGATTGCAAAATTAACTTAAAGAACTGAATATTATTGCGAAATAAGATGAAAGGAAATCATCATGAAAAAACAAAAAGGAACGGCAAAAACAGGAAAAAATTTCCTGATGAGTATCCCTAAAACGGGTCATACCCTTGCTAAAGGCGGAACAGATCAGAAACCAATGCCAAAATCCAAAACGAAACCTCGTGGGATGCCGAAAAGATAATATATTTTCCAATATGCAACTAGGAAAGGACTGTCGTGATGACAGGCTAGGAGCAAAGTATGTCTAAAACTAAAAATACATTCCGCACAAGCGGATTGCAAAACTTAAACAATAGTTACAGGAGTAATTGTTCTCCAGCGACTACTGAAACCCTGAAAAAAAAAAGAGGGCGTCCCAAAGGTAAATCAGAAAAAAAAGATACTTCCACGCAAATCATGAATCGCATGATGGAAGAGACTGGCGAACTTCCTCATGAATTTCTTTTGCGTGTTATGCGCGGAGAAATAGAGGTATCTATCCCAATTCAAATAGAAGTGAAAGACGAAAACGGCAAAAAGACTGGCGAAAAAATTACCGAGTGGGTCAAACAAATACCTGATCTGGCTATGAGAGTAGATGCGGCAAAAGCAGCCGCTCCATTTTACGCGCCTAAACTTGCTGCGATGAACATTGATATTAACCAACAAAATAATGTGACTTTAACCTCCATTACGTTAGTCAAAAAAGATATTAAGCAAGTTGATGGCGAGGAACTTCCTAATATCATTGATGTCAAAACAGCGGAAGATGTTTTTGTTAATCAAAAGTTTATGGATAAGCTCCTTATCAAAAAGGCAGTTGAGCATAGCGAAAGCTAAATATCATGAATAGAGATATCGAGCTTCCTCCAAAGATTATGGATACGCTCTTTACAGAGCATAAATACAGATTCAGAGTGCTCTATGGCGGTAGAGCAGGTGCGAAGTCTCACTCTATAGTAACCGCATTACTAGCGCTAGGTGCTACAAACCCTATCAGGGTTTTGTGCGTCAGGGAATACGAGAATTCCATTGATGATTCTGTAAAAACGTTACTTGCTGATAAGATCAAAGAACTTGGATTATCTTATTTCTATACCATTGAAAAAGATGTGATTGTAGGGAACAACGGAACTGAATTTAAATTTCGCGGGCTGAAGCATATAGGCAATTCGATTCGTTCCTTTGAGGGCGTAGATTATTGCTGGGTAGAAGAAGCGCATGCTGTTTCAGCTTCCTCGTGGAATGTTCTAATCCCAACGATCAGAAAAGAAGGATCTGAAATCTGGATTTCGTTCAATCCGAATCTCAAAACAGATTGGGTATATCGCAAGTTTGTTATTCAAAAACATCCTGATGCAATCGTCAATAAAGTCAATTACTACGATAATCCATGGCTGAGCTCCACATCAAGAAAAGATGCTGAAAATGAAAAGGCAACTGACCTCGAAAATTATCTCCATGTTTGGGAGGGGCATTGCAAGCTTGCTCTAGAAGGGGCTATCTATGCAAAGCAAATGGCTGAAGCAGTTAAGGAGGGGCGTATAACCCGCGTTCCATGGCAACCACAAGTTCCTGTGATGACCGCATGGGATCTGGGGCATTCAGATATGACATGCATCTGGTTCATTCAGCAAATTGGATATCAATACAATGTTATCGATTATTACGAGAATAATCAGCAACATCTTCCACATTACCTGAAGGTTTTGAGCGAAAAACCTTATACGTATTCGATTGATTATCTTCCGCATGATGCCAACAACGAAACGCTGGCAGCAAAATCCATCAAGAAACAGATGCAGGAAGCTGGACGAAAAGTAGAAATCGTTAAGGTATCTTCAGTTGAGGGAGGGATAGAAGCGACCAGGCAGATGTTCAATCAGTTTTATTTTGATGAAGACAAGTGTTCGGATGGAATATCTGCATTAACAAACTATCGTTATGAATATGATAACGAAAGAAAAGTGTTTTCAAAGAAGCCTTTACACGATTTTTCTTCGCATCCCTGTGACGGATTAAGATCATTTACAATGGGGCACAAACAAAAATCAACAAGGCCAAAATTAAATAACGAAAGAGTGAGAAATTCCGGGGTTGCTGTTGATTGGATGGGAAGATGATTCCCAAAAAGATCTTTACGAAGTTTTTCGACTCATTCTAAAATCACGACCTATCCTGCGTGCGTGGGCTAATCTGTACTTATGTCCATTACCAATACAGGACTATCGACCTATCCCTGCATGCGTAGGCCAACCGTTGTTTTATCTGGAACTGTAGCGTAATTTGACGACCTATCCCTGCACGCGTGGGCTAACCTGGCAGGTTGTTTTAGATTCTCTCGCAGGATTCGACCTATCCCTGCACGCGTGGGCTAACCATAGGTAATAGTGTTACATGGACTACCATGACCGACCTATCCCTGCACGCGTGGGCTAACCAAGTATATTTTTTGTTTTTATGAACATGGATACGACCTATCCCTGCACGCGTGGGCTAACCTATAAGAAAATCGTTAACCTTATTAAATATACCGACCTATCCCTGCACGCGTGGGCTAACCTATTGAAATAGCAATTCCACTAAAAAGCCACTCGACCTATCCCTGCACGCGTGGGCTAACCAGGCTACAGTTTCAGTAAATATCTGGCCTTATCGACCTATCCCTGCACGCGTGGGCTAACCTATTGTTAGAAGTGTTTTTAGATCGGGTATTTATTTCCTTATAGATTTCCACGAAAAGATTAGCCTACGAATGCA
>Ga0137407_10000323_pt1 | contig 33942 bp, 24 predicted proteins | sample CZOMad2_2_16fung_FD_108410 | JGI IMG/M metagenome (GOLD analysis project Ga0137407, IMG submission 108410) | Vadose zone soil fungal communities from Angelo Coast Range Reserve, California, USA - CZOMad2_2_16fungal (Illumina Assembly) | ecosystem: Environmental > Terrestrial > Soil > Vadose... | reverse complement strand
GCACGGGTTTACTCGGGAGACAAGCCAGATAAGATGCTCTCGCTTCAGCCGCTGGATGCGGAGGAGAGACCCTCGAATCCCACCCTTCGCCAAAACCAAAATCGGCGAAGGATGGGGCACCCTTTTGTATTGTTGCGCAGGCAAAGGCGGGCCACCCGCCCATGGCTTGTTTCTCCTTGACAGCTAGGAGTAGCCGCGCTAACCTTCCTAATCATCTTAGGAGGGCAGTTGGCCGGCCAAGCTCAGATTCTTCCTGGCACTCTTGATCTTCTTATCCTGAGGGCGGTTTCACTTGGCCCACTGCATGGGTACGGCATTCTTCTGCGCATTGGGCAGATCTCCGGCAATGCTCTGTTGATTGAACAGGGCGCGCTTTATCCCGGGCTGTTTCGCCTGGTGCGGCAGGGGCTGCTCAAAGCGAACTGGGGTACGTCAGAGAACAATCGCCGCGCCAAGTTTTATGAACTTACCGCCGCGGGCCGCAAGCGCCTGCGGGAAGAGACTGACAACTGGAACCGGCTTGCGTCCGCCATTGCTACGGCGCTCTCCGCGCAACCGGAGGAAGTATGAAACTCTTGGATTCGCTGCGCTTCTGCATCGCCGCACTTTTCCAGCGCACGCAGGTGAACGCCGAGATGGACGAGGAACTTTGCTCGCATCTCCAGCACCGTGCGGATGACCTGGAACGCTCCAGTCTGGACCGTGCCGAGGCGGAGCGCCGCGCGGGCATCGAGTTCGGCGGCCAGGTGCGGGTCAAAGAGGAAATCCACGAAGCGATCGGCAGCAAGTTTATTGAGACCCTGGTCCCGGCACTTATTCTCATGTCACTGCCAGGGCTGCTGGCTACGTGGGTTCCAGCACAACGCGCGCTTTCCGTTGATCCTTTGCGTCTGCTGCGTGAGGAGTGAACCGGCTTACCGCACAGGCACATCAAAGAGTGCCAGCCAATACTGAAGAGACTGTAGAGCAAAGCCGCAAAGGATGAGTCCGATGCCAAAAACTCCGAGCCGTCGCTCTGGAAGGTTGTCAGCGTAGTATTCGATGTAGGGGTTCACTGTCGCTCCGACGCCAGTGACAAGGCCGGTCACGAGCCCTACCCGGACCGCGAATGACCACGCGTGGTCAACCCGATGCACGAGGGCGCTGCACACAAGCGCCGTGGCAATATAGCCGAGGGTTCGTATCACAGTCCCCCAAAACTGGCGACGTGTAAGGCGTGTTCGGCGAGATGCCACATAATCCATAGCGGGGCGCATGCCTCGGGAATACGCGAACACCTGGCCCGCAGTGATGAGAGCGCCAAATGCGAGGGCGAATCCAAGGCCCAAGCTTCTATATAGTCCAGCGGCGAAACCAAGCCCGCGGATGGCGCTAAACAATGCTTCCCAAGGCAGCGAATAGTGGTCCAACCCGCGCGCTGCTCGATTGTATTCAATCGAAAGAGTGATACCGGTTGTGACCCCCGCAGCCAGTCCAAAGAAAAGACCCAGGCCGAGACCATAGCCGATTCCGAACACGATCGAGTACGTTACCGCTCTCGTAAGCAGCCGCAAGGGGCCGTGTTGGCCGCCCAACAAGTCATATGCAAGATAGAGGCTTCCCAGCACATCGAGGCAGGTGCCAGAAATGCTGACGGCTGCGACCGTATGATGGTCCATTGAATGATTGTAGATAATCCTTCGGTGATTGTGCCGAATAGGGGCAATCATGAATGATTCCTACACCCTCTTACCACCCGCCCGACCACTACTCACAACGCACTTTGGGCATCCACATGCGTTACTTATTGCTTGAGATTGCGGATATCAACGCGAACTCTGACGGAGCCCAAGCTTGCACTCTCAAACTCCAAAACGTATTGATGCTGCTCTGTTTTCCGCCAAGGCGGCAGTGCTGCGCGGCGTTCGCCGTGTGTCTGACCTGACGCGGCCTGTGCGCCGTTTTACACATGGCAGGCAAGCCGATTACCCGGTCTTGCTGGCCGAGTGCCGGTCGCCGCTTTGGACGGCGGAAAGTACGGTGGAAAACTCGCTGCAACTTGGCAAGGTCCAGAACCTACGCAAAGCTTGTGCCCGGCTGCACCTGGCCGAGATTCCGTCGGGCGAGATCTTCAGTTTCTGGAAGCAGATCGGAAAAGCAAAACGTTCCGCCGGATATGCGCGGGGCCGCGAACTACGCCAGGGCTGCCTGATCCCCAACGTTGGCGGCGGGCTGTGCCAGCTCTCCAACGCGCTGTACGATCTTGCGCTCAAGTGCGGATTTGAAATCGTTGAGCGCCACGCTCACACATCTGCCGTACCCGGTTCGGCGGCGGAGCAGGGCCGCGACGCCACCATCTTCTGGAACTATGTTGACCTGCGCTTGCGCCCCAAACAGAGCGTGCTGCTTACGGCACTCCTCTCCAAGGACGAACTGGTGGTGTGTTGTTGGGGCAAGCAGAGCCTGGTCCAAATCTACGAGCAGAGGCCCACGGCCCGCCAGAGTATGCCGGTGAATACGTGCGCTGATTGCGGCGTGAGCGAATGCTTCCGCCATGTGGAACCAGGAATGGCAGGGCCAAAAACGGTGGGTGAGGGAGCCATGCTTTCCATGGGGCACACAGCTTTCTTGATCGAAGAATGCTGGCCGGAGTTCGAAGCATTCGCCGCACAGACGCACACGGCGAGTGACGAATTGTTTCTTCCGCTTTACTCCAGCCTCTGGAAGCAGCCGAGATACCGTTGGACCTCCAACGGCTTCTCCAGAGTTGTTGCCGCCAACTTCCAAACCATGTTGGCGTCGTTTCAAACCCGTTTTGGTGCTTCCAGAAAATTGCCGCCGATTGCCCGCCAGATCCAACGCTCGCAAAACCTGGCACAGTATTACAGCGAACGGCTTTCCATCTCCGCGTCCAACTTATATGTTGCGCAGTCCTTGCTTCCATTTCTTTGGCGGCGCGGCGACCTGGGCGGCCGGAGTTTTTCCGTGTTGATGACCCGGCTGCCTCTGCATGTGCTCCACGACAAACTGGATGAACTGGCATTGCAGTCTCCCGAAAGAAAAACATTCCAGGAATTTCGTGCGCCTGCGTGGATGCTCAAAGCCGAAGCGGAAGCCCTGGAACAGGCAGACAGAATTGTTACGCCGCACTCCGCACTTGCCAATCTGTTTCCGTTGAAAACCACGTGGCTGGAATGGAAGTTGCCCGCGGCGAACCCTGGCCGCCGCGGACCATGTGTTGTATTCCCCGGACCGTCGCTTGCACGCAAGGGTGCCTATGAGTTGCGCGATGCTTTGCGTGGCCTTGACTATCCGTTATTAGTACTCAATCCACAGACTGTTGAATCAAAGCAATTTTGGAACGGTGTTCCACTCGCGGACGCTGCGGGTGACTGGTTGCGCCAGGCCGCGGTTGTGGTCCAACCAGCTTTCATCGAAAACAATCCGCGTCCTCTGTTGCGGGCGCTGGCTGCGGGTATTCCGGTGATTGCAACTCCCGAGTGCGGGATGGAACCGCACCCTCTGCTAACGCTGACGCCAGCAGGAAATGCTGAGGGCCTGAGAGACGCAATCCGGGAAACGATGCCGTCGATAAGCACGGCTCCGCAATGTCTGGCACGGAACCACTGAAGCAACCTGCTAGGGGTTCAATGCCTTTCCGGAGTTACAGCGATTGCGAATGTTCGCGCGCTGACGGATGTGTTGCCGGCGGGCCGGCCTCGATGGTCAGGGAAGCGTCGCCCAGGGTGCGAGCAAGATCATTGAGCCGGACCGGCTTGGACAGGTAGTCGTCCATACCGGCGTTGAGACATTCTTCGCGGTATCCCTGGAGCGCGTGCGCCGTCAGGGCGATGATGCGGACCCGCCGCCCGGTCACAGCTTCCAAAGAGCGAATCGCGGCGGAGGCTTCGAAGCCGTCCATGACCGGCATTTGTACGTCCATCAACACGATATCGGGCATTTCCTGCTCATACAGTTTGACTGCTTCCTCGCCCGTACTCGCGACAAAAACGACGTGGCCGAGTTTTTCGACCAGCCGGACGGCAAGCAACTGGTTCACCGGATTGTCATCCGCCACCAGAACGCGAAGCTTCGCCGCGGACATGGCCCTGGGTTCAGCCGTTGCCTGCTTAGGTTTCGACCCCGGACGGAACTCCACTTCAAAATGGAACGCGGTGCCTGCTGTCATCTCGCTAGTTGTCTCGTTCCGCCAGGGGCTCTCCACCCGGATGCTTCCTTGCATCAGATGGACTAACCTGGTGCAGATGGCAAGCCCCAAACCTGTTCCGCCGTGCTTCCGGGTGGTTGACGCGTCTGCCTGCTCGAACGGCTCGAAAATTGTTTTTTGCTTTGCTGGGGGCACTCCAGGACCTGTATCACTTACAGTGAACTGTATCCGGACCCGCTCCAAAGAACTTGATGCCACTTGGACATGCAGGGCCACCTCTCCAGTGGGCGTAAATTTAATGGCATTCCCAAGCAGGTTAAGGAGAATCTGCCGCAACCTGAGATCGTCGCCACGGACGAAGTCAGGCGTGTCCGGCGCGATGCGACAATGCAATCCCAAATTCTTTTCCCGGGCGCTGCCCAGCCATGTGGCAACGGAATTCGCGACGCATTGACGGACATCAAAATCTTCCGAGACCAGCAAGAGCTTCCCCGCCTCGACCTTGGAAAGGTCGAGAATGTCATTCAGCAGTCCCAGCAGCGACGCTGAAGCGGACTGAACAATGCCGAGATATTCCTTCTGTTCCTCGTTGACCGCCATCTCAGCGGCCAAATCAGTCATTCCCATAACGGCGTTCATGGGAGTACGAATCTCATGGCTCATATTGGCCAGGAACTCGCTCTTGGAGCGGTTCGCGGCTTCCGCTATCTGTTTTGCATTGATGATTTGGCGGTACTGCCGGACCGCGATCCACACCAGAGCGGCAATCGCCACCAGAGAAATAAACGCGGCCAACAGAAAGCCGGCCTGTAGATACCATGGAAAAACCACGCGAAAGGCAAAGGATTCGGTTGGCGAGATATTTCCATTCCGGTCCAAGGCCCGCACCTGAAAATGGTGGGGACCACGCTTCAGCCCGGGAAATGTGACGGTTGTCGCAGCCGCAAAATTGCTCCAGGTTCCACCATCCATGCGAATGGAAAACAGAAGGTGGTCCGGGGTAGCCTGCTTCCAGCGGTCGATTCCGGAGAAAGAGAGGGTCGCATTCCCGTTTGGCAGCGTTTCCGCGGCGTTGTCCTTTGCCAGCACCACGCGTGGAGCTTGCTGGTCAGCGTCAGGATAGTACCGGCTGAGGCCGCGGGTTGTGCCCGCCCAAACGCGTCCCTGTCTGTCCTCAAACACGACGCTGGCACTATCGGACCGAAGACCATCCGGTTCTCCGTTCATCATCCAGGCGCCGTCTTTGCGCCGGTGAACGCCTGAACCGGCAGCGACCCAAAGGCTTCCGTCACGAGACTGGATGATGCTGCGCACGGCGTCCATATTGGTCCGCAGGGTCTTCCACTGGCCGCCGCTGAATTCCGCCAACGTCTCACGCCCGCCGGCAATCATGACGCCAGGGCTGAGCTCATACAGAGAAAAAATGGCCAATTCCGGATACCCCTGGGTCTTTCCAATCTCATCCAGGACCGGGTTCCCAGGGTGGAATACTCCTCCCCCGAGCGAAGTCGTGCCGACCCAGATGTCACCCTCGGACGTATTTCGAACCAGCCGAAGCTGCCGGCATTTAGGGGCAATCTGAAGATCGGACCGCACGGTGAATGAAAGGCCGTCCCAAATGGCGAGCTGACAGGGAGACAGTGTCTGCACCCAGACGCTGTGAGAGTCTCTGCGCCACATGTAGTGTGTGTCGGGAAAGCCCTTGTGTCGCCGTTCGAACTTGCCGGTCCGGGGATCGAACGTGACGATGATGCCCTCGATTTGGCCGGACTCTAACGCCATGAATGCAATTCTTCCATCGGCGAGAACGGTCAGAGACGTGGTATGTAATGTCTGCGTGCGGAGATCGTCCGGCAGAGGATGGATCTTCCATGTTTCTCCCTGTAACTCTAACAAGGATTCGGTTGCGGAAAACCAGAGCCGGCCTTGCGCGTCTTCGGTGATGTCATGAACGGGTTGGTAGATGTGCCGGACCGCCTCCGGTGTCCGCCATAGCGGAGGTGTGTAGTGCGTCAGGCCGGTATTGGCGGCGACCCAGAACCCCCCGCCCGGTTCGGTCCGAATATCGTAGACGATGCCGGAGAGAGACCCCTCCTTGTCCACTGCCTCCTTGTGGCCACTATTCAATTTCCACAACGAAGCTCCTTCAAGCACCCACATGTCGCCGTCGGAGCCGGGCCACACCCGCAAATCCTTGGCGGATGTGAACACCGTTTGCAAGCGTCCACCTATAAACCGGACTGCGACTCTGGTATGCCGGGCCTTGGTTGTAGCCACGGCGAACAGCGCCTCGTCATCTCCCGGCAGGGGGTAGTCAAAATTTTCAAAATTCGAGGATTCGCAAGGCGTCCAATGGTACCCTCGGGCGGGATCAAGGCTGCCGATTCCTCTCATGCCGGCGATCCATAACTTGCCGGAAAAGCTGCGCACCATTCTGCGAAATGGCCCCAGCCCAGCCTCTTTTTCCTGCACAATGGGCTTCCATCGATCATGGGCGGCATCAAACTCCGCCACCCGGTCTGGGAAGAGCACCACAACACGATCGCCGGCCAGAGGGATCGCAGTGATCATTACTTCCCCTGGAGCCGGCCTCGCACGGACCGTCCACTGGCCCTTGCGGAACTGTTTCAACACTTTGTCTTCCACCGTCCAAGCCTCGTCCAGCGAAGTGAAATAGACGGGGGACATGCCTTTGTAATCAGGAGGAGTTCCGGTCCTGGGTTCTGGAATGGACGAGATCGAGAAGCCATCCAGGAGGTCCATCGTCGTCATGTCGCCATGCCGAATCGAGATCGCTCCGGTTGGGGATGTACTAATGGACCGGATATAAGACTCCCGCATGCCATCGCGGGCGCGCCAATAGCTCCATCCGGGCCGGCTCTGGCCAAAGGCACATGTTACCGCCAGGGGTACAAGGACATACACCAACAGCGTACGTACCAGGAGTGGCCCCGGTCTTAAAGGTCGTTCGACCAAGTATGGCACCTCATCAGTGTATTGCACCTCAATCAGTGATTATCGGCTAAACCTGAAGGGAACTGTAACCTTCAGCCAATGGCCAGGACAGCAAGCGGACCGGCACGCCGTAGTCCTTCGGTTGGACGCTTGGTCTTTCAGGAGGACGGCTCAGACGAGACCACTGGCAGGACGTGGCCGCTTATTTGGACCCTGCGCCGTACAGAGGAAGATTAGTAAAGTTCAACGTCCGGTCAGAGCGGAGTCCGGGCCGGGAGTCGAACTGGAAATGCTTATTTGTTCCAGAGAGCGCGCGTCCGCATGGGCGTGTAAACCGCATCTGGGTGTTCTTCTTCGAAATGGCTCCGGAAATCGCTCATACACTTTCTCGGCCCAACCGGAGAGGAATGAAACTCTTCTTTGCAGATTGAGCATCCGGCGATGCTGATGTCCGCGTCCGGTACTGGTTCTAGATAGACCTCAGTCAGCATGCAGATATTATGCCCTACGCCGCAGGCCCGCGCGCAGCGAAGCGCCTAGGAATCAACGCCTTTCACCAATTGGGAAAGGCTCACGCACAGGGCCTTGGCGATCTTGATAAGGGTGCTCAGGCGGACGTCTTTTTCGCCGCGTTCGATCGTGCCTGTGAACGAACGTCCCCGGCGGCCTTTTTCGCGGGAAGCGCCAGCACGAAGTTGAGGCTCTGTTTGATCCATTTTTTGAGCGCCGCGCTGGTCCGGTAGCCTTCAGGATCGACCAGAACAAAACCCTTCGGGCGACGGCCGGCGAACTCCAAGGGCCGCACATGCGGCTGAGCAAGCGTATGCTCGTAGGCTTCTTGCCCAACACGGACCATGAGCGCCGACGCGCTGACGCCACAGCACATGTTGCCGCGCACCATGAAGATCAGGCCGCCCATCATCTTCTTTTCGATGACATCTAGTTGGCCCGAGAGAATCGAGCGCACGCGTTCTGCGGCCTGATCGTCGTATGCCATCAGCGCTTCCGCGCGAGTACCGTCTTGACCGCCTTCACGATAAACGGCGCGGTCAGGCCATATTTTTCCATCAACTGGTCAGGCGTGGCGGATTCAGCGTAGGTGTCCTGGATGCCGACAAACTCCATCGGTACCGGGTGCGACTTGGCCACGGCGCGCGCTACCTGCGATCCTAGACCGCCGTCGAGCAGGTGCTCTTCCGCCGTGACGATGGCCCCGCACTCTTCCGCGGCCAGCGCGATGGCGGCTTCGTCGACCGGTTTGATGGTGTGCATGTCGAGCACGCGGGCGTTGATGCCTTCGTCGGCGAGCTGTGCTTGGGCTTGTAACGCGTAGCCAACCTCAAGCCCGCAGGCGATGATGGCTGCATCGCGACCGTTGCCGTGCTGCTTGGCTTTGCCGATTTCAAAGGTGTCATTGGGGCCGTAGATGATCTGGGCTTTGGGGCGTCCGGTGCGCATGTAGACCGGACCGACGTGCTCGGCCATGCGATGCACCAGCGCGCGCGCGCAGAATTCATCCGACGGATTGAGCACCACAAAGCCGGCCAGCGCGCACATGAGCGCGTAGTCTTCCACCGACTGCTGGCTCGGGCCGTCTTCCCCGATGGAGATGCCGCCATGCGAGCCTACGAACTTGGCGTTCACGCCGGGATACGCCACGCACATACGCAGCTGGTCGTAACCTTTGTCACAGAGGAAGACCGCGAAGGACGACGAGAACGGCAGCTTGCCCGACAGCGCCAGCCCGCTGGCGATCGAAACCATGTTGGCTTCCGCAATGCCGCAGGTGAAAAAGCGGTCCGGAAATTCTTTTTGGAACTTGGCGCTGAAGGTTGATTTGGCTAAATCGGCATCAAGCACAACGACGTTGGGATTGCTCTTGCCCAGCTCAACCAGGGCCTGTCCGTAAGCTTCGCGCGTGGCAACACCCAGCTTTACTTCGAATTTTGGTTTGGTGGGAATTGTGGTTGAGCTCAAGTGGTTCTCCTTTATTTACCAGCCTCTATTAGCCCTGTCATCCTGAGCGAGCACGAGCGACGCAGGAGTGAGGGCGCAGTCGAAGGACCCCAAAAAACTCTTTCTGCCTGTGTCAGGGAGTTCTTACCAGGCCCTGACAAAAACCGCTGAGAGCCTTGTGAGAACGCCTTGCGACTGCATCGCGATCTTTATCATCCCCGGGATCTTTCGACTTCGCGCCCGTCCTTCTCGAAGCAAAAAGTCTTTCTCGGCGCTTCGCTCAAGATGACAGTCTCAAGCGATCACGTGCTCGAACACCGAAACATCGCGAGAACGCCTTGCGACTGCATCGTGATCTTAACCATCCTCGGGATCTTTCGACTTCGCGCCCTTCCTTCTCGAAGCAAAAAGTCTTTCTCGGCGCTTCGCTCAAGATGACAGTCCAAAATAGTCACGTGCTCGAACACCGAAACATCGTGAGAACGCCTTGCGACTGCATCGTGATCTTAACCATCCTCGGGGTCTTTCGACTTCGCGCCTGTCCTTCTCGAAGCAAAAAGGCTTTCGCGGCGCTTCGCTCAAGATGACAGTCCGAAATAGTCACGTGCTCGAACACCGAAACATCGCGAGAACGCCTTGCGACTGCAAACGCGATCTTCATCATCCCCGGGATCTTTCGACTATGCGCCCGTCCTTCTCGAAGCAAAAAAGGCTTTCGCGGCGCTTCGCTCAAGATGACAGTTTCAAGCGGTCACGTGCTCGAAACGGTACATCTTTATCTTTTTTGCTTTTTCTCATCTGCGTTCATCCGCGCAAAATCCGCGGTAAGGGTTTCTGCCTTACAGTTTCTTCGCCGCCGCTTCCAGCTCGGCTACGGCCGCGGCCACCTGGTCGGGCTTGGGGGCTACGCCGTGCCATTCTGGATTGTTCTCCATAAAGGACACGCCTTTGCCCTTGATGGTGTTGGCCACAATGCACGTCGGCTTGCCGGTTTTGTTGGCGCGAGCGGCTTCGAGCGCCGGGATGACCTGGTCGAAATCATGGCCGTCGATTTCAACCGCATGCCAGCCGAAGGCCTCAAATTTTTCTTTCAGCGGTGCGGGATCGAGAATGTCTTTCAGGAAGCCATCGAGCTGCTGGTGGTTGTAGTCCACAATCAGCGTCAGGTTTGCCAGCTTGTGATATGCGGCGAACATGGCGGCCTCCCAGTTCTGGCCTTCCTGGATTTCACCATCGCCGACCATCACAAAGGTGTGCCAGTCTTTTTTGTCGAGCCGCGCCGCCATCGCCATGCCAATGCCGACGGAGATCCCTTGCCCCAGCGATCCGGTGTTTGCTTCCAGAAGCGGGAGGAAGCGCTTGTCCGGATGTCCTTGCAATGGCGATCCCATTTTGCGCAGTGTGCTCAGCATGGAGCGATCAATGTAGCCGGCCTCTGCCAGCACCGCGTAAAGCGCGGGGCAGCCGTGTCCCTTGGAAAGAAGGAAGCGGTCACGGTCCGGCCAGTTGGGATCACTGGGATTGTGCCGCAGCACGCGGAAATAAAGCGCGGCCAGCAGCTCGACTTCTGAGAGCGATCCGCCAGGGTGTCCGCTGCCCGCCAGGCCGATCATCTTGATGATTTCAATACGCAGGCGGACGGCCAGGCGCTTCAGCTCAATGGTGGATTCAATCCTGGGAGTTGCGGTGACGGCGGCAGTTGTACTCATCGGGTGATAGGTTCTCCGGCTGCGGCCTTGCGCAGGGCAGGGCGCGCAGATTGAAGGTGATTGAAACATGCAGCCCAAGCGAGCTTTTCCCGGACGGCCGGGAGCATTGCATGGGCAGACTGATAGTGTTCGATCACTGATTGATTGTCCTGTTCGGGCGGCGAAAGGGAACAGGTTCAGTTTAACTGTGGAGCGGAACAAGGGTCAACGGAGTTGAAGACCCAAATAGTTGCACAGGCAACGGTGCAACCGCAAAACCAAGCCACCGATCACGCCACTGCAACGCCGATGAAAGCAAATGAAAACCGGGCTGGGTTTCATGAGTTATCGGCACTGCTGGAGCGTAACCGGCGGCTTTTCGCAACTCCGGCGCACAGACTTGATGTTTCACCGTGCCTGCACGCCGGAGGAAGGAGCGAAGTTTAAAAGAGGTGGAAGTTGACGATGATGTTCATCTGCACGGCCACGGGATGCCCGTCTTTCTTGGCCGGATCAAAGCGCCATGTACGCACAGTTTCCAGCGCCTTCTCATCCAGCCCCATGCCGAGCGAGCGGACAACCGTGAGATTTTTCGGCCGGCCATCCGCGCCGATCGTCGCCAGCAGTGTCACCTCTCCTTGATACTTCGATTTCCTGGCTTCATCCGAGAACTCCGGCTCGGGGGCGTAAATCGCGCGGGGCATACTCACGCCGTTGCCGAAGGGATAGATTCCATCGCAGCAGCCAGCGCCTTTGTTATTCCCGCGACCAGGGCCTTCTCCGCCATCGACGCCGTCACCAGCTCTTCCGCCTATGCCGCCACCTACTCCAGGACCGTTCGAAAGAGCGGCGATGTCAGAGAGTGGGTCACCGATCTGGCGGGCCCGAACAACATTCAAGTCCGGAGGAGCAATCACGGTGGCTTCCGCAGTCAGCCGGGGCTGCTGGTTGTTGCGGAGCACCACCGGTGGTGTGAGTTGCTCACGCGCTGCTGGAGGCGCTGCGCCCACGGAAGCCCGGGGCTTGTCATTGGCCCCGCCGCTACCACCACCATGACTTTCATGTATCCCTATTGGCGCGATGTAAGGCTCCAGCCGGCTCGACACGCCAAGTTGCGGTTCAACCCGTGGAACAATGCTCTTGACCATCACTAATCCGGCGCCCATCAAAAGCAACATTACGGCGTGCATTGCCACCGATGCCACAAAATTGACGCGCCGCACCGGGTAACCGCTCCAGCTCTTGCCAAAGAGGTTGGTCAAGATCTGGCCGCCAGCAGCCACGGGCTTTGCTTCGCGGGCAAGTTGCGTTTGGGCATCAGTGTCCGCGGCGGAGACGGTGCGGCCTGCTGCTGCCCACTCCAGTTCCAGCTTAAGACGCATCTTGAAATTGTTTCGGGGCAGATGGCGCAGATCGGAAGCGAGATCCAGTAGTTCGTCGACGTTGCTTTCGCGGTCTGAGGAATCGCGAACAGCGGATGCGTTCGCAGGCGCGGCGAGCATCTGGTCAATGGCCTGATCGAGTTCGTCGTAAACGGGAAGATTATTCATGTTGGTTTCTCGCTTTACTGCGCAAAGTTTCCAGCGCCCGGAATTGCAACTGCTTTACCGCGCCTTCGGACCGTCCGAGCTCTTGCGCGATTTCACGAATACTTCTCTGATCAACAAAGCGGCGCATTACCACCAGTCGCTGGTCGGCGGGAAGACGGTCCACCAGCTGGAAGAGCATGGCCCGCCGTTCCACTTCTGCAACATCGCTGGCACCGGCCGCGTGGTCTTCCATCGGCACGTCCGAGGGAATCTCAACGCTTTTGGAGGAGCGCTGCCAGCGGTCAGCCAACGCGTTGGCGGCAATCCGCAGGAGCCACGCGGCAAAAGGAACGCCGCGCCACTGGAACCGGCCGATGTTGCGCAAAGCCTGGTGGAAGACTTCAGCGGTCACGTCCTGCGCTTCTTCGCGGTCGGCGGTGCGCCGCGCGACGAAGGCATAGACGCGGTGAAAGTTGCTTTCATACAGCTCGGCAAACCGGCCCGGATCATGCTGTGCCGCTTCGATCAGCAGCCGCTCGTCGGTCAAGTTAGCTAGATTGGCGATAGCGTTCAACTTGTGCGCCCTTTCAACATGTGTCCCTTTAATCTGTGGGTCTTCAACCTGCGACCCTTAACCTGTGCCCCGTGGGACCCACGTTCGCTTTCTATAGAGCTAAACCGGCGGGAGAGGGGAAAGGTCACGGTGTGGTTTACCGAAATCTTTGCCTGGTATGGATAGATCGTTGAAAAGAGGGGTTCTTGCGGGGAAAGCAAATGGCAAATGGCCAAACCGCACCATTGGCAATGGATCTCTCATTTGATTAATGTGAGGGTGATCACAAAGGCCAACGTAACGATTTCTGGGCACTGGCTATTTGCCAATTACTATCTGCTAGCTGCTCCCTCATCCATAAACAGCTCGTTGCGCGCAACATAAAGCAGCAAACCTGGGCGTTTTTGCAGTCTTTTTACATGCTTAACAAATCTTTTTGCTTTCTTTTGAGCAAGGTAGCTGTCTTTTTGAGAAGATAGCTGTGCACTTCATCTCCCATCGCAAGATTGGCGTCAGGCTTGGGTGGAAAGTTCAGCCGGAACGGGTTAATCTTTGCGACTCTGGGTCTGTCACAAGCCGGATCTGTCATAAAGGTTCTGTCTTATCATTGAAAAGATAGTGGTTGCAGGCAGTCCGGAGGGGGAGTTCTGATTATCGAGGCGCAGCGAATGAATGGGGCACCGAAATTGGCTACGATGAAATTGGCGGCATTGAGGTTGGCAACAAGACGTCTGGCGACAGCTTTGGTCCTGGCCGGCGCTTTCAGCGCTATGGTCCTGGCTCCGGGGCTGGTCCACGCCCAGGACAGCCAGCCGGCGGCAACACCCGCGGCGGCGCGAAAATTGGGCACGGTCAAATCGATCTCCGGCACGACCATCACGCTTAAGGTTGATGCCAGCCCGGACGTGACGGTTACCGTCCAGGATGGAGCGCGCATCGTGCGGCTGGCTCCGGGGCAGACGGATCTCAAGACCGCCACGCCGATGACGCTTCCGGAAGTGCAAGTGGGTGACCGCATGTTGGTGCGCGGGAAGCCCGGCGACAATGCCGACTCTTTAGTCGCGGCGTCCATTGTGGTGATGAAGCAGGCGGACGTGGCGCAGAAGCAGCAACATGAACGCGACGACTGGCAGAAGCGCGGCACAGGCGGGATCGTGAGCGCACTTGACGCCGTCGGCGGGACCATCAACGTGGCCGTAAATCCGACGCTGAACATCACGGTGAAGACTTCCAAAGACACGGGCTTCTTGCGCTATGCGCCGGCATCGGTGAAATTTGCCGACGCGCAGAAAGGCACGTTCGACCAGATCAAAGTCGGCGACCAAATGCGCGCGCGGGGCGATCGCAGCGCCGACGGTAAAGAGCTTACCGCGGAAGAGGTGATCTCGGGCACGTTCCGCAACATCGCCGGCACCATCACCGCGATTGATGCCACCAGCGGCACAATCACGATCAAAGACATTCTGGCGAAGAAAACCGTTGTGGTGAAAATCACAGCGGACTCGCAGATGCGCAAGCTTACGCCGAAGATGGCGCAGGGGCTGGCGTTCTTCCTGAAAGCGCCTGCGGGAGCGGCGCAGGGTGGAGCTCCAGCAGGGGCACAGCCCGCGTCCGGGGCCGCAGGTACGAACGGGGCCGCAGGTGCAAACAATGGCGGCCCGCCCGGAGCCGGTGGTCCACGGCCTGGCAGCGCGCCGGATTTTCAGCAGATTTTGAGCCGTATTCCCAACGTGACACTGGCTGAGCTACAGAAAGACGATGCCGTTATGGCGGTGGCCATGCAAGGCGGAGCCGGACCGGAAGTTACAGCCATCACGCTGTTAGGCGGCGTGGAGCCGATCTTGACCGCATCGCCCAACGGCGGCGGAGCGGCAGCGCTCTTCTCCGGGTGGAACCTTGGTACGCCCGGCGGAGAAGCTGGCCCGCAGTAAATTCATAGGAATTGTTGAGGAGATGTTAATGAAATTTTGGCCGTTGGGAGCACGCAAGTGCATCCTGTTTGTTGTTCCAGTTCTTCTTGTCTTTGCCAGTTCGTTGCTCGCGCAGGCCCCTTCGGGCCGGCTGCACGGCAACGTGACCGACCCTTCCGGCGCGGTGATCCCGGGGGCCAGCATTTCCGTGAAGAACGCAAGCGGCCTGTTGGTAGCGGCCAAATCAGACGGCGCCGGCGGATACGACATCAAGAGCCTGGCCCCCGGCAAATACACGATCAACGTCACGGCAAAAGGCTTTGCGCCGATGACGCAGGAAGTGGTGATTGTGGCCGGGCAGGAAAAATCACTCGACCTTGCCCTGGAGATCCTGGTCAAAGAAGAGAGTATTGACGTGCAGGGCGACGCGGCCAAGGTCGGCGTGAGTCCGGACAGCAACGCCAGCACCGTGGTGATCAGCGGGAAAGACCTGGATGCTCTCTCCGATGATCCGGATGAGCTGCAATCGGAATTGCAGGCGCTGGCTGGACCTTCCGCGGGACCGAACGGCGGCCAGATCTACATTGATGGATTTACCGGCGGGCAATTGCCGCCTAAGTCTTCCATCCGCGAAATCCGCATCAACCAGAACCCGTTCTCGGCGCAATATGACCGCATGGGTTTTGGCCGCATTGAGATCCTCACCAAGCCGGGCACGGACAAGCTGCACGGCCAGTTCATGTTCAATGACAACCACTCGTTCCTGGATGCGAAGAACCCGTTCGCGGCCCAGGAGCCGGATTTTGACACGCAGATGTTCAACGGGAACGTGGGCGGTCCGTTGAGCAAGAAGGCTTCTTACTTTTTTAACGTTGAACGGCGGAACATCCACGATGCCGCAGTCATCGATCCTAATGCGTTCAGTTCGGCGAACGTGGCGGTGGTGCCGGTGCTTAACCCGCGAATCCGGACTAGCTTCAACTCGCGCCTTGATTACCAGATCTCCGCCAGCAACACGCTGACTGTGCGGTACCAGTTTACCCGCATCAATGAAGAGAATAACGGAGTTGGGCAGCTGGCCTTGCCGTCGCAGGCCTATAACCAAAAGACCACGGAAAACGAAATCCAAATCAGTGACACGCAGATACTAAGCCCCAAGGCCGTGAATGAGACGCGCTTTGAATGGGAGCGGGGCGATACCAGCCAGAATGGCCTGAATGCAACACCGGTGATCGTCACGCCGGTATTTACCGAAGGCGGCAACGCGATCGGGACCAACTCGAATGTTTCCAACCATTACGAGCTGCAAAACTACACCTCAATCAATCTGGGCAAACACTTTTTGCGTCTGGGCGGACGTTTGCGCGCTACCGCCTTGTCCAGCAACTCCAACACGAATTTCAACGGCACATACCGGTTCAATTCGCTGGCCGCATTCACCAGCGGTACGCCAAGCCAGTTGACCATCAACACGGGAAATCCGGGTCTCCAGAATACTTTTGTGGACGCTGGGATTTATGCAGAAGACGATTGGAAAATCCGGCAGAACCTGACGCTCAGCTATGGCCTGCGCTTTGAAACCCAAAACGGCATTCAGGACCATGGCGACTGGGCGCCGCGCATGGGGCTGGCTTGGGGACTGGGCGGGAAGAAAAATGCCGCGCCCAAGACCATTATTAGAACGGGGTTCGGCCTCTTTTATGATCGCTTTGGCCAGAACTTTATCATGCAGGCGGAGCGGTTTAACGGGGGCATTGGCAGCCAGCAGCAATTTACGCTTAGCGCCGTGGACAACAACGGTGTGCCGAATCCGGCAAACCAGGCGCAATTGAGCATGCTCTTTGCGTCGTATCCGACGGTTCCGCCGACGATTTCGTTAGCCTCCACTTCTACCGTATATAAGATCGATCCTGAGCTTAGAGCTCCTTACACGGTACAAGCCGTTGGTTCTGTGGAACGCCAGTTGACCAAAACCGCGACGCTTACGGTCAGTTATATTCACTCGCAAGGCGTGCACCAGTTCTTCTCGATCAACGCAAATGCGCTGAATGCAGGACTATCTCCGGTTTACGACTATCTCTCGGAGGGTGTATTCAAGCAGAATCAGTTGATCACCAGCTTTAACATGCGGGCGGGCTCGAAGCTGACTTTGTTTAGTTTTTACAGCTTTAGTCATGCCAACAGCGACACGACCGGGGCCGGTGACTTTCCTTCCAATCCAGCGCTGCCCATTACGGCGGATTATGGCCGCGCGGGCTTCGATGTCCACCACCGTCTTTTCTTCGGAGGAACCATCTCTCTGCCGCACGGCTTCCGCGTGAGCCCGTTCATGGTGGCGAACTCAGGGGCGCCGTTTAACATCACCACCGGCCAGGACCTGAATGGAGACTCTATCTTCAACGACCGGCCAGCCTTTGCGAGTAGTACAACGCTTCCAGGTAACCTGCGCCAAACGTCCTTTGGTAATTTTGATGTCGCGCCCGTTGCCGGTGAGACGATCATTCCGGCGAATTTCGGAACCGGCCAAGCCCAGTTCACGCTCAACATGCGGGTCAGCAAAACTATCGGTATTGGACCGAAGCTTGAAGCCACGGCCAAGGGCAACAACCCGCAGCAACAGGGCGGCGGCCCGGGTGGTCCCGGTGGGCCAAGAGGTGGTGGACCCGGCGGCCCCGGCGGTGAAGGGCGAGGTGGTCCTGGAGGAGGAGGAAGAGGCGGTCCCGGCGGCTTCGGCGGTGGCGGAGGAGAGAGATCAAATCAGCGATACAGTCTGACCTTCAGCGCCAACGCTCGCAACATTTTTAACAACGTGAACGCTGGGCAGCCGATTGGCAACCTCAGCTCCAACATTTTTGGGAGATCGACTTCACTGGCTGGAGGCGTGTTCAATACCCAGTCAGCCAACCGCCGCATCGATTTGCAGGTGATGTTTTCGTTCTGACAATGGGTTCTACATGTAGATTGATTCGCACTGTAATGGACCCACGGGAATCGTGTGGCACAGCCGCCCTCGGCTGTGCAGAAACTAAGATCAAGAGCTAAGACACAGGCGGGGGCGCCTGTGCCACACGACTGTCTTAAGGTACAGCTTTTCTGGAACGCTCTAAGCTACCGCGTTGGGCTGGTAGCTTGCAGCCAGGGAGTGGGCCTTGTTGCCGCCTTCCGATCGGGCGAGTTCCAGGGCCGCCTCTACCCGGTTGATCACTTCGGTGACAATATCCACGGCATCGAATTTCTCTTGCAGCACGGCTTCGGCAATGCCAATGCTGATTGGCGGCGTGCGGTCCGTGCCGGGAATCTTGGTGGGCGAAAGCACCTTCCTCATTTTGTCCACCACGAGGAAAGCATTTTTTTCATGCGTGTCTGAGAGCACCAGCGCGACGGTGGTGAGGTCATAGCGCACGGCCACATCATTCTGGCGAATATGCGCTGCCAGGGTCTGTCCCATCTGCTGCATCATGTTCTCCACCTGGGTCTCACCGACCTCTTTGGCCAGCACGGAAGCTTTGCCAAAGTGAAGCAGCATGAGCGTGACCGGAGTACGCTGTTGCAGGGAGCGCCGCACTTCGGAGAGCAGAACATCCAGATACGATGACCGTTTCAAGAGACCGGATTTTTCGTCGGTCACGGCCAGGGTCTTCATCAAGGTGCGCAAGCGTACGTTGCTCACCGCCAGCAGCATCTGCTCAGCGATGGTCTTCAGCACCACAATGTCGGTTTGCCGCCACGGCCGCTGCGTGCACTGCTCCAGGATCAAAATACCGGATTGCTCTCCAGAGTCGACCAAAGGAACGGCCAGCAGCGATTCAATATTCAAGGCCTGAATATGTTCCTGCGCCGGGGCCAGTTCGCGCGCCGTCTTGGCGTTGGGAATGGAAACCGGGCCGTTGGCCGCAAGCTGCTGGGTAATGCCGATGAGTTTTACAATCGCCATGACATCAGACTGCTTGATTCCGGGAGCGCAGTATTCCAGCGCCGCCGATGGCGGCTTACCCGGGGTGCAAAGGCCGGCCACGCATCGGCTGGCATTGAAATGGCGGCCAATATCATTCACCGCGGTGAACAGCACGCTCTTCACGTTCACCTGGCGATAGATGTTGCGCGTGATCTCCGTGACGCGGGCAAAGTTGTCCACTGCGTTCTCTTCGTAATGTGAGGCGGAAGCCGCGGCTGCGTCTTGATTGTTCCCGGCAGCGGGTGCTGCGGCTGGTGAAGAGGCGCGGGCCACCGCGTCCGTTACGGCATAGACCGGCGTAAAGCCGGCGGAAGCATACAAGTGCCGCAGCTTTTCATTGGACTGTTCTTCCCGTGGGAACAACTTGCTGACACGTTCCAGCCGCTCCATCGCCTTGGAGCGCATTCCGTATTGCAGGTAGATCTCCGCTTGCAGGATGAAATCTTCCAGGACCGTTGGTTCGGATTCCTGCACTGGAGCCGCCGCCGAAACAGGCGCGGACGTATCCGTGGAACCCGCCACCGGTTGGAATCGGTTGGCGATCCGGCCATACTGGTTCGGGTCAATCCTGCCGCGCAGCATCTCCAAGCGCTTGGTGTGGCCCGGTTCGTAAGGATCAAGCTCCGCCGCGCGGTCCAGCGTTTCCCCGGCTTGGCCATATTGGCCCGCGGCGTAATAAAGTTGGAAAAGTTTCAAGAGCGTGCGGCTATATTCATGCTCCCGATTGGCGGAATTGAACAGGTCCGCCAGGTATTCCACGAACCCCTTGGTCGCCATGCGCCGGTCAGACATCTCATACATGCTGGTAATAAACTCACGCCGGCGGCCGCCTGTGGTTTCGTGGTCTTCCAGTTTTTTCGCCAAATCCAGGGCGCCCTGAGTGTCACCGTTGTCCAGGTAGACGCCTATCAGAGAAGAGATTTCTTCCAACTGCCGGGGATCTTTTTCAAACAGCTCCCAGGCATACGGCTCAGCTTCCCGGGGACGTTTGGCGGCCATGAGCGCATGGGCATAAAGCTCACGCATCTCCGGCAGCCCGGTCACATGGGTGACGACTTCCTGGAGCACGCCGATGCATTCGTCGACGGCGCTCCGCGAAAAAAGGCCGCGGCCAAAATGGTAGATGGCCTGGAAGTTCAAGGAGTCGAGTTCATAGGCGCGGGCATACCACTGAAAGCCGCCGCCCGGCGTCTCTTCATCCTGAAGGAGCCCGAGTTGCAAAAAATTTGCCGCGGCGATCTTGCCTTCTCCCAATCCGGCAGCTTTCTCGCCGGTGCGCTGAAGGTTCTCAATGGTCGGAGAAAGCTCAACGATGCGCTTGGCCGCGTCCAAGGCCTGCTTGTCTTTGTGCTGCCGTTCAAATCCTTCCAACGCTTTCTCGTAGGCTTCCAGGGCCTCTTTTTTGTCTTTTTTTTCGGTGATCTGGGCGTAGCGGAAGGTTTGCAGCGGTGTTGGGGCCGTGAGCTTGGTCAATTTCTTATAGTTAAATGCGGCGCCGGTGCCGTCGCCAATTTCAAACTGCTGGTCGAAGAGAAAACTCAGCAGGGAAGATGCCTCTGCGTTGCGGCCCAGGGCCAGGCAGAGATCGGCTGCGGTCTGGCGAACCTGCTCATTCCTGGGCTCGTCCTCAAGGATGCCGAGGTACTCCTCCAGGGCCGCTTCAGGCTTGCTCTTTTGCAGGTACTTTTCCGCTTTTTCCAGTCGTTTGGAGATGTCCGCCATGGGGCCAACTTCCTCAGAATGCTCTCGGATAAGGGAAGCCAAGATCAAATTGAGGGTGAAGTATGTTCAATTCTATGCGGAATTGCCGTAAGGCTCAATCTTTGAATGTGAAGAGTCCATAAAAGCCGTCCATATCGGGAAAAGTGACAATCTGGGGCATGAACCGTTATAACTTGCGCATGACCGAACCAGAGCAAGGTCTTAAACGCGAATTGACAGCGAAACAGATGGCCATGGTGGCCGTAGGCGGCTCTATTGGCACAGGGCTGCTGCTGGGGTCCGGCGCCGCCATCCAGGTAGCAGGCCCGGCTGTGGTCGTTACTTACGTACTCAGCGCGCTGATTGCCTGGACCGTGGCCATGGCGCTGGGCGAGATGTCCAGCGTACACCCGGCGGCAGGATCGTTCGGCGTCTATGCCGACCTTTATTTGAACCGCTGGGCCGGATTTGTGGCGCGTTATGGCTACTGGTTTTCCGTGGTCATTGCGATTGGATCGGAGTTGGTGGCCGCTGGGACCTATATGCGCCTCTGGTTCCCCGGCATCAACCCGGTGGTGTGGATGGTCATCTTCGGCGTCTTCTTGCTGGCTATCAATCTTTTTTCCGTAGGAGATTACGGAACATTTGAATACTGGTTCGCGCTGATCAAGGTTGTCACCATTTTTGTGTTTATCCTGGCCGGAGCCGCATTGCTGTTCGGCGGCAAAGTACATGCGCAATATGTGGCCAGCGGCAGCTTTGCGCCCAAGGGATGGCCGGCCGCGCTGATGGCGATTTCATTCGGCTTATACAGTTTTCTGGGCATTGAGATGGTGGCCATCTCCTCTGGGGAAGCACGCTCCAGCGTCGATGTTGCACGGGCGACGCGCACTGCTTTCGCCATGCTGGCCTTCATCTATGTTGGCGCGATGGCCGTGCTGGTCGGCGTGATGCCGTGGCAGAATGCCGGAGTTTCTGAAAGCCCGTTTGTAACGGTGTTTAAATTCAGTGGAATTCCGGCCGCGGGGTTCATCATGAATTTTGTGGTGCTCACCGCGGCGCTTTCTGGAGCTAATGCCACACTCTACGTGGCTTCGCGCATGTTGTTCTCGCTGGCCCGCTCGGGTTACGCGCCGGCGCGTTTGGGACGACTCAACCAACACAGCGTGCCCATGGGAGCGCTGCTCATCTCCATGTTGGGAATTGTGGCGGCGATACTCCTTCAGCTTCGCACCACGAACGCTTACCTTTACATCATTAATGCCGCGCTGGTCGGAGGCATGATCGCATGGCTGGTCTCATTGCTGGCCCATGTGCGGTTCCGGGCGAAGATCTCTCCGGAACAACTGGCGCAGCTTGGGCTGCGTTCTCCACTGGGCGCGGCGGGATCGATCTTTGGGTTTGTGGCCATTGTGGCTGCTGTTGCGTGCACCTGGTGGGTGTCACAATCGAGTGTGGCGGCCAAGAGCGCGGGGATCTACCTGGTGGTGTTGAGCGTGGCGTATTTCCTGGTGCGAAAAAATTCACTATCAGGGAAACACGGTGATCTTCCCCGCGTATGACGCTCTATCTATCCGTGAAACAAAGTGTCTGGGAACAACTTGAGCGTTTTCTCGGAGCAAGCGTAGCGTTTGCGACGGGTGCGAAGTCGGGCCGCAAAGAACAAAAGTGGCTTCGGCTAGCGCTTGGGGCTTTCTCTTGTTGGCGCTCCGCGTCGCTACGTGCCAGCCTGCGGCAGCAAGGAATTATTTTCTTTTGTGTCTTTACGGCACGAGTGAACTCATGCCCTGACACTTGTCGCGCAAAGACGTTCTATTGTCCCGTAATCTGTTGGATTCGTTACAGCGTTCGCGGGCGCTTGTGTAGCGGCAAGAGTTAGATGTTCTATCCCAGGAAACCAACTTTCTTCACGGTAAAGTTATTCAGATTGGGGAAAACGCTGGGCAAATCCGTATCCGTTACGCCAAACCACGAGGCCAGCGTGGCCCCATACTGGTCGAGCGACGTGCTGGGTAGCCACCGGCCGTTGCTGCCGGCATCGTCAGGACCGCCGAGAGCCTGGGTTGGAAATTTTCCATACATATCCCCGCCTATCACCGATCCTCCCATCACCAAATGATGGTTGCCCCAGGCATGGTCGCTTCCACCGCCGGTGTTGCTTTGCAGGGTGCGCCCGAAATCGGAGAGAGTGAACGTGGTGACTGAGTTCGCGACCCCAAGTTCCTGCGTGGCAGCAAAGAACGCGCTCATGGCCTTGCTTACCTGGACCAGCAGTCCTGGCTGGGACCCGGTCAAGATGCCCTGGCCGCTGTGGGTATCGAATCCTCCGATGGAGCAGAAGAAGATTTGCCGCTTGAGACCCAGCGCTGCCCGGGCCTGAATGACCTGGGCTACTTGTTTGAGCTGTCCTCCTAAGCCGGTGGCGGGAAAGACAGTAGACAGCGCGGGCAATCCATTCAGAGCGCTGCTGAGCAACTGGCTATAGAGAAAAGCTTTTGACGTAACCTGGCTTTCAGCTTGAATCAGGGTTACACCGGTATCGAAAGTGAGCAATTGCTGCATGGTTTGGGTGCGAGCGTTGCAATCGGGCGTGGAAGATCCGCTGCAATTGACTCCTGGATTGGCGGCATTGCCGGGCGTGACAGTAGCCGGAAAGGTCTGAACTCCATTGCAAAAGACCGGCGCTCCCGCCATGGACACCGTGGTTGGGTATTGCGCGCCGGCGTTGGCGGTTTTTATGGTCGCAAGATCGGCGATCTTTCCGCCCCAGCCGATGCTCGGCAGGCTGCTGGCGCTGGACGTTTGCCATTCTCTCTGCTGATCGGAATGGGAAAACAAGTTGGAAGGGACGGTGACCGAGCGGGCCAGGTATTGCGCGCGGTTTGTGGGCTGCACCAAGGGGCCGACGTTGGCTTGAATCGCGACTGCTTTGCTATTCACCAGCTGCTGAATTTCAACCAGAGAGGGATGCAGCGCAAACGGCGTTGCCGGAGAAGCCAGAGTTACCGGCAGCAGGTTGCCTTGCGGAATGGCCAGGCCCGTAGTGGGGCCGCCGCGCAACGTGGAGTAATTGTTGTAACCAGCCGTATCGAACGGGACCACCAGATTATTTCCGTCATTGCCGCCGAAAAGAAAAATACAGACCAGGGCTTTGTAATCGGTAATGGTCTGGGCATAGGCATTGACCAGCCCGAAGCGACTGAAGGCCGATCCCAATCCCAGGGCCGCCACAGATTTGCACGTGCACTCAATAAATTTCCGCCGTGAAGTAGCCATATCTTCTCCTGGTTATTGGACGATTTGATATTGCGAACTGGTTAAGACCAGGTAAATCGCCGTGCGCGTTCGCCCATCCTGGTCCGCGGGGGTCGAATTCGGTAACTTGGAAATCGTGCTGATGATGGCGTTCCGCATATTGGCGGACATCTGCCCATGCATGAACGTGAGGCCCAATTGATCGGTGAGCTGGTCCGGGGGAATCCCGCGCAAGGGAGTTACGTCAACGGTGATGCCTTGTGCCGTCAGGCTGTTGCGCACCACACTGTCAATCCAGTTCGCGCGCGTCAGCGTGCTGGAGGTGTTCAGGATTGCAAATTCAGGGCCCAGGACGCTGGTATCAGGAATGGTGTAGTCCGGTGGAAAATAGTTGAACACGCTTGGTGAAAACAGCACGTTCTGTCCCATTTGCGAACCGGAGTTGGCCAAGCCGTTGGCAAATAAATTGGTGTCGTTCACGGTAAAGCCAAGGCCGCGCAATGTCCCCGTCATCAGCAACACCGGCTCGCGGAGATGCCCGAATCCCGCTGGAGCATTTCCGCTATCTCCCTGACGTGCTTCCGCATCGAGCAGGATGGCCTTGATCACGGCCTTTAGATCGCCACGCACGCCCAAGCCATTGTTCTTGAAAACAGCGGAGATGCGCGCAACATACGCCTGGCTGGGATTACTAGTGACTAGATGCTGGATCAGTTGCTTGCTGACAAAGGGCGGAAGGTTGGGATGATTAAAGATGTTGGCCATGGCATCGTCCAGGTCCTGCTGGGCCGTGCGACTGGCCGCCAGCACCTGCCCGTTCAACAGCGTCTTGGACCCGGTGTCGTGCTGGGCATCCACGGAAACCATGCTGGTGGTCCAGTCCGCTTTGCTGGTACTGGTGGGAAAAGTTTGCGGATTACCGCAACAGGTTTTGTAGGTCCATCCGGTAAAGGCGCGGGCAAAGTTCTGGATGGTCGGTTCATCATAGGTCGGGATGGGGTTCCCGCTCGTATCCAGCTTCAGCGTTCCATTGTCGTTCAGAAGAAAAGTCCCCAGAGTAAAAAGCTGCATCAGCTCGCGCGCATAATTTTCATTGGCAATGGCCCCGTTGGCGGCTTTGGCGCTATTGGCCATGTCCAGGTACCAGCCCATCCCCGGACTCAGAGTCACGTCTTTCATCAGCTTGTCATAGGTGGTGAATGCGTCGTTGTTGAGCATTCGGATGTACGGGTTATAGGCATCGGGAGTGGTGATGGTAATTCCGGAAATCACCCAAATCTGGCTATTAGCGAACGCCGTGCGCTGGCGAAGCTGGTCGCCTCCCAGCAGCGCGTTGTGGAACCAGTTCTGTTGCAGGCAGCCCAGAGGAAAGTTAGGACACGGAGTCGTCGCCGGCAGGGGGTTCGGGACATCCGGCCAGGTGGAAGGAGGCGTTCGCACCGGATCCATCTGTTCGTCGATGTAGCCCGACATTCCCATCCCTGGATTTCCCGCATCGACTTGTTTCACGCGCAGGATGGACGAGGGAGTTGGGCCGAAAGAGGATTGGTCCAAAAACCTGGCCACCACGGCGCTGGCAAGACTTGAAGGAGGTGTGGGGCTCGGCGTTGGTGGTGGCGGCGGAGGAGAACTAGGCGGGGTAGTCACGCTGGCTTGTCCGCCGCTTCCGCAAGAAATGCTGCCCAGCAAAAGAACAAAAGCGGCAGCAAGGAGAACCGCTGAATACAAATGGTGCGGCCAACGCTCTCGATTCGTCACAGACTCGCCTCCGTCACACAATCATTTTGCCGCCAAGAGTGCGGCGTGACCCTGGCCAGAACCCGACGAAGTGACCCGATGCTAGTCCGGGAAAATTCCTTCGTCAAGAAAACAAAGCGTGCAGAACGTACAGAACGTACAGGGCGATACCCCAACCCCAAAGCCGGTATGTAGTGGCCGCATGGCCACAGAATTCTGGTCTCTTCGGCCACTAGGAAATTTTATGAAAGTCGGGCATAGGGCAATCGGCAAAGCCTTAGCACTCGTAAACAACCCAACGCCGGAGAAAAAGTTTCCGTGATATTTCGCTTGTCGCCAGAAAGTTTGCGGAGCCAGCAAGCCGAGGAAAATACACTAACCTCCAATTCCAACGCCAGTCCAAGTCAATATGCACACTCGGTTCCTGGTAATTCCCATCTTGCTGATATCCATTGCCGCCACCGCCCAAAACTCTGTCCGCGTGCAAGTCCGTTTAGTCACCGATGAGGCGGATGCCGTGCTTGCGATCCTGGCGGATCGGAAAGCGAACGCCGCGGTCTCTGACGCTGCATGGCAGCGTTTGTTTGACTCGGAAGGCTACCGGCGGTTGAAACAACGTGAAGCTTCTATGAAGAGGGCGTTCACCGACGATGACTTCAAGAAGTTTGTTCTTTCCGATGAGCTATTGCAGAGGGCCGCGGGTTTAGGCCAGACCCTGAAGAAGTGGCAGCAAGCGGACATCACCCGGCCTGCCGGGCTGGCGTTGGCGTATTTACCCGCTGAGGCCAACATTCATGCGGCAATCTATCCGGTGATCAAGCCGCTAAAGAACTCCTTTGTCTTTGATGTGAAGAGCGGTGATGTGAAGAGCGGTGAAGTGCAGACCGGTGACGTGCAGACCGGTCCTGCAATCTTCCTCTATCTTGATCCGGACGTAAGCCGCGAAAAATTTGAAAACACGGTCGCGCATGAGCTTCATCACATTGGCTACGGTACCTGTTGTCCGCTGAAAGAAACCGCGGCGCTGCTAACGGCGCAGCCGGAGCAGGTGCGGACTGTGGCCAAGTGGATTGGGGCTTTTGGAGAAGGGTTTGCCATGCTGGCCGCCGCGGGCGGCGCGGACGTGCATCCTCACGCTGTAAGCAAAGCCGAAGACCGCAAACGCTGGGACCATGATGTGGCCGGCTTCGCGAAAGACCAGCAGGAGCTTGACGTTTTCTTCCGCAAGATTCTGAGTGGCAAATTGAATACTGAGCAGGCTGACGAACAGGCCTACACATACTTTGGCGTGCAAGGCCCCTGGTACACCGTTGGCTGGAAGATGGCAGTCACCATTGAAAAAGTCTATGGACGACCGCGCTTGATTCAAGCGATGTGCAACACGTCCGATCTGCTGAAGCTTTATAACCAGGCGGCTCAGGAAGTAGCCAAGCCGGGAGGAGAACCACTGCCCTTGTGGTCGCCAGAAGTTTTGAAGGCATTGCAGCCGCAGCCCTGACACTAGTCTTCGTAGGCTGGATTCCAAGAAACTGGTTTTAAAGACCGGGCAGAATCACACCGATTTTGTCGCAGATTTACACGGAAAAACGCAGATTAAAAAAAACACCAATTTGGTTAAACGTGGTCCCAGAAACCGAGAAGCCGAGACTTGGATCAGCGTTCATCAGCGAAAATCAGCGGCTAAAGGTCTCACTCCGTGTGCGATGGATTGAGATCAACAGGCACGGCCTTGGCTCTCCCAGCCACGAAGTAATACACCACACCGGCCAGCATCAGCGCCAGGCCGAAGGCCAGTTGGCTTACGCTGCCCAGCCATGGGAGATCAAGATGTTCTCCACGGTTCTTGACCAAGGCCACCACCAAGAGCGCGGTGGGTCCTACTCCCACCATGACCGCGCCCAGCATTCCGCCGGGAACGCGGAAAGGGCGCGGCAAATTCGGTTCGCGGATGCGCAGAGTGATCAGCGCCAGGAATTCCAGCACCAGGCTGGCGCCGTAAAGAAGAATGTCGAGCATGATGAGCTTGTCGAAGGGCAGTCCCAGGGACGCGCCCCAAGCCAGTCCCAGGACCAGAATGGCCACCCACGGCGCGCCATTTTTCAATTTGCGGGTTAAGATTTTCGGAAGATGTCCATCTTCGGCCATCGCCACCGGCAAGCGGGAATAGGACATCACCAGCGAGTTGAAGGTGCCGAATTCGCTGATCATGGCCGCGGCCACCAGCGCCGCTCCCAGCCACGGGGCCACCACCAAGGCAGCGATGCTGGCCCAGCTTCCCGTGGACCACACATCGGCCTGCACGTGCAGATGCCACACCGCGAGCACGGGAATGACGTAAGAGAGAAAGATCGCGGCCAGAGTCACCATCATGACCTTGGGGTAAGTCTTTTGCGGGTTCTCAACTTCGTTGGCGACAGTGGAGGCGTTGTCCCATCCCATGTAATTCCACATGGCCACCAGGATGCCGGTGAGAAAACTTCCTTCCGCCGGCGGTGCAGCATTGATCGTGAGGTGGCGGAAGAGAGCAAAGATCGTAATGAGCGCGAACGGGCTCAACATGAGTATGCCGAGCAGGACCGAGCCGTTGCCCACGGCCTTGGCGCCGTACATGTTCCACAGCAGGCAAACCAGGACCATGGTCACTTTGATGGCCAAGCCGCGATTTCCCTGGTTGAGTACAGGAAACAAACGCGTCAGGTAGATGGCGAACAGAGTCGGGTAGATGGCCATGTCAAAGATGCTGGCCACCAGAGAGAGCCAGGCTTCCTGGAAGCCCCAGAAAGGCCCCATGGCGCGGCGCACCCAGACGTAGAAGCCGCCTTCAGCAGGAAGCGCGGCGGCCAACTCACCGACCATCAAGCCGGTAGGCAAGCTCCAGAAGAGAGGTGTGAGGAAAAGTACCACGATGGCCAGTTTGTAGCCGGCATCCTGGACCAGCTCTTCCATTCCGTACGGGCCGCCGGAGACCATGAAATAAGTGGCCGCCGCCAGCGACAAGACCGTCAGCTTGCGCCCGGACCCAGTTTGAGTTTTTCGCATTGCTGTGAATTGAAATATATATCATCGCGAAGACGGTGCGGTGCGAAGACAAGTCTGCGCGAGAATATTTTTTTCTTGGGCGGCTACAACGCTTTACTGGATCCGCTTGGTTACGGCAACTGCGTGGAGATTTCCAAAAGATTTTGGTTGCAGCTCCACGTCCCAGGGACAATGGTTGCTGAGCCAGCCACGCAACTGTTCTTGTTCCAGCGGCGGAATGAAGCGGAATTGGATGCCGGCGCGGCCTTGGTTGTCGCTCCACATGACTTTGCCGATGGCGCTGATAGGCGCATGGCTGTCTGGCAATTCAAAATCAATAAAGACGGTGGCGTCTTTGGGCGCCGCGGTGTCTGCTTGCAGGCAGATGCCGGTAAAGCTTATGTCCTGTACGCTGGCGTTTTGCAGCGGGTTCTTCACGTTGTTTTCCAGGAAACTTGCGCTGGCAGGGAAGTGGACGGCATGGCGGAAAGCTGTGCGCTTTTCATTAACGATAAGACCATAGCCGGCTTTCAGGGTCCGTCCCAGCAGTTCCGGAGTGAAGGGCTTTTGCAGCACGAAGTGGACGCGCTTGGAGAGAGCCCGCTTCATGTTTGCAGGGTTGCTGGCGATGGCGATTACCACGCTGGGATAGCCCCAGAGATCGACGGCGCGGAAATCGACTAGCTGCAGCGCTTCCGGTTCGTCAAAATCCAGCATCAGCAGATCAAACTTCCTGTTGTCGGCGGAAACCTGGGCGGATTCGCCGCTCATACAAAAATAGGTTGAGACGCTGTAGTCCTCAAACGTGCGGTCGATTACATCAAGGGACTGGTCGTCATTGCACAATAAAAGCGCGCTCAGGGGAGCCTGCATAGATACCTTCCAGCAAAAAGGAATTGCTGACAAATGTATCGGCCAAAACGAGATGTACTTTAGATAGAAACCCGTGGGCTAAACCCGGAAATGCGTGCGGCCAAGACCGTCGCGGGTCTGGTAGGGGTTCTCAACCACGGTAACTTTTGGGGCCAGCGGGTTTCTAGCATCCAGCCAGGTCTGTAGTTTTTTCTGTTCCGGCGCGGGAATAAAGTTGAATCTTACGCCCACAACTCCGCCCGGCTCGCTCCAGGTAAATTTCCCCGTAGCGTGGATCAGGTCATTGGTCTCCGGCAGGTGGAAAGCCAAATGGATGGTGGCATTCTTGTTTACTATCGCCTCCGCCTTCATGCAAAGACCACCATGGCTGAGGTCGAGCAGCAGGACGTTTTTCAGTTTCCGCTCCGCGCCATCTTCTTCGATGACGATGGCATCCGCCTTGATGCTGACTGAGTATCGATAGTCCGCCCGGCGTTTCTTCAAGATCATGCTGTATGCGATTTTGAGCGTCTTGCTCAAGAGTCGCTTATCCAGGGGCTTTTGCACGACGAAATGCGCCGACCTCTGCTGCGCCTGCCGCAGCATCTCACTCTGCCCGGCAAATGCAACGGACACTTTGGAAGCATTCGGTCCGCGGCAGAGCCAGGCTTCCATCAGGGTGACAGCTCCAGGCTCATCAAAATCCAGGGTGAGCAGGTCATAAGTTTTTTCTTTGAGTGACTCCAAGGCGGCGCCGCTGGTGGAGTAAGGCTCGGAAGTGATTGCAGACTCAGTGAATACGCGGCCAATCGCATCCAGACACTGGGCGTCTGTGCACAACAAAAGAGCCGTAACTGGGGAAGTGTTCATAATGGCCGGTCCTAAACGGCTATGCTGGATATCGGCTAATAGAGTGCAAACATGAGAGAAATAAGGCAGAATTAATGCGCTATGACAGATGATTTGCTTCGCTACCGCGCCGAATTCCCCATTCTTGAGCGGACCACCTACATGATCAGCAATTCTCTGGGCGCCATGCCGCGCGGCGTCTATGACTCGGTACATTCGTACTGTGACACATGGGCCACCAGCGGCGTGCGCGCGTGGGAAGAGAAGTGGTGGATGATGTCACGCGAAGTCGGCGATGAGATTGGTGCCATCATGAACGCGCCCTCCGGCTCGGTCAGCGTGCACCAGAACGTGACCACCTGCCAGGCAGTTGTGGCCAGTTGTTTTGATTTCAGCGGGCGGCGCAACAAAGTGGTCTATAGCGACATGAATTTTCCTTCCGTCATGTATTTCTGGGAGGCCCAGCGCTCACGCGGCGCGCGCGTACACATGGTGCGGACCGACGACGGCGTCCACGTTCCCACCGAGCGCCTGCTTGAAGCCATTGATGATGAAACGCTGCTGGTCCCAATCTCTCACGTGGTCTTTCGCAGTTCGTACATCAAGGACGTAAAAGCCATTGTGGAAAAGGCGCACCGTGTGGGCGCGCTCGTGGTGCTGGACGCATTTCAGTCGCTGGGCAATGTGCCTGTCGATGTGCAGGCGCTGAATGTTGACTTCGCCACCGGCGGCGTTCTCAAGTGGCTCTGCGGCGGGCCTGGCACGGCGTATCTTTACGTGCGTCCTGACCTGGGGAAGAAGCTGGAACCAGGACTGACCGGCTGGTTCGCCCATGAAAATCCTTTTGCATTTGAAATCGGCCCCACGCGTTACAGTGATCCGCCTTTTAAATTCATGCATGGCACGTCCAACGTTCCCGGCTATTACACGGCGCTGCCGGGGCTGAAGATCATCCGTGAAGCCGGAGTGGAGCGCATCCGCGAAAAATCAAAGAAGATGACCACGCGCCTGATCGAACTGGCGGACCAGCGCGGATGGCGGGTCAATGCGCCGCGCGACGCGGAGCAGCGTGGCGGGACCGTCGCGATCGATATGCCCAACGCAAAGGACGTCTGCCAGGAGCTGTTGCGCCGCGATGTGCTGGTGGACTTTCGTCCCAAAGCCGGCGTGCGTTTTTCTCCACACTTCTACAACACCATGGACGAAATTGACCGCGCCATTCAAACCGTGGATGAGATTCTGAGCCAGATGAGTGTTGCGGCTGGGAAATGAACCTTACCGTGGATTTGCGCGGATGAACGCGGATCAAGAAAAATGAATTTCGCAGGGGCCCGCGTTTCATTCAGCTTTGCGGTTGGTTTCTAAATCCGCGCTGATCGTGTAAATTCGCGGTAAGATTTGCCCTCTTGTGGCTGGCTGGGCGCTCAGCCGTTGAGACTACCATTGTCTTTGCAGGTGGAGGTAAAATTGGGGGGTAGGAATTTAATGTGCCAGCCATACTGACATCATTCGCTGAGTACCTGACGACGAGCTATCATCCCGACCGGGACTTCGTCGATGGCGAGGTGCAGGAGCGCAATTTGGGAGAGTTTGAGCACGCTGCAATCCAGGCATTTCTGACTGGTTGGTTTTTCCAGCACCGCCAGGAATGGCGACTTCACGTTTTGCCCGAGATGCGAGTCAAAGTATGCCCCGAGCGTATGCGGGTTCCCGATGTGTGTTTGGTTCTTCGCGAACACGCAATAGAAAAAATTCTTACCCGTCCGCCCTTGGCCGTGATCGAAATCCTGTCCCCAGAAGACCGCGTGCTGCGTTATAACGAGCGGCTCGCTGACTACCGCCGAATGGGCATTCAGCACATTTGGGTTATCGATCCCGCGAACCGGCTGGGCTACGACTGTAGCACTACAGCGTGGTTGCCAACCGAGGAATTTCGCGTGCCTGAAAGCCCCATCTTCCTGCGGCTGAGAGATTTGTGGAATGAGTTGGAAGCGAGCCGGTAAAACTTCCCTCCGCCTTCCCGCACACCCTTGGTAAACACCCGCTATAGATTTCTGTTGACAGTTCGCCTTTCGTTCGTGAATACTTCGCTGGATGGCTATTACTAAACGACAACGGCAGGTTTACGACTTCCTCTACGAGTTTATTCAGCGCAACGGCTACTCGCCTTCGTTTGAAGAAATCGGCGATGGCATGGGATTGAGTTCGCTGGCTACGGTGCATAAACACATCTCCAATCTGGAGAAAAAAGGGCTGCTCAAGCGCGATTACAACCGCAGCCGCTCCATTGACGTGCTGCCTATTCGCGGCATGTTCAAGCGTCCGCAAAAGCCCGAGCTTGCGCTGCCTCTGCTGGGGCGCATCGCGGCCGGCCAGCCGATTGAGGCGGTGGAAAACCCTGAGACCATCTCACTCGGCGACATCACCCGCTCCAAAGATGTTTTTGTCCTCCAGGTCAAAGGCGAGAGCATGAAGGACGAACACATTGTGGATGGTGATTACGTTCTAGTGGAGAAAGCGGAGTCCGCGCGCGACGGCGAAATTGTGGTTGCACTCGTCGACGGCACAGAAGCCACGCTGAAACGCTTTTACCGCGAAGGCTCCAACATTCGCTTGCAACCGTCGAATACCGCCATGAAGCCGATCATGGTCCCGGCCAAGTCCGTACAATTGCAAGGCCGGGTGATTGGTGTGCTGAGGAAGTACTGAGACATTGCGCAGTACGTGCAGAAAAAGCGAGGCCCGGTGACGAGCGCCAGGCCTTTGCCGCAAAACATCTCTGCTCTTTAGCTAACCAGCTTGTTCAGTGCTTTTTCGATGGTCTCCCGCGGAACATAGCCAACAATCTGTTCCTGTACCTGACCGTTCTTGAAAATCAACAGCGTGGGAATTCCGCGCACCCCATAACGCTGGGGTGTGACCGGACTGGCGTCCACGTCCATCTTGCCTACCTTCACTTTGCCTTCAAAGCTGGTCGCCACTTCATCCACAATGGGTGAGAGCGCTTTGCAGGGCCCGCACCATGCCGCCCAAAAATCAATCAGGACCGGCTGGTCGCTTTTGAGGACCACCTGGTCAAAGTTGCCGTCTGTTACTTCAAAGATCGCCGAGCTTGCCATGAATTCCTGCCTTTTGGTGTCGTGTTGAGAGTATTCGCCTGTAAGTGACCTACTATCCTAGCAAACAATTAGATGTGCCTGCCCGGTTTAAGTTGCGGACTCTCTGTAAATGGCTGTTTTACAGCAGGATATCGGCAGTGCTTTGAGGCTGTAGGCCGCCGGCGAAGAGCGCAAGGCCGGGCCGGAAGAATGTTACTAAAGTGATGTGGACGAAAGGCCAGTACCACCCTACACTCATCTCGGTGGTAAGGCAGTTCTGGGGGAGGGCTGCCCTGGCGTCCTGCGATTCGTCGCAGGACGCTTGATTTTTGGGGGCTTGAAAATATGAGTTGCTATGCTCAAGCGTCTGCGGACGCGAAAGAGCTTAGCCCAGGCGCCCTGAGTGACCCTGGAGAATCTGGTCGAGCCTCAGCGGACATTACTTCCCGTACGCCGCATCGAATCCTTCGCAAGAACCCAAAGCGCGAGAGGTGAGGGCCCAGCCCTGAACCGCATTGAAATTAGATACGACGGGCGAAACAAGACGCAGCCGAGGGCGGCTGCGCTCCATGTTTACTGTTTATTTTTCGCAGCTTGTTGCGCTGGGTTACACGCGACGGCAGGGGCGACGCATATAAATAGCTATATGCAGAAGAGGGGAAATGGATGAAAAGGGGATATGGAGAATCCCCTGAAGTACTTTGCTGAGTTGAGCGATCCGCGAGTGGAGCGGAATCGG
>Ga0137407_10000322_pt1 | contig 33958 bp, 43 predicted proteins | sample CZOMad2_2_16fung_FD_108410 | JGI IMG/M metagenome (GOLD analysis project Ga0137407, IMG submission 108410) | Vadose zone soil fungal communities from Angelo Coast Range Reserve, California, USA - CZOMad2_2_16fungal (Illumina Assembly) | ecosystem: Environmental > Terrestrial > Soil > Vadose... | reverse complement strand
CCGTTCACCCGCTCAACGGACCACGGGAGCAGCAAGCATAACAACGTACCGAATCCGATGTTTGCGGCGTTCGCCAATACAAAAGAAGAGCAGAAGAAGATGGCGGAAGCCACCAAGCAACTAACCGCTGGAACGAGCGCACACGGCAATGCTGGTGAAGCTTCAATCTTTTTGGTTCTTGCTGACCGGAAAATAAAGGATGGCGGTCGGCTGGCTTTAGTAATGCCTCTGAGCTTAATGATGGGTGAATCGTGGGAAGACTCACGCACCCTGCTAACGAAAAATTATTGTGACCTAATCCTCGTTTCAATTGCCGGAACCACCGACATCGATTCTTCATTTTCCGCCGACACTGGCATGGCTGAATGCCTTGTGGTGGGGCGCAAGTACAAGCAGGAGAACAAACGTGCAACGTTTGTGGTTCTGAAGGAACGCCCTTCTTATCCACTGCTGGGATTGAGTGCGGCGGAACAAATCCACCGCCTTATCGCTGGAAAAGGTATGCGTGCTCTGGAAGATGGCCCTGTCGGTGGGACGCACCTGTACGTCGGAGACGAGGTCATCGGCCAAGCAATGAATGCGCCCTTACCGGACTCCGGGGGTTGGAATTTGGCACGTATCGCCGACCTGTCCTTGGCACAAGCAGCATACCAGTTAGCAGATAAGCAGCGGGTATGGCTGCCGGGGATGGACAAAGCTCAAGCCATCAACATTCCGATAACCACTGTGGAGGTAGTGGGCAAAATAGGCCCACACCATCGGGATATAAATGGCACCTCCTCGGAGGGTATTAGAGGGCCATTTGAGATTCGAGATGTAAAGGAAAACGAAGTGCCAACATACCCGGTGCTTTGGGCACATGACGCAAAGCGAGAACAGGCGATGTGCTTTGATGGCGATTCTGAGGGTCTTCCACTTAAGGGAGCAACTATCGAACAACAAGAGTCAATCGATGAGAAGACCGCCAGTATTTGGGCCACCGCCTCAAAATGTCACTGCAACCTCGATTTTCGTTTCAATAGCCAGTCTACTGCGATGCAGTTCACTCCACGGCGAACGATAGGCGGTCGGGCGTGGAGGGCAATACAGGCGTCTTCCGATCAGCAAGAGAAAGCGTTGGTTGTGTGGGCTAACACGTCACTTGGATTGTTGTTGCGCTGGTGGCACTCCAATAAGCAACAGTCTGGAAGAGGCAACCTTTCCAAATCTACCCTGCAAACGTTGCCTGTGTTGGACGTTCCGGCTTTGGCACCACCGAAGCTTGAAGCCGCAGTGAAGATATTCGACGAGATGTGCCACAAGCAACTGCTGCCAATTCACGAAATCGACAAGGATGCCACCCGCAAGGAACTGGATGAACGCTTCGCTCGTGAGGTATTGGGTCTACCCGACTCAATGCTCAAGCCCGATGGGGCGTTGGACGTGCTGCGCAAGAAGTTGGCACAAGAGCCGTCGATTCGTGGAAACAAATAAATAAAAAAGCCGCAAAATGGGCCTCTAAATCCGCCGCCCGCTGGGTATCCTTCCGCCAGGAGGGCAGCCGACAATGGGCAAGCTTTTTAGCTGGGTGATCAACACAGTAGTGTTTTACTTGAAAACAGCCATTTTTCTCGCTGTCCTCCTGCTTCTTCTCATTTATGGCACCATCCATGCCGCGATCTATGGCGGCCCCATCGCATCGGACGACATGTGGTTCTTGTACAAAATTTTGTTCCTCTTGCTTGCGCCGGTCGTGGTTGCTTTCATCATCGCAGGTAGCGAGAAGAGGTCATGGGGGACCTTTGCAGTTGTATTTTTCGTCGGGTGCATCGCCAGCCTGCTGCTTGCCTGTTCACCCGTATTCTCCTGGGGCAACTACACCCATGCACCCAGCTTCCGGGAAGCAAAACTCTACTCAGTGGTGGATGGCAAGCTTTTTGTGCCGGAAGAAAACCGCGATCTTCTGATGCGGGACTGCGGGCATATCGGTAATGCGGGGCTGAAAGACTCGTGCGAGATAATCATCTACTGCCAGTCGTATGACGCCGCAGCTTATGAACGCATGGGATGCGAAGAATTGCTCAGGAAAAGCACGAGCCCTGCTTTGCTGGACCTCGCCATGCAGGAGCGGCGGAGCTACGAGTACGACCAGCGTTAAGCCTTCTTGGCAAAAAAATAAAATACGCGCCTCTTTATATAGAGGTGCAATCAAATGAAATGCAACAAGTGCGGGACCAAGATTTTTACAGACAGCCAGACCGGAGTTTTTTGGGTTGAGCTTGCGGTGGCGGCAGCCACAGCTTTCCGGGAGAAACGGCCATTGCGCGTGGAGGAAATCAGGAACGCGCTCGGCAAAGCATTCGAATATTGAGGGGCTTGCCTCCTGATGTCTATGTCCGGCCCGGGCCAGGCATCCCCGGAATCGCTTTCTTCTTCGAAACCTGGGATCGGCTGCATGGGCTTAAAACTTAGGCTTCCCTTGATAAAAAGTTTTGGATCAGCACAACGCCCAGGAGCCCGGCTGTGAACAGCGCGAATGGGAGCCAGGTCATTTTTGCCCCTCGGCCCACTCGTCCTGGCATTCCTTGGAGCAGAACCACGAGCCCGCGAGCTGGTACTTTCCCCCTTCCCAGTTGTGCTTCGCGCACCAGCGGCAGTGGGTCCCGGTAAATATGCTCATTCAATCTCCGTGCCCACATGTGCGTCATGCACAGCCTGCAAATAGCGCGAGAAAGCCTGGCGCTCTTCGGGCGAGCCTTCTCTTGTGTCTAATGCTTCCGCCAGCAGGCGCAAAGTCCTGACTGGGATCGGCAGCTCCCACGCGCCGCCTTCGTCCCGCACGTAACCGAGCTTTTTCATGTTTTCTTCAGTCATGGGGACGCCCCGCTTTTCCGCATCGTCTGCTCGGGCGATCAATGCCACGGCTTCGAGGTAGTTCATGTCTGCCCGATTGCGTTAAGGATTTGTTCCGCTACGGCTTCTGACGCTTTAGAGCCTGGCTGGGCATTCTCATCTCGCAAAGCCTTCAAAAATTTAGAAAACACTTGAAGTCTCTGTGGGGAGTCTTGGGGGTGCGTAAAAGCCTCAACAAGCAGGGCCTTGGATTTCGGGGCAGAGGTCGGCTGCTTAAGGGGCCTGGGGAAAATAGCATCGACCAGCCGGTCCCACGCCAGGTCATGTTCAGGCGTGCCCTTTGCGGTTTGCCTGAACGCTTTGTACGCGGCTTCCAAGCTCGTCTCTGAATCTGGGGCGGGAATTTCAACCCGCTGCGGAAAACCCATGATTGCCTCTCAAAAATGAAATTTCAGGGCGCACCCTGTGGTGCCCACAGCAGCCCCGATGGCCGAGCCTTTTGCCCCGCCGCCTGATTTGCCCCCAAGCCACGCGCCCCCAGCGCCGCAGCCTACAACCCCAATGATTTTCAGGGTTTTCTTGAACGGGCTGCCGCCGGCCGCAGTATCTTCGGCCTTTTTCAAGCTCCCCTGAAGGTCCAGAATCTGCTTGTCTTTGTTGTCGGACTGCACCTGGAGCGTCGCCAGCTTGCTCGTGCATTCCTTGCAGCTAAGGCCGAACGTCGCGAGGTCCTGCGTCTGCTGCAATGTAAGCTGCCCCACTACATCAGTGGGCTTGGTGTCCTTGGTGATCGGCGCGGTGGGCTGGAACGGCTGCTGCATGGGGATGGTTTCCCGGATGATCGTGGGCGCGGAACTGGGCACCTGGATGACTTGCTGCTTCTGCTGCGCGATGGCGGCAAGCTGCTTTTGGAGGCTGTCCTGCGCCTGGGCGCTCGACTGGGACAGCTTGTCAAAGTCCGCCTTGTTCTGTTTCAGGATGGCTTCCATCGAAGCGATGTCCGCGCCCTTATTGCGGAACTCATGCACGAACAGGAGCGCCAGGACGCCAGCGAACACAATCAGCCCAAGCTTGTGGTGGGCGGTAAAATCAGCAAAAAAGCTCATGGTTCCTTTTAAAAATTGCCGGGAGGTTTCCTGGGCTGCTCCCAGCTTTGCGGCGGCCGCCAACCTTATTTCTTCGCCCAGGACGCCGCGTTTCAAGGTTCTGACCCTGAAGTTTGGTCGCGGACCTGACAGTCGAGCCCATGTAGCCAGTGTGCCGCCTTTCGGCGGTAGTAACCCGCGTGGCCCCCAGGCGTCCTTGCGGATAGCCCCGTCCGCGAATCTTGTTACAGCTTTTTCAATGCCGCTTCGGCGCTGGCCTTGAGCTTGTCCGCTTCAGCCTGCACGGCTGCCAGCTTCGCCCTGTTCTTGACACGGCCGCAGCCGAAGCCACCGGCAAATGCTGCCGCTACCACTACGATTTCCAACACCATAAAATTTCACCTCTCCTTATTGATACGGAAAGTCGGCAGATTCATTAGGTTGTCGCTTGCGGCGCAAGGCCGCGGCGGCCAGCCTGACCTTGGCGATGTAATAGCGGGAGAAAGCAAACCACAGCCGGTCTTTATCGCCCATCTTCCAGCGCCTTCCAAATCTCCTCTTGCAGCTTGTCCCTCAGCTCCGGCGTGCAACGGCCGTGGTCGTACAGTTCCTGCACGGCTTTCAATTCCCTGACCGCCCAGGTCGGGCTTTTCTTCACTGCTGGTTTTTTGGCCGCCGCTTTTTTCTTTGCTGGCATATATGCCCCTATATAAGGACCAGGAATTGGGAATCTTCGGGCGTTGTCGGAAGCCAAAAGTTCCAATCGTCAAAACTCAACAAATTTTCGTTCTCGATAACTTAGAAAAGTTTTTGCTACGCAGTACTAAGTGTGGGGCGGGAAAACCGGACCCCTTAAAAAGGAGCTGCTGTGGGACCATTGTTTGACTATTGGAAAGAAAAAGAAGCGGCCGTCGCGGCCATTGACAAGCGGGTAACCGACCAAGTGCTCGGCAACCCTGACGTGCCCCTGAAAAAGCTGGCCCCGCTGTTTGGGCTCAGCCTGCCCCAACTGCAATATGTAGTGAAAAAGTCCGGCGTCACCCTAAAGAACGGAAGGAAGCGCGATGCCGAATAACGGGGGTTCCGCAAAAGCCGCCCTGCTGATGGCCCGCATCCGGGAATCCAAGGAAAACGCGGCGGCGCTCCGCGAGCTGTGGGGGTCGATCTTTGGCTACCCAGCCCCTGGCGACCAGCAGTTCTTTATCTGGCTGGACCGCCATGGCTTCGACATCGTCGCCGATTCCATCATGGCCTTGGCGGCGTGGGTGAACAGGCACGGCCAGGAGCTTGGGAAGATCGCGGCGGACCGCGATCCGACTGCGGAAGAAACAGCGGCCCACACCAAGGGCCTTGTGGACCTGGTCCAGTATGCGTCCGGGATAATGAAGAAGAAACAGGCGGAGCAGCAGTAATGGCCGACCGCCTCAAGATCCTCGACTGCAACCGCAAGGCGGTCCTGGGTCTGCCGCCCAACGCGCTGAAGCTCTGGCTGACCTATTACATGAACGAGAGCGAATGGCAGGAGGCGTGGCCGTCGCAAGGCACGCTCAGGGCGATCACCGGCATGAGCAAGAACACGCTCATCCACTGGCAGCGCTACCTGAAGGCCGGCGGCTGGCTGGTCGAGACCGGCGCGAAGGCGTCTGACCGCTACGCTTGCGCCACTCCCGGAAGCCACAACGTCCCGGTGGTGAGGGTGGACGACCCGACGAAGGGTTCAAAAATTGAACCAGTTGAAATTCCCACAATTACTGATGAACCGCAGGGGGTTCAATTTTTGATCCCCCCAAAATTTGAACCCAAGGTTTCTTGTTCTTCTTCTGGTTCTTCTTCTGGTTCTCCTTCTTTTTCACCTTCCACCTCTGCCTCTTGCGTTGGGGCAGGCGATGGCAAAAGCGAAAGCCAAAACCTGAAAACCAAAACCAACACCCGCACCAAAACCAAAACCCGGCCGCGCAGAGCCCCGGATGGCACCCCATGGCCGGAGGATTTCGACCTCCCGCCCTGGACCAGCGCCCTCAGGGCAAGCTGGCTCAAAGAACACGATGGCAAGCGGCAAGAGTTCCCTGCGCCAGAATACTGAGCCGGGGCACAGCAACAAGCCCTCAGGAGGGGCCGTAAAAATGAACCAACAGGGATTCACCCAAGCAACCGGCGTGCCGGCCACAGCCAGCAAGCCCCATTGCGAACGGCACCGGGAGTTCCTGGGGATATGCGACGCCTGCTGTCAGGCAAAGCGCAGCCATTGGCGGAAGCCCAGCCTCGCCGAGTTCCTGGACGCCGAGCCTATTGAACCCAAGCTGCCCGTGCAGCAGCCCGTGGCAAGGAAGGCGGACCCTGAGACTTCCCATGAAGCGGCCGCACTCAAGGACGAAGCCGGGCTGTGGAATGAAATCATGGCTTGGCTCAAGACCAACGGGCCAGGGACGGAGGAGCAAATACTCGACGGGATCGGGCTCATGCAGCGGTCATCGGGCTCCAGCGCCTTTGCCCGGATGGAACGCGCTGGCTGGATCGTGAACCTCACAGCCCCCGATGGCTCGAAGCTCAAAGCCAGGAACCGCAGCGGAAGGCTGGCCATGGTGAGGGGCTTGCCCGAGCACCAGGGTTGACAATCCGGCTGAAAAAAGTTGACAAAGCGGCTACTTCCCCAGAATTGCCACTACCGGGTACTTATACAGAGGGCCTGCAAGTGGATAGCTGGGATTTATTTAGAACGTTGTGCCATGCGCGAAATGGCAACGCCGGGGAAGCTCCAATCGAGGAGCATTACCCCATTGCAGAGAACGTCGTCAAGGTGCGGCCGGATGACATCATCGTCAGCGAGTATTACGACCCGGAAAAAGCAACCCGCATCGTGCGTGAAGTCTGCGGCCTTGCCAACCAGGTGGTCGTTACCGATAGCGGCAAGACTGACGGCTCCGTGTGGCTGTCACTGCCAGATAAACCAACCCGCCACACTGGCGACAATGTGCACTGCGATGTGGTGACGCCACGCGAGCATGGAATCCAGACCACACAGGTAGAGCAGCATGAATACACGCCGACAGAGCGTGAGTTCATCAACCAAGGCGACATTGCGCTGGCGAACGTCATGCGTGAAGCACGCATGGCCACATGGAACGACGATCCTACGCTTCGCGGCTTGCAACTCCACCAGATTGAGCGCAACTTCCCGTTCCTGCTCAAGGCCGCCCACGTTCTCCATAAGCGAATGATCGACGGCGGCTACACACGGCTGCTTCTATGCTCCCGTGATTGCCATTTACTCAACCAGTTGATGCAGCTTCTGTTCCCCGAGCGAGACATCCGCTACTTCTACAGCTCCCGCCTGACACGCTATCGACCAAGCGATAGCTATGCCAAGTACGCACGCAACTTGATCGGCAGCAAAACACTGATCGTGGACATGAACGGCAGCGGAAACAGCCTCAAATACTTCACTGACAAGTTCGGCGGATCGCCACTGCTGGTGGCCAGCCACACGAACGTTGTCCCATTTCTGGTCGCTGGCGGAATTCGTGAAACGAGCAACCCAGCACCGCACAGCACTGTGAATGACGTGGAAGACATCGGCGCTTTGAATGCCGCCGTGAAACCTGAAATCAACGCGATGCTGAATGCGTTCTTCAGAATCTCTGGCATCGCAGCACGCGACCGCCTCGCTGAACCGGCCTACTCGCTCGACTGGGCATTGCGCCACATGGAAGACCCCCGCACAGCTTGCTTGTGGGCCGACCATCTCGCTGACTGCAAGGCAACATACGAACTGCTGAGGTCCGGCCCATTGCCGCACGAGGTGGTTCTGTAATGCCAAGCAGCACATCACGCCTTTGCTTGGACTGCACAAACAAGGCGATCAACGGCACCAAGTATTGCGCCAACCACCAGAGCAAGAATAACGCTGCCGACTACAGGCTGTTGTATGACCGCTATCGTGCGAACGATCCAATTCGTCTGCTGTACAAGAAGCGTCGTTGGCTCAAGGGCACCAAGCTGATCGTCACCAGGCGTGACCCGCTGTGCGTTGAGTGCGGCCACAGGGCGACCAAGGTGATCGACCATCATCCGCTTGAAGCGCGTGAGATAGTCGCACGCTTCGGCGTCGATGCTTTCTATGATCCGACGCGCTGCCGTGGGCTGTGCAAGCAATGCCATGACATCAAGACAGCAACGACCACAGGCTTCGCCACGCCAAGCAAGGCAGGCACATCGGAATGAAAGCGGCGAATGAATCAACCCGTGGGGGGCGGTGGTCACCCATGCCGTGTGGTCGAGCACCCGTGGGTGGGTCGATTCTCTAAACCCTTTGTTGTCAAGTCCCGGCGACGGCCGTTTTGACACACAACAACACTATTTTAGTTTGGAATTTTCAGACGTTAATTGAGCGATGGCCAGAAATAAAGTACCAACAGCGATTCTTGAGGCGAAGGGCGCATTCCTCGCGAACCCCCAGCGCGAGCGCCTGGCTGAGCCGACGACCGCTGATGCGGAATCGCTTGGTTCGCCGCCGCCGCGCCTGACCAAGGACCAGAAGAAGGCCTGGAAAGAAATCGGCAAGCGGATGCTGCCTGGCGTGGTATTCGCGTCAGACCGCGATGCCTTCGAGCTGATGGTCAGGCTGACTGTGCGTATGCGGGCTGAAGACCACACGAAGGAAGAAACGCTCATGACGGCTGCGGAGAAGACCCTGCTGGTGTCGCTGTGGTCGCGCTTCGCGATGACGCCAGCGGACCGCAGCCGGGTGCAGGCTGAGAAGGCCCCTGAAAACAAGCTGAGCCAGTTCCTGTCACGAAAAATCCAGTAATACGGCCCCTGCCAATCCCGAATTACAACTTTCCAGACTTTAGTTAGACGCTCCCCCGTGTTGCTCCATCGAGCCCGCACAAGAGCCGCGTGCCAGTCGCGCTTCCATCGAAGCGCTGTGGGCAACATTCAACGCAGGACTAACTACAGTCATGGACAAGAAAATTTTAAACACCCGTAAGCAGGAGATTCTCAACGCACAGGAAGTGATGTTGAAGAAGGCCCACGAAGCCAAGATTCAGCTTACCGATTCGGAAAATGCCCAGTTCGACAATTTCACGAAGGAACTGGACGTGCTCAACATCACGCTCAAGCGCGTAGCGGACATCGAGAAGGGCAAAGCCGAAGTCGGCGCACCTAACGAAACTGCGGTCATCTCCAACAGCACCAACGCAAAGTTTTGGGCGATGGGCGGATACCGCGAGTCAACCACGCTCGATGTAAACGACGGCTACGTGAAGCAGTTCTACGCTTCTTTGAAAGACAAGAGCGCCTTTGACCGTTTCATGTTCGCGAACGCGGCCCTCGGCGAGGCCGGTTCCACCGCCGCTGGCGGCGCACTCGTGCCGATCCGCACCGACCCGTCCATTCCGAACCTTCAGATCGAGGAAACGACTGCCCGTTCGCTCTCGACCGTTGTCACTACGGACATGGACATCAATTTGCCTTATCAGGCCGTCAAGACCGGGGCCGCGCTGAAGGCAGAATCTAACTCCAGCGGCACGAACGCATTCGCCGAAACTGACCCGACCTTCGCAACCACGAAGCTCGCCAGCTACGTGATTGGTGGCAAAGTCACTGCATCATGGGAATTGCTTGAAGACGTTAAGGCGGCTTCGCAATTCATCCCAGCCGACTTGCAGCGTGCAATCCGCGCCAAGGAAGAATTTTATTTCATCGGCGGTTCCGGCACCAACCAGCCCCAGGGCTATCTGGGCAACGGCACAACTGCTGCTGGCCCTGACGTTACGGCCGGCGCGGCAACACTCGGCATCAACCCGCTGCTTGACACTGTAAGCACGCTGAACAAGGCGTATTACAGCAACGCATCGTGGCTGGTCAACCGCCAGGAGTTCAACCGCTTGCTCAAGAAACAGATCGCTGCAAGCCAATTCCAGACGTTCGTTACGTTCGACCCGAGCGGCGCGGCACGCCTGTTTGGCTACCCTGTTGCGTTCAGCGCCGAGATGCCCGTTTTCGTGGCGTCCCCGGCCGTGAACGGCACCTGGATGTTCGGTGACTTCAAGTCATACGCTGTAATCGGCGACCGTGGCGACAGCAACATCCGCATCAAGGTGCTCGACCAGGTTGCGGCCCTCAACGGCCAGACCGTGATCCTCGGCTACCGCCGCGTTGACCAGCGCATCCTGCTTGCAGAATCCGTTGTGCAGTTGAACACCAACGCCTAAATCTATCCTGCCCACGGTCTGCACCGTGGCTCCATCCGAAGCAAGCCCCGGCCCTCCAAGGTCCGGGGCTTTTCGTGTTTACCGGGTATTAGCGCTAAGAGGGCCGCAAGAAGGAACCAGTTTTCCGACTTTCTGCCCCTCTTTTAGATGAATATCGCAGAGAAATACATCCAAGACGCGCTCGACGGGACTGTCCCTGCCGGCCCGTGGATTATTAAGGCTTTCCAGCGGCATCGCCGCGACCTGGAAACCGCCCAGGAGCGTGGATTGCATTTTGACCCCGCTGCCGGGCAGTACGTCATCGACTTTTGCCAATTGTTTTGCATTCCATCCGCACAGAACACTCCGATGCTGCTCGCTCCCTGGCAGCACGCGGTAATTTACATCCTCTACGGCTGGAAACGGGCAAACGGCCGTCGCCGGTTTCGCCGCTGCTACTTAGAAATCGCCAAGAAAAATGGGAAAACTGGGCTCGCTGCTGCCCTGCTTCTCTACCACCTGATTGCTGACGGCGAACTTTCAGCGCGTTGCTTTGTTGCTGCGACTGTAATGAAGCAGTCGCGTGAGTGCTTCAACGAAGCCTGCGCGATGGTTTCAAAAAGCCCGGAACTCAGGGCGCTAATCCAGCAGTCAGGCAACAACCCAATCCTTGCGCTGTTCGTCCCTCAAACGCTTTCACGCCTGTCCCCGATGGCCCGTGGCTCCGACACGCAGGACGGGGCGGTCGTTTCCTTCGCCATCATGGACGAACTTCATCGGTGGAAGACGGGAGACAACCTTTGGAGCGTCTTGCGGTATGGCGGCGACACCAGAAAGCAGCCTCTGCTTGTCTGCATCACGACGGCCGGCGCTTCCGCTGGCAAATCATCTCTGTGTTGGGCCGAACACGAGTACGGATGCCGTGTGCTGGACCAGAAAGACGAAGATGACGATCTTTGCCCTTTCATTTTCTCCCTTGGCCCGAAAGACGACTACAAGGACGAGCGCAACTGGGTAAAAGCCAACCCCAGCCTTGGGACGCTGCTCAGCATGGAAACCCTTCGCTCCCAATTCAAGGAAACCGAAGGCAAACCCTTTGCACGCGGGGAGTACAAGCGGTATCGCCTGAACATCTGGACGGATGAAGCCGCTGAACCAGCGATCAGCATTGATGACTGGGACAAATGCTGCCGTGAGCCCCTTGAAAGCTACCCCGATTCGGCGCGTATGCGCCAAGAAGCTGAAGCGGAACTCGCCGGGCGCATTTGCTTTGCCGGCCTGGACCTGGCTCCCCGGCACGACACGTCTGCGCTGGTGCTGCTTTTTCCGCCAACTACGAAGGGCGAGAAGTGGCGGATTCTCGAATACTTCTGGTGCCCCGAGGAAAATGTTGCCGAGCGCGTGAAGCGCGACCGGGTCCGCTACGACTTGTGGGCCGAGAAGAAGCACATTGTGCTTACGCCCGGCCGATCCACTGACGTTCAGTTCATTGCTGACCAGATTTTAGAGATTGAGAAGAAGTTTGACCTGCGTGCAGGCTTCTTCGACCCCGCGTATTCAGATGAACTCGTGCGCAAGCTCGTAGAGATGGGCTTCAGGGTAGATAAGTTCTCCCCATACCCAAACACCCCCCTCAAGATGAACGCGCCGTGCATTGAATTTTCCCGCCTGGTGGACCGTGGCGACTTTTCCCACTGCAACAACCCTGTCATGCACTGGCAGATGGCGAACCTGAAGTGGAAAACCACAGGCGGCAAAGAATCCCCTTTCATCATGCCGCGCCGAGGCGTCAAGCGCGAAAAGATCGACGGCTGTGCCGCTCTCATCATGGCGCTCGCTTGCGCCACGTCGCCAGAAAACCAGATCAAGCCCAAGAAGGGGCTGTGGGTGGTCACGGGCTAATGTCTACACGGGGAAGGAAGCGCACGGTTGTTTACGAGCAAGTCATCGAGTTCAAGCTGCGCCACCCAACCGCTTTTCAGGGCGACATTGCTGTGCGCTTCGGGCTTACCCAAAGCCAGGTGAGCAAGATTCTGCGCTCTGGCGGTGTCATCGGGACCCATCGCGGGAACCCGCCGAAGCTCCAGCCGGGCATGTCAGAAGCACAATACCAATGGGAAACCGTCCTCCATAACGAAGGGCTGGGCATGGACCGCGGCCTAAAGCTCAACGACCAGCGCATCCACTACGGCTACGACCCGCGAAAAGAGGAAGAAGGCCACGCAAGCGCCACTCTGCCCGTCAATTCCGACTTTTTAGCCCTTCAGTAGGCACCCATTGGTGCCCGTGTGCTTGCCGCACGTACACAGTCCATCGACTGTTGAGGCTACATGGAATTAATTTCTCTTAATCTGCCCAACCCCCCTGAATTCAGGATGGCTGGGGCAACATCGACACTTGCAGACCCCTCTGTCGATTTAATTCAGGCACTCGTCGGGCTTCCCACCGCTGCTGGTAAGCCAGTAACCCGCTATACAGCCGTCCGCATCGCCGCGTTTATGTCCGGCGTCAAAATGCTGGCACAAGACTTGGCGAAGATGCCGCTGATTTTGCGTGAGACCCAAACTGTAAATGATCGTCAGCGCACCGTTCCGGCAATCAATGACCCGCTCTATCCGATCTTGATGCATTGCCCCAATGACTGGCAAACGTCCTACGAGATGCGTTTTTTCCTCGCGACTCAGTTGCTCATGTCTGGGAACTGCTACTGCCAGAAAATCACGGACCAGACAGGCAAGGTCATCAAGCTGATCCCGCTCAACGCATGGGGAATGTCCCTGGATTGGGATTTGAGTGACCGGAAGAACCCAGTTCCGCTGTGGCGTTACGAGGATCAGAGCAACAGGCGAGTCTTCAAGTCCGGCGAATTGTGGCGCGTCACCAACGTGAACATCGACGGCAACGGCGTGACAGGCACGGCGATCATTGCCCTGGCGAAAGAAGCCCTAAGCGCCATCATGGCGGCTGAAGAAGTCGCTGGGCGGAATTTCGCGAACGGTTTGTCTATCAGCGGCTTCATTTCCTTCCCGCTCGAAGCGGAAATTGACGAAAAGCAGGCCCAGAACGTCTACGACAACCTGAAAAAGAACTCATCCGGTTCGCGGAACGCGGGCACACTCGCCCTGATCCCGCATGGCGCGAAGTTCGAGAAGATGACCTTCAACGCGCAAGAGTCGCAGTTGCTCGAATCGCGCAAATGGAACGAGGAGGAGGTGATCCGCCTCCTGGGCGGTGCGCCATTGCTCGTAAAAATGGGCTTGGGCGCACAGAACAGCACGTATGCCAGTAGCTCAGCATTCTTGGATGAGTACTTCAACACCTGTTTGCTGCCCCACACGACGGCAATTGAGCAGTCGATCACCCGCGATCTGATCCCGCTGAAAGACCGCAGCAGGCTTTACGCGAAGCACAGCGCAGACATCATCCTGCGCGGCTCGCCGAGAGAGAGAGCGGAGACGAATCAGCTTCTCATTAACTCGTTCCAGATGACGCCGAACGAGGCTCGCGCAATTGAAGACCGCGATGCGATTGACGGCGGCGACTTCCTCGCAGGCGGGACCGGCACGCCAGTGATTTTCGACACTGTCGAGCAGGAGTTTTTCATTCCGGGCCAGAAGCCGCCTGAGGCTGGGGAAACTGTTACCGACCCGAACGCAGGGCCAGGCGAGGCTGGGCCGGATACCGCTGGTGGTAGCGATAACGCCGTGGTTCCCGCGAAGCAACAGCCTGAAAAGCCAAACAAGGCCAAGGCACGCCTGGCACAGATCGCTAATTCACTCGCAGAGCGCGTGATGCGCAAAGCAGCTAAGGCGGATGTAGACGCGAAGTTCGTGAGCGAAGTTTTGAGTTGCAGTTTGAACGACGCGGAAGGGTTCACCGCCAAATACAAAAATTTGACACCTGACGAGCAGCGCAAGGCCCTGGCTGCACTGGTGTATGGGGAAAGCAATGATTCAGAAGACTAAAACAAACATCAATTTCAAGGCCCTGGCAACGGGCAACGCCCTGGTGCTCGACGTGTTCGACCTGATTGGGGCCGACATGTTCGGCTATGGGATCACTGCGGGCATGGTCAAGGATGCCATTGACCAAAACCCATCCTGCTCTTCCATCACGCTGAACGTGAACTCGCCGGGTGGCGATGCCTTCGAAGGCGTGGCGATATACAACACGCTTAAACAGAGCGGCAAGCCCGTGAACGTCAACGTCGTGGGCCTTGCTGCGTCCGCCGCGTCCATCGTGGCGATGGCCGGCGACACGGTCGTGATGAACCTTGGCACTCAGATGATGATCCACGGAGCGATGGCTCTGTGCGCTGGCTTTGCAGCCGACATGCGCAAGATGGCAGACACCCTGGACCAGGTGAGCAATTCTATCGCTGACATTTACGCCAACGAGACAGGGCTGAGCAACCGCCGCATCACCGAGATGATGACCGCTGAAACTTGGATGAGCGCTGACGAAGCAGTCCAGAACGGTTTCGCTACTTCCACTGGCGCAAGCAACCGTGTGCAAAACACGTTTGACCTGTCGCACTTTAAAAACGCCCCCAAGGAACTTCTCGAAGAGAAGAAGACAATCATCGGCACTCTTGTGGTTGACGTTAAGCTCGCCAACGAAGCGGCCAAGCCTGAGTTCGATGAAATCGCGATCCGCTTGAAGCAGCTTGAATTGGAGAAGCGCAAGTAATGTACGAGAAGATCATCACAAAACGAGCTAACCCAGTTGTGGCCGTGCCGCAGCTTGCCGCGTTCGGCCGCTTTGACGTGCCCCAGCAGTACGTCACGGGGTCTTCTCCCGCTGTTGAGACGGTTGACTGGGCACTGCTTGAGACATTTATCGAAGCCGCAACGGACGAAGTTGAGAACATGGCGGCAACTGCTTGCTTGAATGAGCAGATTCTTCTGACATTCGATTTCTTCCCCGGCCAGCAAGACCCACGCAGCCTGCTCAACTACGAGCTGAGCTATGCGTTCAACGTGACGCCTTGGTGGTGGTACGGCTTCCCGACGAAGGACAGCATCGAGCTTATTCGCCGCCCGGTGGTCGTTCCGAGCGGGTCGCCAGTCACCAACCCGGTCACGGTGCAGTACGTCGATCCGAATGGCGCGGCTCAAACGCTTGACCCGGCCACGTACACCGTGGGCTTCGACAAGATCACGCTGATCCCCGGCAATTCATGGCCGATGACTGACATGCAGCAGGACTGCATCCAGATCACTTACTGGACTGGGCATCACGCAACTGACCCGAAGCAGGTTGATGGTCGTCTGCGGATGGCGATCATGTTTTTGGCAGCACACTTCTGGGAGAACCGTTCACTCGTGTCGGTTGAACCCACTTGCGAAATTCACATGACGTTGTGCCGGATGTTGAGTTCTTTCCGAAGCTGGAGGATTCCGCGCTAATGGCACTACCACGGAAATTATCAGGGCAGAAATACCTGCCTAATTCGGCTTTCAACTGCTTCATCAGCTTCGTTAGCCCGAACTCTGGCCAGGCGGCGGACGGCACTCCGAACTCGCCGATCACGGTGGTTCAGAACGTCCACGCGAACGTGTCTCCCTGGCGTTCCAAGGAACTCGATAAGGGCCAAACGCGAGTGGGGCAATCGTCCTACAAGATCGTGGTGCGCTACCCGAAGGCTTACAGCGTAGACACAGGGATGCAGGTCATGCTGCGCAGCCAAGTCCACAACATCGACAGCATGTACGACCCAGACGGGCAGCAAGTGGAGCTTCACATCTTCACTTTCGTGAACGACGACACCGTGGTGCACAGCTAATGATTGAACAGGGCCTATTCCAGCTTTTGACGGCCAGCCCGAGCATCACGGCTGTGATCCCGAACGATGCGGCCGGCACGCCGCAAGTGTATTGGGACCTCGCCCCCAAGGGCGCGAAAACCCCATACATCGTCCTTGAGCGGATCGCCACGAGCGACGTGTACACCATGGCTGGCACAACTGGCCTGCGGGCTGGGCTGTTCGCGGTGCACTGCTATGCAGACAGCAGCGCTGGGGTCGGCAGCGGCTATTACTTCAGCCGACAGATCAGCAGCGCGGTGCGCGGTGTGCTTGCTTCATTTCATGGGAACCTGCCCGGCACGGGCTCTACGCCCGTTGAAGCTGTGTTCCTTGAGAAAGACCAGGACATGCAATACGAGGAAGGCTCCAAGAGTTTTGTCTTTCATGCGTACCTGGAATTCCGCATTTGGCATAGGGAGTAAGGAAATGAATTGGGACCAAAACGACCACGACAGCATGGCGCTGTGCGTCTGGAAAGAAGCACGGGGCGAAGGCAAGGAAGGCATGGAGGCAGTAGCCTACGTGATCCTGAACCGGGCAAAGGCATGGTATTCGCATACCAGCGAAGCTGTCCACGCGGCGGTGTACGCGAAGAACCAGTTCACGAGCATGTCAGTGCCTACCGACCCGGAGTTCCATCTGATGCCGCACCCCGGCGACCCGCAATACAGCTACTGCGACACGCTTTGCACTTCACTGCTGGCGAATGCCGACAACTCCCTGGTCAGCGACCCGACGCATGGCGCTTTCTATTACGCGAACCTGAAAGAGTCCACATCCGGCTGGTTCTTCAACCACATTGTGGCGGACACGGCCAACCACCCGCTCCTCGCGACTATCGGAAAGCAGAACTTTTACAAATAACAACTTTCCAGCCCTTAAGTGAGCAAGCAAGTTGCAAGACTGTAAGTGAACACCGGGGCGATTTGCTCAACTGTCCTGAGACAAAACAAACTTAGATTGGGTCGTCATGGCCCGTGCGTACTCATTCGCTCAGTTTGTTCCTCCCCGTTGTTCACTTCCAAAACCACAGTGTTACCGGAATTTTCAACATGCCCATCGTCATCGAGGGTTTGAAAGAACTGTCAGATCGCCTCGCGAACATGGCACCACGTGCCGCGAAGCGGTACCTGAAAAAAGCTGGCGCGGCCGGCGCGGAAATAGTTCTTTCTGAAATGAAAAATACCGTCCCCGTTGATGTGGGGTACCTGGAAGAAGTTCTTGGGTACGACATTTCATTTGAAGGCAGCGACGATGCGACCACGATGACAGTGGACATTGGGCCTTACAAACAAGCCTTTTGGGGATCGCTCCAAGAGTTCGGAACTTCAACGCAGCAAGGCCAGCACTGGATGGGCCGTGCCTGGGAAGCCACGCGAGGCAAAGTATTGGATGTCATGGCGACTGAGATGACGGGGCTGCTCATGGACTTGGAGAACAAAGGCTAATGTTCCTCCCCAAGGTCAGTTGCATTTTGCCGACTGGTTACGGCGGCAAGTTTGTGGGCGTGGCGATTGGCTGCTTCCTCACTCAAGCGTACCTGGGCGAAATGGAGCTGGTGATCGTTGACAACAACGACACGCCATTGCTGGATGCCGACGAGATTGAAGCGCTGCCTGAAACGTTTGTTTACGTCCGCTCGAAGCGGATGTCGGTAGCCGACCTGAGAAATCTCGGCACACAGCGTGCGGCTGGCGAAGTTTGTATTTCGTGGGACGAGGATGACTGGAGCCATCCGAACCGGATCGCAGAGCAAGTCAGGCGGCTCGAAGCATCAGGCAAGGCAGTTACAGGCTGGCACAACCTCCTGTACTACGACGTTGAGACGGGTGGAACGTTCAAATACTTCTACTCGCCGAACCGGCCGCATCCGCCGTATGCGATGGGCACGAGCCAGTGCTACCTGAAGCCGTGGTGGGAAAAGCGCCCGTTCAGGACTGAGGCCGGCGTTGAAGACCGCCCGTTCAGCGATGAGGCGATGCACCTGCACCAGCTTGATTCAGCCGATGGCGGCCAGTTGTGCGTAGCCAGAGTGCATGGCAACAACGTGATCCGCAAGAACGGGTTGCTTGGGCACCACCCGCAATTTCCAGAGGTAGAGCGCAGCGCGTTCCCTCAAGAGTTTTTTGAGGCAGTGAATGACGAAGAGCGCAGAAAGATCAGCGAAGTGGCGTAAAGCAAACCCGGAAAGGGTTCGTTCCCTTCGAGCGAATTACGCAAAGCGTCAACGGAATAACCACTTGAAGCGTACTTACGGTTTAACAGCCGATCAAGTGGAGCAGATGCAGCGTGAACAGGAAAGTAAGTGCGCCATCTGCAAGGAAACATTTGTGGGCAGTCCCCATGTAGACCATGACCACGTTACGGGAGCAAACAGAATGCTTCTGTGTGGCGATTGTAATCGTGGGCTGGGGATGTTCAAAGATTCGCCGGAGTTACTCAAGACGGCTGCAAGCTACCTTGAACAATTCTCGGACACCAAGTTCTTTGCCGCAATCGGCGAGAGAAACGAAGTATCCGCTAACGCGGCACAGGAGCAATAAAATTTATGGCACCAATAGTTGGCATCGGGGACGCATTTGAATTCGCGTCCGTAGCATCACCCTCCGCCTACACCACCCTTGCGGGAGCTACCAGCATCGCCCGCACGGGCGACAAGGTCGCAATCGAGAAGACAACCACGATGGCGACAGCCGGGGGCGTTGACACTTTCATCTCCAGCACACAAGACCCCGGTGGGTTTGATGTAAAGGGGTTCTGGCTTCCGGGTGACACCACGCAGGTCGCTCTCGAAGCGATCCGTGCGGCTGGCTCAACCGTGCTCATGAAGATCGTTTACAACGGGTCAAACAGCGCGTCTTTCTCTGGAATCGTGGAGTCCTTTACTCCGAGCTTCCCGCTCGAAAAGACCGCGACCTTCGATCTGAAGATCAAAATCAGCGGCCCTGTCACTTACGCCTAATCGTCCTGGCCCGCCAGCATGGGCGGCTCCGGCCGCCCCCGCATTAAAACGTTAGGAGTGTATCTGCATGGCAACGGAATCAATTCTCAAAACACGGGTTACTCCCCATTTTTCGCTTGTCATCGACAAGGAAGACGGGACACCGCCTGTGACGTGGAAGCTCTGCTACACGTACAAGGCTATCGCCAAGATCGAAGAAGCCACTGGGCTTGACCTCAAAAAGTTTGACGCATGGAAAGACATTTCCAGCGGCAAGCACTTCCCGGCAATCGTCTGGGGCGGGCTGGAAAAGCACAACCCGGAAGTCACCCTCGACCAGGTGGTGGAAGTTCTCAACCCAGAAGCGCAGAAGCTCCTGTCGGATGAAATTTTCAACCTGATGTTCCCCGGCGTGCGCGAGGCCTGGGAGAAGTTGCAGGACACGGGTGAAACGGCCAGCCCAAACGTGGGGGCGGAGACTCAAGCGAAGTAATCGAAGAGCCTCCGCAGACCTGGCTGGAGCTGTGGTCATTCGTCAAATACAACTTCAACCTCGCCTGGGAAGAGTTTGAAGACTTGACCCCAAGCATGTTGCAAGCGCTATGCAGGCAGCGAAACATCAGGATCAAGTATGAGCGTTACGCCCACGCCCTGACCACGAGCGCGGTTTACAACGTGAATCGCGGAAAAGACGGCCCTGTGATCCGCCCGTTTGACTTTGTGGCTTCTGAAGAGCAGGCAGACAAGCGAGACACGAAGCTGAATGCGCTGCGGCTCATCACCGAGCAGATAGCAGCGATCCCGATGAAGCAGCCACGCAGCAAGTTTTTGCAAGTGCGGCGCAGGGTTATCGACACGCTGCTGGCGAACGGCATCGGGAACGCCGAGCAGATGTTCGACGAGAAATGGCCCTCGCTAAAGCCAAAGGAAGATGAGCAATGAGTGAAGTCGGCGCACTAATTATCAGGCTACAGGCTGAGACCGCCCAGTTCCGTGAGGACATGGGCAAGGTCAAGTCTGAGCTTTCCGACTTGGGCGGCAAGTCCCAGCAAGCTGGCGACTCGATGGATCGCAGCTTCACTGAGGGCCGCGGCGGCCTGATGCTGACCGAAGACTTAATCGGTGTCCGTCTACCTCGTCACCTGAACACTCTCATCGCACAAATCCCCGGTGTGGGCGCGGCTTTCGCCGCGATGCTGCCAATCGCTGGCTTTCTTGTCTTTATTGAGGTCATTGCCAAACTTATCGAGAAGCACGAGGCGCTTAAAAAAGCGATCCAGCAAGCATCTGACGAAGCCGCTAACCATGCCGTTAAAGAAGCCGACCAAGCGAAATCTCTCGAAGTCACCAACCTAAAGCTGGATGACCAAATCCGCAAGCTGGAGCACAAGCCCGCCCACAACTACATGAAGGAAGCCATCCTTGAGACTTCTGAGGCTATTGATAGGCTGGCCGCCACGGCGGCGGCAGATTTCCAGAAGATGGGGCTGGAACTCATCAACCAAACAGGGCTGTGGCACAGCTTTGCCCGTGGTTTGGATGATGCGTTTAGCGGCTTGGCTCAAGGCCACGGATATGGGACAACTACAGACGCCCTGAAGAAAATTCAAACAGCGCTGGAGGCTGTCGAAGACGCACGCCGCAAGCTGGCTGAAGCCCCACTGGACAAAGATAGCCAGGCGGCGGGGCAGAAGGCGCTCATCACTGCCCTGCAAGAGCAGAACAAAGCCATCGACTACGCTGTCCAAAAAACCCCATTGCAATCGGCTTTGCTGCTACAGCTAAAGACCGCTGCTGCTTCCACCGCTGCTGAGGTTAAAGGGCTCAACAAGGAAATTGAAATCGGCTCCAAGAAGAAGGTCGTCGCCGGGCTGGAGCAGAACAAAGAGAACCTCCTGCCCCTGCAACAGGAAGCCGCCCTTCAAAAATTGGTGTCAGAAGGCACGCTCGCCCACGACAAAGCGGTCCACAAACTTGCGCAGACCCAAGCTGAAGCGGCCCTGGAAGCGCAGAAGTACAACAGCGCTTCGAGCATCGAGGACAAAGTTGAGCAAGAAAAGAAAGCTATAGAGATTGAGCGCCAGGCTGCTGTTACCGCTGCAAACGACGCTCTCGCCGCAAAGAAAGCAGCCTATGACGCGGACATCAAGGCCGCTGGCGCGGACGTGCAGAAGAAAAAGGAACTGGAGCAGCAGTACAAGAACGCCATCATCGTCAACCAGGACGAAATCGTGCAGGCAAACGCGGGGGCGCAGAAGCAGATCACGGCCATCGACGCGCAAGCGGCACAGGATCGCCGGGCACGGGCAATCGCCGCGGCCCAAGCTGAAGCTGACGGTGTATTGAATATTGCCATCCAGTCCGCAAAGAACCAGGAAAAACAGGACATGCAGTCCGCGAAAGACATGCTGGCCCTGCACCAGATGAACGCCAAGGATATTCAAGCCCTGGAAATTGCAGCGGTCAAAACAGAAGTGGCGGCTGAAGTGGCGGCATACAAACAGCGCATCAAGAACCTCGATACGTTCGCTAAGGACTACGCCAAGAAGGTTCAGGACCTAAACAACAAGATCCAGCAGGTCGAGAAGGCCGGCAAAGATCACGTTACCCAAATCAACCATGACGCGCTGATGAAGCAGCTTGCCGACATTCAGCAGGCTGAAGCTCGGATGTACGACAGCATCGCCTCAGGCGTCGCCAAGAGCATCGTGGAGAACAAGAACCTGGTTCAGTCCTTTGCGCAGACAGGCCAGCAACTGCTCGAAGGGATGCTCAAGAATTTGATCATGATGGAGCTTACCCACAACAAGGAAAAGCTCATCAATGCAAAAAAAGCTTATGGCGACAACTACACCTGGGCATCGGCTTGGGGCGGTCCCGTGGCTGGCGCTATCGCTGGCGCGGCGGGCTTCGCTGCGGTAATGGCGTTTGAGAAAGGCGGCAAGATTCCCGGCGAGGGCGCAGTCCCGATCATCGGCCACGGCGGCGAAACTGTTGTGACCAAGGCATTGACTGACCGGGTAGAGCGGTCAGAAGGGGCTGGCGGAACGAACTTCGGCCCCATGCATGTCAACTATGCCCCGCAATATCACGGGCAGTACAACGAAGCGGAACACCAGCGGCGTTTCGACCGCTCCATGAAGGACATGGCGCGTCGTCGCGGCATGAGGTTGAACTAAATGAGCACGACATTCACACTCGCGCCTGGCTGGGGGCGCAAGAAAACTCCCCGGTGGAATACCATCGCGCAACTGACGGCGGCAATACAGGGCAGCGTCTACATCCCGGCGATGGTCTACCCGGTCTGGGATTTCTCATTCGATATTCCTTATCTCTCGGGGCGCATGGACGACCCGACATCCGGCATTGCCCAGCTCATGGGCTTGGCATTTAGCTGCAAAGGGCGGGCCGGCACTTTTCTGTTCACCGACCCCACGGATAACACGGTGACCAATTTTCAGTTTGGCGTTGGCGACGGAAGCTCCAAAGTTTTCCAGTTGACCCGGCCCATCGACACCAATGGAGAGGTGGACATCGTCCAGAACCTGAACGGCTCCCCTTCGATTTTTAACAACGGGACTCTGCTGACGGTCGGCTACTCCATCGACAGCAAGGGGCTGGTCACGTTTGGCACGGCCCCGGTCGCCGGCCATGCGCTCGCCTGGACAGGCCCGTATTACTTCCGGCTGCGCTTCAAGGAAGACACTCTTGCCGACCTCAAAGAGTTTTATGCGAATGCCTGGGCGGTGTCTTCCTTGGATTTCGAGAGCGTGATTTTATGAGCCTGGCCGATTTTGTATTGAATAACAACACATGGTTCGAGGCGGATTGCTTCGACATCACACTGCCCAACGGCTCCCCCCTCCGTGCGACGAGCCACCAGAATGACCTTGTCGTTGGCGGCAACACCTACTACGCGACGAAATACGGTAAGTGGGAGCGCAACAGCACAACCCAGGACGCGGCTACCAAGAGCCAGACGACCGAGATGGAATTGATGTTGCAGTGCGACGAAACCATTTTGTTCCCAAACTCGGCAAGCACCCCGATGTTCCACCGGGCCAAGCTATTTGCACGCAGCAAGGTGACTCTCACCATCGCTTACATGGATTTGAGCGAAGTGATTCAAGGAACCCAAGTCCAGTTCGTCGGCATCATCTCGGTGCCAAGCCAGGAAGCGGCCCGCGTGACTTTCAAGTGCAGCGACTACAGCTATCTCATGCAGGCGGCCTGGCCACGGCGGGTGTTCTGCGCAGGGTGCCCGTTCACGGTATTCGATAGCAACTGCGACCTGGACAAGGCCAGCTTCGCAGTGACAAAGACTGCGCTCTCCGGCTCAAGCGGTTCGGTGATTCAAGTCTCGGCCATCAGCGCGGTCGGCAACGACTCGCTGCCGATGACGAAAGGCTACATCGTGCCGACCTCTGGCGAAGCACAGGGGTTCAGCATCGGCATCGTGCAGCAGATAGACAGCACGCATATTCAGCTTACGCCGTTCGACATTCAGCTTGCGGTCGGCGACACGTTCACTATGTATCCCGGCTGCACGGGCACGACGGATGCCTGCACAAACAAATTCAGCAACCTGATCCATTTCGGCGGGCAGCCATATATCCCTGCACAGGATCGCTGGGCTACGGGGGGATAAATGGGCACTGGGGAAAACATCATCGCGGAAGCACGCACGTGGATCGGGACTCCTTACCATCCGGGCGGGCGCGTCAAGAAAGCAGGGGCGGATTGCGCGACTCTCATCGCTGAAGTCTGCATCGCGCTGGGGCTCATCCCAAACATCGAGATTCCAAGGGAAAGCGCGGCCCACTTCCTTGAAACAGAAAACCCCCTCTATTTGGAGACGGTGCAGCAGTACTGCGGCGAGATTACAGAAGCGGATCTTCAGCCGGGCGACTTGGTGATGTACCGGCACCGCAAGCTGCCCATCTTTACACATGCAGCCATCGTCGTGCAGTGGCCCGAAGCGGTCCTGCACGCGGTGCAGCACCGGGGCGTGATTATGAGCCACGGAATACAGGGAGTGTTCCGTAGCTGGGAAAGAAAGTACTTCAGGCTCAAGAATTAACATGGGAATTTTCGGATCAAAATCGGCATCAACAACACCAGCGGCACAAAACCAGGTGTACAACGGCATCCAGTTGCCATCTTCTATTTATGGCAAAGTGATTTCCGTCCTGATCGGGCCTAACCGTGTGCCATGGAATCTCGTCTGGACCGGGGATTGGAAGAACAACCCCACTACGACACCGGGGCAGCACGTGGGCAAGGGCCTTGGGGGCGGCGGAGGCACACAAGCCAGCACAACGACCGACCACTACCAGACGGCATTGCAAGCAGTGCTCGGGCATGGGGTCTGCGACCACATTGATTCCCTTTTCACTTCCGCTGGCAAGGTAGGGGTTTCCCAGCTCAGCACGGGCTTCACCGTCCCCGGTGGCGGCGGGCACCACGACGTTTCCGACCCGAACTTCACAGGCGACAACGGTGTGAGCAGGGCAGTGAGCTACAGCGCTGTCGTGAACGACTTCGGCTCCCCTGGCTCACGGACTCTTTCGGGCACCTATCAGGCATCGCTGCAAAAGGGTGCCGTCGTGTCTCCTGGCGTGTACACGGTGACGGTCCCATCGCCTGGCGTCACACGCTACACCTTCGACGCGGCTGACGCGGGCGCGACAGTCACGATCAATTATTCGTCTTTGCTTGGCACGGTGTGGATGAGCGACGAGTTCGTCCTTACTGGCACAACATATAGCACTGCGAACACTTCGTTGTTCATTGGGTGGACGCAGGTTATCGACCAGGGGACGGGCAATGCCTTCTTCGGGCCGGGAGACCACTCAGTCTCTACGCACTACTCCTGCGACAACAGCGGGCATTTCACTTTCAACGCGGGGGACACCGGCAAGACCCTCCTCGTCAAGTGGCAAGAAAAAGACCCGCACGTCGATACGAGCACGGCCCTGCTGAACTACAGCTTGAGCCAGGGGGGAATCGGGCAAAGCCCTTGGGCATATCTTTCCAGCATCCACCCAGACCAGGCACTCGGATATAGCGGCTTGACCACAATGCAGTTCGAGGCGCTGCAACTGGGGCAAAGCAACTCGATGCCCCAGATGAATGTCGAGACCATCCACGCGGAGTACATGGCTGGCGGCGGCATTGCAGGGGCCAACCCGGCTGACGTTATCACCGCTATCCTCACCGACCCACGGTGGGGAGTGGGGCTTGACCCCAGCCTGATCGGGAGCTGGACGAACGCAAGGAATTTCTGGCAGGCAAACGGGTTTTTTATCAGCTTGCTGCAAGACACGCAGTCCACTGCAATGGATGTCATCAACACGATTCTGGACGCGGGCCAGGGCACGATGTTCTGGTCTGGCGGGCTGCTTCAGCTTGCCGTGTATGGCGACACTGCCGTAGCTGGTTTCGGTGTGATCTACGAGCCGGACACCCAGCCTGTGGTGGAGTTCGATGTTACGGACTTCGTCGCGCAGGGCGGCGCGGAGCCGATCAAGGTCGAGACTCAGCCCCAGCAGAATGTGTTCAACCGCGTCAAGGTTGGCTGGATAAACGCGCTGGTTGATTACCGCGACGAAGTCGTGACTGAAGAGGACACGGCATCCATCAACCAAAACGGCCTTTTCGAGGAAGGGCAGCAGGACTTCAGTTTCATCCGTTTCGTTAACATCGCGCAGTGGGCGGCGAACCTCCGCCTAAAGCGCTACACCAACATCCGCGACACATTCACCTGGACAGTTCCGACCCGCTACCGCCCCCTGCTCCAGCCAATGAAGCTGGTCACGGTGACGTGGGGCCACATGGGCTGGAACCAGAAGCCACTGCGCATTCTCAAGATTGAAGAGTCGCACGATGGCCTGGCCCTCACTATGGAAGAGTTCCCTTACGGAGTAGCGAACGCAACTCTTTATCCCAAGCTCACGGCCCTTGCGCAGAACACCAACCCTGCTCTCATCTCGCCAGGCGACACGGACTTGGTAGCGCTGGAACTGCCTGACGCGATGAACAACTACCAGGGCAACACTATCCGGCTCTACGCCGACCCGGTAACGCCTGACAACTGGGGCGGGTCGCTTATTTACTGGAGCGGGGATAACGCCAAGTGGAACTTGCTTGGCGACTTGACCTCCAGCGTCACAATCGGCACTTTGGGCGGCTCCGGCATGACTGTCGGCACTGGCGACCCTGACACTCAGACGATCACCGTAGTGGATGCGAACGATGTGCCCCTGCTCAGCGGCACCACGTTTGACTTCGCCAATCAAATCTCTTTGCTTGCCGTCATCGACAGCAGCGTGGAAATCATGGCTTATCTGAATGCCACGCTGGTTGGGGACAGCACGTACCATGTGGACCATTTCCATCGGGCGCAGTACGGCACCACGAGGGCATCCCATGCCGCAGGCTCAACTGTCATCGAGATGGGCGAGCAGTTCCTTGAGTTCCAGTTCCCATCGACTTTCGTAGGGAACACCGTGTACTTCCGTGCCTTGAGCTACAACAAGCTCCGTGGGCGGCTGCAAGAAATCACCGATGTTTCCTCGCTCACTGTGAGCCTGTCTGGCGCAAACCCCGGCCTGTTCACGAACGCGCAATTGAACGTCCCGCAGCCCGCGAGCCTGGTGCAGTTCACCGGGGGAACAACAGTTCAGTTCCTCAAGCCCGCTGAAGCCGGGGCCGAAGTGACTACTGGCAAGCCAGTAGACATCCTGGCGGACGGGACCAATTTCCTGCGCACGCCATCGGGCGTGGTGCTGACCCCTGACGCCCCGTACAACGGCGACTTTGAAACTTTCTCCTCCACCAAGACAGTGGCGGAAGGCTGGACGATTGATTTCGACCACACTGGCACTGGCTACACATATGCCAGGAGCGGGACGGCATTCTCCGGGCTCTATTCCCAGGCGATCACCAACAACGGGGCGAGCGGCGGGACGAGCATTGCCTCGCGGCCGGTCACCGTCAAGCCCAACGCTACTTACACGCTTCGCGCACGGGTGCAGAGCACTGTAGCAAGCTCAGGCAGCCTCTTTTTGCGTGTCAAGTGGTACAGCAACGACACTGACATGGGCCAAGCGGGCAGTTCGCTCGTTTCCTCCACTGACATCATCGCTGCCGGTAACGTCGGGGCAACAAACACCTGGGAACAATTTTCGGGCAATGTCACCGCGCCGGCCACTGCGGCCTTCGCACGTGTTGCGCTTTACAACTGGACAGGCACAGCGAACACGATGCTATTCGACCGCGTATCCTTCCAGCTCTCGACCCTGGACCTGAACGCGATTGACGACTCCCCAGGCACCGGAAGGTTTGCAGGCAGTTCGGCTGGCGGCAACACTGACGGGTTTCAAGTATTGACAAACCCGGAATTCGCTTCGGGAAGCCTGAGCGGATACTTTGTGTACGACAACAACGCCACGGGGCATGTGACGTTTTCGGCTGTGTCTGACGCGGCCTGCGGGAATACTTCCGGCTGGAAGCTCCAGATCGCGGTTTCGGCGGGCGGCGAATCGCCGGGCTTGGGCGGCATTGAGGTTGGAATCCCGGCTGACAGCGGGACGTTCGCCGTTAACACATACCACAAGGGCAGCACATACCTGTGGCGCATCCGTGCCAATATCCCTGTTGGGCACAGCATCCAGTTCGCGTCCAACGCAACGGGCACCGGGGGCACATTCACGTGGCTCACGGCGCAAGCAGGCACGGGCGGGTGGTTTGAGTATGTCGGCAAGCAGGTCATCGGAACATCGGGCACCTTCAGCACCACCGGGTTCTTTTACATAGACGGCTCCTTCTCGTCGTCGTTCAATTGGTATGTAGCGCGGATCAGCCTGGTCAACATTGACGCGCCGGCCTCAATTTCGGTGAACTACCATCCCCGCGTGCAGTACCTGGACGTGGGCACCGGGCAGGTCCCAACGAGCACGATGCTGAACCCGCAGCTCAGCCTCCTGCCGGGCCAGTCTGTGCCTTTCACGCTCGCGGCGGAAACCACGAGCACGCTCGGTTTCTCCTGGGGGACACAGTCCCTCGGCTTGCCTGACGGCAGCAGCCTGTCGCTTACCAGCGGCTCGGTGTCGTTCACCAGTCTGTCATCTTCAACCACGTACTACTTTGTCGCATACATCACCGCTTCGGGCGGCACAGCGACGATGCACTTCCTGGGCCCGTTCACGGGAAGCGTGACTGCCGCGCAGGCGCAGCCGGCCACCATAGACGGGCGGGGCTTTATAGGCACCTTGCACGACACAACCACCTCCAGCGGCGGGGGCGGCGGCGGGACCATCGACCCCGGTTCATGCGCACATGAAGACTGCATGTGCTGGCTCAAGAGCGGGTCGCTGGAAGCAGAGCCCGTAAGGATGCGCGTCGGCGATGTGCGGGACGGCGATTTCATCAAGGGACAAGATATTGCTACGGGCCAGGACATCTACCGCGAAGTAAAGCATTTCCGCCACCACCCCGGCACCATGTGGTTCCGCGTCAAGGGCTACCTTTGCACGGCGCTTGATTTGGTATTCGAGAATGGCGAGTGGGTGCCCGCATACAAGGCGGCTGGGGCTGAGAAGGTCCGCGGCCTCTACGGCAACCGGGCAGAATTAACTTTAGACCCCGAGCTTGCAATGGAAGAACGAAACTACTGGCTGGACGACGGCGTGAACGAACCCCTGCTCATGCACAACCCCATCCTGCCAAGGTCGTAAAGGACAAGCATGAACATAATCGGCTGGGCTTTGACAAAATGCGACGACACGCCGGACGGTCCCCGTTCCCTGGCTGGGTCCATATCCGCAGCCTGGAGGGGGGCAATTCCCCCGCTCCCAGGCATGGAGTGGATGCTCATTCATGTCCGCTGCTCGTCGGAACACGTCGCTTTCATGCGGCAGGATGAGGATTTCGTTTGGGTCGGGAGCGAATGGAGCAAGGTGCCGCAGCAGGTGCTGGATGCCTATGCCCCAATGCTTGAACCGGACGGGCAGTATGCGAACCTCGGGCAAGTGCTTGACAGGCTCGCGGAGCAGGAGGGCCGGTTCCTGTTGAGGGCAACTTAACTACAAGTGCTGGACAAGCTTGCGGATTTGGAGCCTCGTTTCTATCTGCGGGCGCGGTCACAAGCGCAGTAAGTTTTCAACTTTTCAGACCTTAAATAGATGGCAGACAACATCCTGAGTATCGGAACAGCCGGAAGCACCACTCCTCCGTCCCCCGCCCCCGGCCCGTTAAGGCTGCGCGGGGCTTGGGATTCAGCCGCCGTCTATGTGCCTAATGACGTGGTGACCTACAACAACGGCCTTTATGGCGCTAAGGTTACCAATAGCAACGTGACCCCCGTGGACGGCGCTACGTGGCAGGTGTTTGTGGTTAACTCGCCCGGACCAACGGGTGCGACAGGCGCAACTGGCGCAACAGGCAACTCGCTTTTGTTCGGCAGCGGCGATCCTGGCGGGGCAACGGGCGTCGATGGCAACTTCTACATCAATACGGCAAGCCACACGTTGTTTGGCCCAAAGGCTTCGGGCACGTGGCCGTCTGGCACGCCATTAGTGGGGCCGACTGGCGCTACTGGCTCAACGGGAGCCACAGGCCCAACCGGAACAACAGGTTCAACCGGGGCGACCGGCGCGGCCGGCAACACCGTGTTGTACGGCAGCGGCGACCCGAGCAGCGGGACAGGCATTGACGGGAACTTCTACATCAATACGGCAAGCCATACGCTCTTTGGGCCGAAGGCTTCTGGATCGTGGCCCTCTGGCACCTCATTGGTTGGTCCCACTGGCTCGACAGGCGCAACTGGCGCAACAGGCCCAACTGGGGCGACCGGCGCTACTGGATCGACAGGAACAACGGGAGCTGCGGGGGCGGATGGAAATACCGTCCTCTATGGAACCTCTGACCCAAGCGGGGGAACAGGGGTGAATGGGAATTTCTACATCAACACCACGTCCCACACTTTGTTTGGCCCCAAGGCAATCGGAAGTTGGCCGTCGGGCACTTCGCTCATTGGCCCAACTGGGGCGACCGGCGCTACAGGGGCTACCGGAGCAACAGGGGCGACAGGCCCGTCTGGAGGCGGGGCAAGCAGCTTTAACGACCTCGCCGGGGCTGCCCTGCCTTTCACGGCCGCCCTGCCCAGCATGAAATACGTGACGGGGATCACGCATATCACTTCGACCGGCAACGTTGACCTGTACACAGTCCCGGCCAACAAGCGGGCGATCCTGCTTAACTTGTGGATTTATACGACTGCCGGGTCAACCATCATGCCGATGGTAAAAATATCCGGCAGCTACTACAGGTTAAACACTGGTTCGAGCATATCGATCAACACGGCCGGAATAAAGACACCTTCCGCAATATATGTTGCTGAGTCAGGAGAGTCTTTCGCTATCAACACCAGTGGACAGCCCGTAAACGCGAACTTTTGCGTGGTCGAGTTCGACAATACGTCAAGCATGAAGTCGTCAAAGTTGACTTCGTTTGCCGCGTCCACGAACACCCTGTATACAGTTGCGACAGGGAAAACGGCAATGCTCATGGGGAGCTTCACGCCCAACCCCGCCACCACCAACTTGATGGTGCATAGCAACCAGAGCGGCGGCTCGGTGAGCGTCACATTCCACATCGTGCCGAGCGGCGGCTCGCCTGGCTCAACGAACCAAATTTCAACCGCAACCTCAAACGCCAACAACAGCGTGTCCGCCCTGGTTGGGTTCCCCACCACGCTTAATGACGGGGACTTCGTCAACATCACCGTGGATTCGAGCACCGCTGGTCAGTTGGCTTGGGTGACGCTGATCGAAATCTAAACAGGTGGGCCGGGCTCCCGCCCGGCCCCTTCTGATTACAGCCCGAGGTAGAGGCTGTTCTTGATTGCTCCCACAACATTCGGGAGGTTGGTGTCAACGGCAACGAACGAACCATGCAAGTCGGCTGGCAAGACCGAGGCGTCGGCAAGCAGGACGGTCATGGTTTTGCTGGCGTCGATTCGCACAACGATCACTTTGCCATAGGCGAGGCCGGAGAACAGCTTGTTCTCAATCGCGGTGCCAGTGGTCGAAAGCTGCGAGGAGAAGGACAGCCAAGCCCCAGTGATGGTGGGGTCATCAGCCGCCTTGATGACTGTGACAACTTTTGTCGAGGCATCCTGGGAGATAACCAGAATATTGGAAGTCTGAGCCTGTGCGGAAGTTGAGATTCCAACAGCCAGGGCAAGCGCTGCGAGCAAGGTAAAAGCAAATTTCATGTTTCCTCCAGTTGTCCGATGAGGCTGGGGGGCAATCGGCCACCAGGTTTTTTTGCCCAAAAAACTGATTATTTTGGAGCCTGCGGGGGAGTGACGGCCCGCCCAGAGTAGCGTTTTCCAACTTTTCAGCCGTTATTTAGAGGTTCCCATGTCTGCCCAGCTAATCATCGTCAAGTATCCCGGAGAACTCACGGACGAAGCCGTGTTGGAAATCCGCAAACTAATTTCCAGCCAGGTTGAAGGCGCGTCCGTCCTGGTCCTGCCTGACCATCTTGCTGTCGAGGTCCACGGGACCTAACCATGCCAGACGCTCAATCCATGCTCGACGTTATCAAAGACCGGCTGCCGAAGCACGCCAGCCTGCTGCTCAGCATTGCGTTTTTCGTATCAACGCTAATCGTCAATGCGACTTCTGCAAAAACGCATTTCGCGGACATCCAGGCGGACCAGGGCAAGCGCATCTCCGCGTTGGAAGACGAAATCCGCAATGACCTTGCTACCCGGCGCGAAGTCGATGACATTAAAGCTTCGGTTGGGCGCATCGAAAACAAGCTGGACGCGATGTACCCGAGGGGCAAGTGAAGCTTCTCGACACGATAGTAAATAAATTCCATGTAATTCTCGGGGCGGCCACGCAAGCTGCGATCATCCTCTACCACTTCAAAACCGGGCACGACATCGGTGCCGGGGTGCAGAACACTATCTATGCCTTCTATGCTTTCCTTCTCGGACACGCCGCAACCTACCAGAAGTACCCAGACGCCCCAGAGCCAGCAGCAGCCGCGCCCGACCAGCCCAAGTAATTGCCCCAACTGCCCGCTTGTCGATCCCGCCCTCAACGGGTTTGCAATCGTCCTGCTCCTGCTGAACGGGCATAAGGTTCCCTGCGAACATCACGGTGCTCACTAAAAGAAGCCCCGGCCATAGAGCCGAGGCTTTCTGTTTTTTCCCTCTTTTAGCCTAATTTATCGGAGCAGGTTTCTCCTCGACCGTCTGTACGGTAAGAGTATCCGTCCTAAACGGTTTCTTGCCGTTCTTGTCGTATTTGTTGGGAATCATCAGCTTGATCGTGTCTGGGCTGCCGCTTTTGATCTGCACGACCTGATAATCCTGTCCAACTTCGTAGTGGTAGGAACCCCAAGTATCTAACATTGACAGCGTGTATTTCTTGTTGCCGATGGTGCCTTCGATATAAAGCTCGTTGAACGCCGTCTTGTAGGACTTCTCGTTAGGCGTAGCTTTGTGGGTTGACGTTACGTGGAACACCTGCGCGGCGGCGGCCGCAGGAGATTCCGCCTTCGAGGCAGCCCCGCCAAGCAGCACCATGAACATCACCATTGCAACTATCTTTTTCATCGCGTTCTCCTTTGACTTTCTTTGCTCTTCCCGCGCCACCAGCTCCATCAGCTCATAGGTTAGTGTCGGCGGCCCTTTCCACAACGGGACAGCCACTTGCTCCCAAAGCAGCTTGGGCAGCCACATAAGTATGTAAACAAGCCTCATTGAATAGCCTCCTTTGAATTCCCCTGCTCATCCAGCCCCATCTTGGCCCACGACTGGCGCTGCACTTCATCCAGCCGTTCTTCTGCTTCCGCGATCCAGTGCTCGTAGGTCTTGCGGATTTCCTTCTCGCTGGTCCCAACCATCTTGCTGACATCGGCAACCGATATTCCCTGCGCCAGCCACTCGCTGATGCGGAAGTGGCGGAACCCGTGCGGCGTCATTTTCACGCCCGCTTTCCTGAAAAGCTTGTACAGCTCTTCGCGCCACTTCGGGTATGTGCCAGGGAATGCGGGCGAGCCCAGCGCTTCGAGCTGGAGCTTCAAGGGAAGGCTGATGCGCACACGGTAGCGCTCATTTGTCTTTGTCCGGTTGTTGCGTATGAGTGTGCTGTCTTCTAAGTTCTCAGGGTCGAACTTCTGCGCATCGACCAATGCCATCCCTGTTTCGCGCATCAGCATCGCCAGGACTTTCACGGTGCCGTCAGCCATCATAAGGATTTGGTCAATCTGCTTTCGCGTCGGCGGCACGACTTCCTTTTTATCAAAACGAATTGCGAACTGCGGGTTCTGCCGCCCGCTGGGGATTGGGTTCTTCTCGATGTATCCCATGCCGGCCGCCCAGTTGAAAAACCCGCCGATGATCGACCAGTGCACTGCAAGGCTGCTGGAGTCCCCGGTGCGGAAAGGGAGCGACATCCTAAATTTGATTGCAGCCTGCGTGGTGAATGCGTGCAGCATCAAAATATTATTCGCCGCGCACCATGCCACGAGCTTGCCGCACATCAACTTTGGCTTGGTGTTGGTCAAGGCGTTCTTTGCCCGGAACTCCAGCCACTCGTTTGCAGACTGCTCTACAGTGACATCATTGCTGGCTGTCTTGCCTTGCCGCAGGTTCTCCAAATCCTGTTCGAGCTTCCTGGCGTTCTGCTGCGCCTCGGCCCAGACGCGGGTCTTCAAGGACCTCTTCCCTTGGCTGCCACGGAACTGATATTGCGCCCAGAGCGGGCAGCCGCAGCGCGGCGCGTACCTGTCCTGGCTCTGCGTGCATTCCTTGGCATGTCGGCGGTAAATTGTGATGTCCATTCAGCCTCGCTTCTTTTGACGCTTGGGACAGTTGATCGGTCACAGGCAAGTACAAAAGATAGGACAAGTATGGACGGGTATTAGGGATCGGCCAAGGCCCATGCGGCTGGGAGACTGGCTCCTCAGGTAGGACTCGAACCTACAACCCTCCGGTTAACAGCCGGATGCTCTGCCATTGAGCTACTGAGGAGTGGGCAAACAAGCCGCCCTTTGAGCAGGGCAGCTGATTGAATTGTCT
>Ga0137407_10000321_pt1 | contig 33975 bp, 31 predicted proteins | sample CZOMad2_2_16fung_FD_108410 | JGI IMG/M metagenome (GOLD analysis project Ga0137407, IMG submission 108410) | Vadose zone soil fungal communities from Angelo Coast Range Reserve, California, USA - CZOMad2_2_16fungal (Illumina Assembly) | ecosystem: Environmental > Terrestrial > Soil > Vadose... | reverse complement strand
TTGCGATAATGGAGCCTGCAACACTTAATAAAGAAGATCGCAAAAATTTTCGACGATTGAACATATGAAATTAATTATGGCTCAATTTAATCAATTTGAAAACTCAGGTGAAAGAATTCTGTAAGAGCTTTTGCCAATTTAAATCTATATTCTTTGCGTCTCTGCGTCTTTGCGCGATTTTTCTCGCGCAAAGAATACAGATGCTTATATAATAAAGATTTCTTTCTGCTTTTTTTTCATGTCGTTAAATGCTACATTTAAATTTCAAACCTGATTGATATGAGATTATTCTTTCTGCTTGTTTTTTCTTCCCTTACAATTACTGTTTTTGGCCAGGATTTCAGCCAGGACAGTGCATGGATCTGTGATAACTATTATAAAATCGAGCGCTATATCCCGATGCGCGATGGCATAAAATTATTCACCGCTATTTACATTCCCAAGGATAGCACTGAAAAACATCCGATCCTTATAAAAAGAACGCCCTATTCTCTTGCACCATATGGCGAAGATCAATTCATCGATTTCTGGAAAAAATACCAACGCTATTATTTCAGGGAAGGATATATTATTGTATGGCAGGATGTGCGTGGCCGTTGGATGAGCGAAGGCCAGTTTGTAGATGTGCGACCTTTTATCAAAGAAAAAAAATCGAACAAAGATATCGATGAATCTTCTGATGCTTTCGATACGATTGACTGGCTGGTTAAAAATATTCCTCACAATAATGGTTGTGTGGGAGTATCAGGTATTTCATATCCCGGGTTCTATTCAACCATGGCTGCAGCCAGCGGTCATCCCGCACTCAAAGCCGTGAGCCCGCAAGCACCGGTAACAGATTGGTTTCGCGGAGATGATTTTCATCACAATGGCGCATTTTTCGTAATGGATGCTTTTGATTTTTATTTGGGAGAATTTGGCAAACCAAGAACCGGGCCCACTACTATACGTCCGGGTGGTTTTGATTATTATGCAAAAGACAATTACAAATTTTTCCTGGAAGCAGGCGCGTTGAAAAATCTCATGAAGCTAACCGGCGATTCGATCGCGTTCTGGAAAGATTTGTTTGCGCATCCCAATGAAGATGATTGGTGGAGAGCAAGAAATGCAAGAAACTCCATGTATAATGTTAAGCCTGCAATGCTCGTTGTTGGTGGTTATTTTGATGCTGAGGACTGTTTCGGTGCCTGGAATCTTTTCAAAGCCATTAAAAAACAAAGTCCGCAAACAAATAGTTACCTGTCCATGGGCCCCTGGTATCATGAAGAGTGGTCCTATAATGATGGAACACATCTGGGCAATATCAAATTTGGAAGCAATACATCATACTGGTACCAGAACAATATTGAAATTCCTTTCTTCAATCATTATCTCAAAGGAAAAGCAGATCCGAAGCTATCGGCAGCGACAATTTTTTTTAGTGGCGAAAATAAATGGAGAAAGTTTGATCAATGGCCACCTGCAGAAAAAAAGGACCGGACTATTTATCTGCAAAACGGTGGCGGTTTATCGTGGGATAAACCTTCCGGTAAAAATAATTTTAGTGAATATCTCAGTGACCCCGCGCATCCCGTTCCTTATATGGAAGATGTACATTTTAACAGGAGCAGGGAGTATATGACAGATGACCAGCGTTTTGCTTTCAGACGTCCGGATGTGTTAAGTTTTCAGACAGGCCTTTTAAAAGAGGATATCACCCTGGCTGGCCCTGTTATCGCAGATCTCCGGGTCAGTATCAGCACTACTGATGCGGATTTTGTTGTTAAGCTGATTGATGTTTTCCCGGACAGCCTTTCTTACAATATTGAAGATAACTATACCGAAAAAGATTTCATAAAAATTTATCCTATGGGAGGCTACCAAATGCTGGTACATGCAGAAATCATGCGCGGCAAATTCCGGAACAGTTTTGAAAAGCCTGAACCCTTCAAACCCAATGCAATTGAAGCGATACATTATGTTTTACCTGATGTGGCACATACTTTCAAAAAAGGGCATCGTATCATGATCCAGGTTCAGAGCAGCTGGTTCCCGCTGGTTGACCGGAACCCACAAAAATTCACCAATATTTATACCTGCGATGATGCTGATTTTCAAAAAGCAACCATCCGGATCTATCATGATAATGAACATGCGTCGGGAATTGTTCTGCCGATAGAACCATGATGGATTAAGGGCTTAAGGTATAGGGTATAGGGCATAAGGCATGACATGCCCTATACCCCACACCCTGAATTCTTCTGTTGAAATAAATATTTTGTTTCATCCATATGATTCCTTAAATTTATTGACATGAGTTTCTTAGTTCTTTCATTTCCCAACCTAAAATAAAACTTATGGAATCAACAGTCTCGATCGACCAGTTCCAGGAGGAGTTGCAATCTTGGAAACATGAACTCTCCTCAATCAAACAGGAAATCCGTCACTTTGAACATCATCTCGAAAGCATGGCCGCAAAAAACCTACCCAAAGATCTTCTCGCCCAGGTTGAACATTTTCAGAACAGTTTTATTTGCCAGAAAGAAGTAATAGACAAATTACGACACGACCTGCCGGACTCCCGTCATAAGGTTGAAAATATTTTTAACAAGAGGCATGAAATATCGAACCAGGATGGACTTCGTACTCATGATTTGCTTAATGACCGGATGGATATGTTCCGCAGAATATATGACGAGGTCAAAGAGCATTTTAAGCGTTTTGAATCCGAATGGATGTAATGCTGTTAACCTGCTGATGCAATGCAACTCCCATCCATTTTTTATGGATGATGATAAATTATCCCTGACAATAAACAACATCTTATTGTAATAACTCATTGCTGTGAATCGAGAGACGTGAGATGGGAATATCAAATTAGAATTATTACAAATTTTTCTTCAGAATTTATTTTTCACGTTTGACGTCTCACGATTCGACATTGACGATACACTATTCACCCGGATATCCCACTCAAAAGCTGACCTGTAACGGTACTAATACATCAAAAAGATATTAAGATGAAACAGGCCGATATCCCTGCTTCACACTTTCCAGATACATCTTCCGTGTTAATTCTTTTCTCGCTAATATTGCAAAAAATAATTCAATGAGAATATTATTGTTAGTAACGGCCTTGTTCGCGGTATCTGTTTTATTTGCACAGGACATAGCCATTATACCGCAGCCCGCATCTGTTGTGCCGGGTAAAGGTTCATTCAATATCACTTCTTCCACCCAAATTAAATTTGAAGGAAGTGGATTGGAACATTCGGCAGATTTTTTAAACGATTACCTGAAAAAATTTTATGGTTTTACACTCGCTGTTACTAATAAGTCACCGCAAAAGGATGTGATCATTTTGAATTATGAGAGAATGGATAATCCTATTCCCGGAGCTTATAAGATGGAGGTAAGTGGCAAATCAGTTTATATTGCGGGCGACAATGCAGAAGGTGTGTTTTATGGCATTCAGTCATTGATTCAATTACTGCCTGTTGAACCCGCGGCCTCGCTTTCTATTCCACAGCTGAAAATAGAAGACCATCCGCGCTTTGCATGGCGTGGTTTGCATCTTGATGTAGGCCGTCATTTCTTTACAGCAGATTATATAAAAAAATATATAGACTTTATTGCCCTCCATAAGATGAATTATTTTCACTGGCACCTCACTGAGGACCAGGGATGGCGCATCGAGATTAAAAAATATCCGAAACTAACGGAGATAGGTGGTTGCCGTGATGGCACCATCATCGGCCGCTACCCGGGAAAAGGGAACGACAGCATTCGCTATTGCGGTTATTATACGCAGGACCAGATCCGTGATGTGATAAAGTATGCTGCTGACCGGTATATTACCATCATCCCGGAAATTGAATTACCAGGTCATGCCTCAGCCGCATTAACAGCCTATCCCTACCTGGGTTGTACCGGCGGACCTTATCACGTGCAACAAACTTGGGGCGTATTCAACGATGTTTTTTGTGCGGGCAACGACAGCACTTTCCGTTTTTTACAGGATGTGATAGATGAAGTGATTGCACTTTTCCCCTCGAAATATATTCATATCGGCGGGGATGAATGTCCGAAAACAAGCTGGAAAAACTGTCCCAGGTGCCAGCAAAGAATCAAAGAGAATAACCTGAAAGATGAACATGAACTGCAAAGTTATTTTATCAGGCGCATGGAAAAATATATCAACTCAAAAGGTAAACAGATCATTGGGTGGGATGAAATACTCGAAGGAGGATTGGCGCCGAATGCTGCTGTTATGAGCTGGAGAGGAGAAAAAGGAGGCATTGCAGCAGCGAAAGAACATCATACCGTAGTGATGACACCAACCACTTATGTTTATCTTGATTATGCACAGAAAAAAAATGAAGACTCAGTTGTAATCGGCGGATTTCTTCCAATAGAAAATGTGTACAATTATGAACCGTTGCCAAAAGAATTAAGCGAAGCAGAACAAAAATATATACTCGGGGCACAGGCCAATGTATGGACTGAATATATGGCGAACCCGTCGAAACTTGAATATATGATTTTTCCCAGGGTAACTGCATTGAGCGAAGTATTGTGGAGCCCGAAAGAAAAACGCAACTGGAATGATTTTGAAAAGAAATTGCCGACACAATTTAAAAGATACGAATTGTGGAAAGCAAGTTATAGCAAAGCATATTATGATTTGAAGGCAAGTATATTACCAGCTGAAAATAGTACAGGCATTTTATGGAAACTTGAAACAAAATTTCCGGATGCGAAAATAAAAGTTGAAGGCGGGAAAGGTGATTTAACCGATGAACCTTTTTCACTTATTTACAACAATCCTGTACATGTTACCAAAACTACTTCCGTTTCCGGGGACTGTTATTTACATGACAAGCTGGTAAGCTCAGTGCATCAAAATTTTCAATTCAATAAAGCTACTGGCAAAAAAATAACTTTGACAACAGCTCCCGCTGTTGAATTTCCCGGCAATGGCGGCGCTTTTGGCCTTATCAACGGAGCAGTTACTGAAAAATATACAAACTTTTCCGAATGGCTTGGATGGCCCGGCGGAGATATGGAAGCAGTAATTGATTTAGGTAAGGAAGAAAATATTTCCAAAATAAATATTCATACATTAGATCAGAAACGCGGCAGGTATTATGCTCCTGCTTATGTTGAAGCTTTTGTTTCATCAAATGGAACTGCTTTCACGAGCGTCGGAAAAACAAGTTCATTCGTTATTGATAAAGACAATATCGGCAATATGACAATCACCTGTTCACCTGCTGCTACCCGTTATATAAAAGTATTTGCAAAAAATTCCGGAATCATTCCTGAAGGACAACCCGGTGCTGGTAATCAGGCGAGAATGCTGGTTGATGAGATACAGGTCGATTGAGGGGTGAAGGGTTTGGGGTATAAGGTATGAAAGGCTTTTGTTCCTGCCTTGAACCCTACACCTCATGCCCTATACCTTTTACCTAGATCCCATCATTTCAAAAATCCATCAGGAAGTTTTGAAATGATGAAGCTCGCAATTCGTTTTCCTTGTTCTTTTCCATTTTCAATGGAATCCATAAAATGAATACCTCCATAGAACCGGGAAATGCACGCTTCATCGGATGCAGCTACGAATGATATATAATGCCTTGTTGGCAACCCGATATAAGTTTCTGTTGAATCAACAAAAGAAAAATGATCGCCAAAAAAATGAGTAAGGACCATCGCGGCTGTTGTTGAAATAACACTGTGGCCGCTTGTGTATTCCGGGAAAGGAGGTGTTTGAATCAATGGCTGCCATTTTTCATCTATATAACGATTGATGGCTGTTTCGGGCCTTATCCGGTTGCTACGGTATTTTTCATCCCAACAACTAACAAATGCATCATGAAGTGATAAGGCGACAATAGTATGCATGAACATAGTATTCCTGAAGCCGAGCTTTTTGATTTTACATACAATACCTGTAATCCCCATCCAATGTCCGCCCGGAGAAATTTTTTTCAACCCGATGCTCATGTGCCCCTGGAACTGAACTGCAAAGGGATTGCAATCCCAGAAATTCGCGATGAGCGTTTGCTCTTTGGTCAGACGCTTTCCTTTATTATACACATCAAAAGCAAGTTTATAAAATGCAGACCCGCTGTCCTTGCTGAATGCAACCATCGGGTTTGGCTTAAACTGCGCAGCCGAATCAAGAAAAAAATTCCGTATCGTTTTCCAATGTGGTTGTACGGCAGGCATATATTCCGGCGGAGTTGGCTGCCAGGCACCGTCGTCATGCAATGGGTTGTAACGGGACAACACACTTAAATGAAAATATCCGTCTTCCCTGGCATATTGCACAATGAACCGGCTGATAGTTTTAGCGAAAGTAACCGAAGCATCCAGCACTTGTTTTGATATATGGCGATTAAAAAATTCACGATATAAACCTTCCTGGTTTTCTGCAAGCAGGTAGCCGGAAGGCAATATGGCCCTGCCTGTTTCAAGTATACCATACAATGCACTGAACTCAATATTGATTTTATCGAAATTAATTTTAGTATCGATGATGGGATAATGAGAAAAATTTCCCTGGAAATGTGGCAGCGAGTGATCATGCTGATACAATATCTCATAACCTGTCAATGTGCAATATGAATAAAATCTTGCAGCCGCTGCAGGATCTGTCACATCATGAAACATAACTTTAGTAATCGCGAATACCTGTTGCTGGATTTTCCCTTCCATCCATCCGGTTGCACTAAAATTTTCCGCAAGGGCTGAAAAATAAATTATTGATAAGAATATGACAGTAATTATTTTTTTCATTTGTCTGTCAATTTATAATTGATAAGCGTGCCGCCATTGATACCGAGTAAAAGGTATTGCTGCGTTCCGTTATGAATCATGCGGGCATCTCTCACATCACCGGTTATGCGCAATCCGGATTCCTGCTGTGAGGTATATGAAAAATTCCCTTTACCGTCGTTCATCAGCACTACGCCAAAATTAGCATCAACCTTGCCTATTTTCAACCTGGGATAATCATTATTTCCCAGTAAAATAAGATCATCAGCCTTATCGTGGTTGAGGTCGGTTACTAATATTTTATATACCGGTGAGAATTGCGCCTCCGCAGGTAATTTTTTTGGTGAAAATTTCCCATTCCTGTTCTCAAAAAAAGTTGTCTCCAGCCAGGTAGCTTTCAACCGTTGCGCATCTTTCAGTTCTTCAGGACTGAAAATATCAGCGATGCCGGCATCCGCATAACTCCTATATGATGTGAATTTTTTGCGCATGCTGTACATTTCGTCCAGCAGCTCATCGCGGGATACGTAGGGATAAGTTTTACCCTGTATATAAAAACAAAGAAATGGGTCTATGGAACCATTATTATCAAAATCTTTAAAGATCATTTCGGCAGGTTCTTTTTCGCTTGCTTTGATTTGAGTGTTCAGTCCAAGATTGCCGGCAATGATATCCATATCGCCATCATTATCGACATCTGCAATTTCAAATGTGTTCCACAAGCCGGAATAGTCGCGATCAAAAAAATCTTTTGTATGATCCTCCAGGTGATCGCCTTTATTGAGATAGATGCTAATGGGCATCCACTCCCCCGCTATTATCAAATCCTTTTTCCCATCTTTATCCATATCACACCAGCTCGCTGCCGTGATCATACCTGCATTTAGCAATGCAGGGCAAAATTGTGCGGTGACATCTTTAAAATTTCCTTTGCCATCATTTTGCAGCAAATAACTGCGGGGGCTTAGCGGGTATTTACCAGGAATTACCCTGCCGCCGACAAAAAGATCAATGGAGCCATCATTATTAAAATCAGCAGCCGCCACGCATGATTTGCTGTCGTGCATAGCGGGCAAGGCCTTATCATTTTTTATAAAATTACCTTTACTATCGTTCAGGTATAACCGATCCTGCAGGCTGCTGTCATTTTCGGCGTATTCGCCATATCCTCCGCTCACGGCATAGATATCAGGATACCCGTCTCCGTTAAAGTCCGCAAAAACAGCATCAGTCGTGGTGAAATTGCTATCGGCCCGGAATGCTGTTTGCGGAATATTTTGGTATGATCCGTTTTGTTGTTGTGTATATAAGGCGCTGGATTGCCCTTGTGAACCGCCGATGAATATATCATTCAATCCATCCTTATTGATATCAGCCATAGCAAACCGTGGACCGCACGGAGACAGCATAAACGGCATCAGCGGTTGGCGTTTGAAATCGTTGAAATCAATTTGCTGATGGGTAAAATTGATGATGGGTTTTACAGGGCTGAATAAAGAAGGAATGGGTTTATCCGGATAAATATAAGAACCGGATGCATCCTGTTCATTTGCAGTTATCATTTGATCGGCAGGAAGATTTTTAAACAACTGCATGGCGCCACTTAGCCAGATGATCTTTAAAGAATCTATCATAGTTGCTTTTCCCAAACCGATATGCATTATTTCGCTTACAGATGACTGGTAGCCCCTGGTAGGCATCTGCTCGAAGAACTGAACCATTCCATTCGCATAACAATAGAGTTTGGCACCCAATCCTTTTGTATTCTTATCTTTTCCCCTGAAATTAACAGACAGGTAATGATCACTCTTGATTTGCCTGGAATTGTTCCGGTAAACAAAGGCAGGGCTATTGACATTATTGACGACCAGGTCAAGATCGCCGTCGTTATCAAGATCAGCGTAGGCAGCACCGTTAGATAATGCCAGTTGCCCGACCCCCCATGCGTTCGATACATTGGAGAAACTGAGATCGCCATTATTACGGAACATATAATGAGGCACCAGGGTGGAAGGCATTTTTGAAATGATATCCAGGTACCTGATGCTATCGCGGTGCATAGCCTGTTTGATAACGTAATCACCCCAATACTTCAAAAAATCCTTGTTGGTATAATCGCGCATATACCCGTTCGTTATATACAAATCCTTATACCCGTCGTTGTCAAAATCTGCCAGCAACGGCGCCCAGCTCCAGTCCGTATTTGAAATTCCCGCGAGCTGCCCGATTTCACTGAACGTTCCATTGCCATTATTCAGGTGCAGCATATTGCGCATGAACTGGTAATGGAATTTATTTTCCGCCATATAGTTGTATAACTCATAGTTTTCCTGGGCCTGCAATAATTTTTGTCGCCTGTTGTCCTCCGGCAGCATATCGAGCGTAAGAATATCCGGCAAACCATCATTGTTGAAATCAGCAATTTCATTGCCCATCGAGAATTCTGACATGTGACTGAGCATATAAAATTCCTGCTCGCTGAAACTTCCGTTGCGGTTATTAATATAGAGATAGTCCTGTTCCGTATAATCGTTGGAAACATAAATATCCGGCCAGCCATCATTATTTATATCGGCAACCGCAACACCAAGGCCAAAGCTGATCGGGTTTCCGGATATGCCTGCCTGTTTGCTTACATCAATAAAGTGGCCATTATCATTCCTGTATAATTTATCAGCAGCAAGCGGATCATAATCATCTTTCAGATAATGAATGCCTACATTTTTAAATGCTTTGATATTGTGGTTGAGAAGATACATGTCCAGGTCACCATCGATATCATAATCAAAAAAAATTGCCTGCGTAGAGCATGCTGTATCGTCCAGCCCGTATTCCTTTGCTTTTTCGGTAAATGTGACCTCACTCCGCCCCTCTCCGCCGGCTGGCGGAGAGGCAGAAGGACCATTGTTGATGTATAATTCATTCCGCCTGCTTTTTCCATCACCCTTTCCTGAATAGCAAACGTATATATCAAGCAATCCATCACCATTGATATCAACCATGGTTACACCTGTTTTCCAACCATTTTTTCTTCCGGCAACTCCTGCTGATGCAGTAATATCTTTAAAATGAAAATTTCCTTCGTTGAGGTATAAACGATTTGGTTTAAGATTTCCGCTGAAATAAATATCAGGCAGTCCGTCATTATTGATATCACCGATGGCTACGCCACCGCCATTATAAAAATATTCGTAGGCTAATACATTGAGTGCTTCATCTTCTTTGATTGCATTGTTAAAATCAATGCCGGTTTGTTTGGGTGAAAGCAATGTAAATAAAGTGCTGTCTTTTTGCTGAGCCATTAATACCGCATTCTGAACAGTAACCATTAAAGAACATATTGCAATTGCTTTTTTCATGGAAATATGAAGATAGAAACGAAAAGGTATTTAAAGATCATGTTGGTATGAGTGTTGAATATTGAGTATGAGATCAGGTGGTCGACCTCGAGTAAACTTTTACAGATCAACTCGAGGTCGACCACCTGATCTCATACTCAATATTTAATACCAAACTACATGAATAGGGCCACTCCATGGAGTGGCCCTGTATCATAGGAATATTTATTAAGTTTTATGGCTTATCCCACCATACATGAGAATTCATTTTGTCTCCATTGTCGAGATCACCTAAAGCCGCTGAATAGTTCGCGCTATTTGTAATTGATTCTCCCGTTGAGTAGGTAAAGCGACGTGGAATCTGTCCATTGGTGACATTACCCGGATAAGCAGCCACAGGTGTTAATGCAGGGAATCCGCTTCTTCTCCAGTTGGCCCATGCTTCATATTCGTCCAAAAATGTTGCTATCCAATATTGAGTATTGATCTGGTTCATGGCGTCTGCAGGATTATATGGATTTGCACTAAGATATGTTGTTATTGCAACATCCGAAATTCCGGGCAGCGGCGCAGGATTTGACTGAACAAGTGAAGCGATCTGTGCAAATTGATTCATAGCGGCTGTAACACCGTTGGTATAAAATGTAGCCGCATCACCACTGATCCATCCTCTTACCACTGCTTCAGCTTCCAGCAAAGAAGTTTCGGCATACGTGAGGAAAAATGTTGGCGCATCATATCTTGCAAATGTGTTCCGGTTTACGATAGAATATGTGGCCTGGCTGCCAGGATAACCCGGAGCAGTAGTAATATCAAATGCGCCACCGCTATTGTCGTATCCGTTCGGCTGGCCTAATTGCAGAGCGGCAGTATTATCTCCTAAATCATCAGTATTGTTGGGATCTGCTGCAACGGTTCCATAATAAGAAAGGCGTGGATCGCTTGTGCTTTTCAGGTAGTCGACAAATGTTTTGCTCAGACGTGCTGCATTCGGATCAACACCGTCCAATACCAATGCATTACCATTAATTGTTACTGTTCCTGAAACAAAGCTCTGGTGCGACAATATCGCGTCGTCATCGATGCTTTCCATCACCCCACCTGCAATAGCAGTCTGTGCCCATTGCTGTGCCTGTGCGGCATCCACCTTACTCATACGCATTGCGAGGCGCAACATTTCAGAAAAAGCGAATTTTTTCCATTTCGCCACATCACCTCCATACAATGCATCAGAGGCGTTTAGTGTGTTGGGAGCTGAAGCATCCAATTTACCTGACGCATCCTGCAATTCCTTCAGCATATCGGCATAGATATCCGACTGCTTATCATATTTGGGAGTTGTAATTCCTTTGATATATCCCAGACCCGCTTCAGAGTAAGGAATATCGCCGTACATATCAGTCAGGCGTTGGAACATGAACACTTTAAATATTCTAGCGATATTGTAAAAATTAGATTGCGCTGGAACATCTTTTGTATGCTCCACGACTTCCACTATATTTTTAATGGAATTATTGTAATTCGCATCCCAATAAGCAGAATTGTAACCCGAATTGTATGTGTATTTATCACCGCCCCAATAACCGAACGTGGAAGATAAATGTTGAACCATGCAGGATGCATAGATCAGGTTATTACGCCAGTCTTCGTAAGAATTGGCATCGCTATTGCCTGATGTAACCAACTCGGCGGAGGTAAACAAATAAATATAATTCATGTTTGCCGCCGTCAGATGTTCAGGATCTGTATTGATCGACTCAAAATTTTTGTCGCAACCCGTGAAGAAAACACCTGCAATCACAACTGATAAAAAGAATTTATATTTCATGATAAACGAATTTAACTTGATTAAACAATCAGAATTTCAGGTTCAGGTTAAAGCCATAACTCCTCACAGCCGGATACCCGGATAATTCCAAACCTTGTGCATTTGTATTATTATAATTCGATTCCGGATCTATATTAGGCGTATGCTTTAATAAAGTTGCCAGGTTACGTGCTACAAATCCAATGGTGAACGATTTAACAAATCCATTTTTCAAAATTGATTTTGGTAAGGAATAACTGATACTAAGTGATCTAAGTTTAATGAAGCTGGCATCGTACACAAATTCTTCGGCTATATTATTAGTGAACGCCAGATAATTGAAGTAAGTTTCTGACCGGACAGGATGGGTATTGGCTTTCCCGTCTTCTGTTACACCTTTACCAATATATCCACCTTCCCTACCCTGTAACGTTGTTTTCTGTAATCCTTCAGAATACAGGATAAGGTTGGTGCCTGAAAAGATTTTGGCGCCAAACTTATAATCAATAAGGAATGAAAGCGTGAAATCCTTGTAATGGAAATCGTTGCTTAATCCGCCTGTTTGTTTATACACGCCCGAACCAAGATTCTCGATTTTATCAGTACGCAAAGGCAGTCCGGCCGTATCATATATAATGTTACCTCCATTGTCGCGTTTATATTTATATCCTGTAATCTGGCCATAAGGCGACCCTATTACATTGCTGATGCTAACACCGTCGCCATTTCGGGGCACATCCAGCGAAAGACTTTTTACGGTTGGATCTCCGAGCGAAATGATCTTGCTGGTATTTTGCGCGAAATTGAATGAAACATTCCAGCTAAAATCCTTTATTCGTACAGGCGTGGCTGTTATCAATACTTCGACTCCTTTATTACTGAGCTTGCCGACATTGATTGTATTATTAGTGTAGCCAGAAGTACTGGTTACAGTTACAGGTACAATATCATTGCTTGTTTTTTTGTCATATACTGCAAGGTCAAATCCTAAACGATTGTTAAGGAATTCCATGTTGAGCCCGATTTCAAATTCCTTGATGCTTACAGGTCTCAGAAATTGATTCGGGATATTTTGTGTGTTCACGTATCCAAGCAATTGACCATTGAGCGTATAGCCCTGCAGGTTATAAGTTAAAATGGTCTGATATGCCTTCGCTGCTCCTTTATTGGCAGCTTCGCCATATGAAGCTCTGAATTTTCCGAAACTGATCCAGTTTGGCAATCGTATGGCATCAGAAAAAACGAAACTAACGGCAGCCGAAGGATACAGATAGCTATTTGTTACAGGATTGAGCATAGAGAACCAATCCTTTCTTGAAGTCACTGTTAAAAACAAATAATTATTAAAGCCAACATCTACACTACCGTATATCGAATTTACGCGGGTATGCGAATAATCTAAATTATACGGCTTGCTGGAAATATTGTTGATGCTATAAAAATAAGGAATGACAAACGGACCTCCTGCAGTGCTAGTGGATTTCCATACATTATCCTGTGAATTCGTTCCGAAGTTTGCATTTAATGACAACTTCTGACCAAATTTTTTATCTACGCCAAGCATACCATTCACGTTCAGCTCATGCTGGTCAATAGTCAGCAAATTGATCGATCCTCCGCCCGCATTCGCATATTGTACTCCGTTAGGTGTTACGTTTTTCTGATCATAAATAAATCCGTCTCTTGTAACCTGGCTCTGTACATATAACCAATCAAGGATATTGTATTTTAGGGTCAGCCCTCCGGTCAACCTGTTACGCGTGGTCTTATTCTGGAAATCATAAGCAATGAAATACGGGTTTTCAAAATAAATATCCTGGTCACCTGGTAATAGCTCATTGCGATTGGAATCCACACGGGGTTTCAGCAAACGAATGTCAAAAGTATTGGCGACGAATAACGTACTTGCAGAGAAATTGCCCGGTGCATCAGAAAATGACGCCCTGTTCTTAACCTGTTCGAATACATAATTCGCAGTAAGATTCATTTGTAGTTTGGGAGTCAGGTTATAAGTAGTATTGAAATTTATTCCCTGCTGCTTCATACTGGAATTTGGAACATTGGTGGATAAGTATAAATTGGAAAGCCCCAACCGGAAATGTCCTTTATCATTGCCTCCTATTAGTGCAACAGAACTTTGATTGTTAAGACCTGACTGGTAAAAATTCTTAAAATTATCCTTTTGCGCGGTGTATACATAATGATTGCCGAGCATGTTTACAGCATCCTGCCCCTGAATTTTTGCGCCCCAGCTTGATTCGGCGGTTCCATTCGCAGTTACTTTCGTCAATGGAACTAGTCCCTGCGTGCCCTGTCCGTATGTATACTGATACTCTCGTTCGTCAATGACACTGCTGAAGGTCATATTGTTATTTAGCTCTACGCCGACACCATGAGATCTTACCCCTGATTTAGTAGTGATCAGGATAGCTCCGTTCCCTCCGCGATATCCATATAATGCAGTGGCTGCGACTCCTTTCAATACCTGGATATTTTCAACATCATCCGGGTTGACATTCGAAAGGCCATCTCCATAATCAGCGCCGCCCCACATTCCTGCATTACCCTGGTTGGTATTATCATAAGGAACCCCATCAATTACATATAGAGGTTGATTATTTCCGTTCAAAGAGGCATTGCCTCTGATAATAACACGGCTGCTTCCATAAGGGCCTGTCGAAACACCTGCAACACTTACGCCTGCAATCTGACCAGTTAATGCATTGCCGATATTTGTTTCCCTTGCCTGTGTGAATTTAGAACCATCTACTTCAGTGGTTGAATATCCAACAGCCCTGTTCTGTTTTTTGATACCCATGGCAGTTATAACAACTTCATTCAATTGCCTTTTTTCATCCTGTAAAGTAACAGCTATGCTTGTTTGATCTCCGACCAATATCTCCTGTGTTATATATCCCACGGAAGAAAAGATCAGGATATTTCCCTTATTTGCCTGGATGCTGAATGAACCATCGGAAGTGGTTGATGTTCCTCTACGTGTACCCTTTACCGTTACTGTAATACCGAACACAGGATTTCCATCAGCACCAACAACTTTCCCGGTAATGATGTCAAGCAGTATTGCAACATGCAGTTCACCGTTTTTCAATTGCTCATCTGAAACATTGAAAGCAGCAGACTTTGATGTGGCGCCGGATTTGGAATTGCCACTCTCTTTAGAAAGAATAACAAACGTCTTGTCGTTTATCTTCTTAAATTTTAAACCGGTATTTTTCAATACCTGCGTAAGAATTTTTTCCACATCATCCTCGGATGCCTGGACCGGATTTACCATCTTGCTTCCCAGCGATTGCTCGGAAAAAAGAAAATAAACCCCTTTGGTTTCATTTAACTGTTTCAGTACTGCAAGGAGTTTTTGTTTCTGATCTGTTTTTTGTAATTGCCTTGCCTGGTGGATAAATGATTTATGCAGGTTGCTACCTTCATATGCATAATCATTTTGCGCATACACTGCGCCGGAATAAATAGCTAGTGCACAAACAAAACATGCAAGTGCACGGCGAATGGTTTTGGCTTTTCTCATTTTTTGCAGTGTTTAAGTAATGGTTATTCTATCATTGACGACTCCTGATGCTGATATCACTTCCGTGATGAACAACTTCAAAGTCGTTGGTTGCATCTATGGACTGTAGCAATACGTCGAGATTATCATTTGGAAGCATTCCACTTATCGTTTTAGTCCCTACCGCATCATCCGCAAGTTTTACTTCCACACCATAGTGGTTCCTGATTACGAGTACTACATCAGTCAAAGGTGTATTTTCAAAAACAAGCCTTCTGTCTTTCCAGGCTAGCAGACTATCATTCCTGACAATTCTTTTTTGGGTTTGATTGGTTTTGAATTCGACGAATTCACCGGGGATCATGTGTATTTCCCTTCCATTGTCCGAATGTATGATTACACTTCCTTCATTCAACATTACATTCGATTGGCCATTGCGGTTAACCACATTAAATTGTGTTCCGGTCACAATCACATCAAAATGATCCGTGTGCACAATAAACCTGCTCTTTTCAGCTGTTTTACTTACGTGAAAAAAGGCTTCTCCGTTAATCCAAACCTCTCTGTCCTCTCCTTTTTTCCACGCCCATGAATAACTCACTTTTGAATTGGCGTTCAGCTTAACATCTGTTCCATCCGGAAGTTTTTGTTCTTTTATTTCGCCATAATTTGTTTTGATTGCAGAATTATTGTTGACCAGGAATGATTTTATCAAAAAGAAGCCACCTACTATAAAGACAGAAGCAGCAGCTACCCACATAAATCTACTGATAAGATGATTGCGGCTATTTCCCGGGCGTTGAATCTTTTGCATCAGCAAAGTTTCCGCAGCATCAATTTGTTCGGAAAAAGTCTCCTTTTCGCTGATCCTGAATGCTTCCAATAAATCTGTTGCTTTCAAAACCAAATTTTTCCGCTGTGCATCACTGGCAATCCATTCATCCCATTGTGCTATATCTTCAGAATTGGTTTTATAATGCCAGGCGAGGAAGCTATCGTCAGATAAAAAATCTTCAGGTTGTGTGTAGTCATTAAACATATCAGGCGCGTTTCTACTGAATATAGTGCCGCTGAGCATAAATTTGTAATGCTATTCTTTAAACTTTTTTTAAATTGCCGTCATAAGGAGGACAAAAAGGCCATCCTCCATAACCTTTCCTTAATTTATTCTTATTGCTGCCGTACTCCATCCATGCAGCATTCAGGGGCAGGATCGACTCTTGTAAATGAACAACTATTGAATATAACAGATCACGACATAGTACTCTGGGAAAGTTTTCGAAAAGGTAATACGGAAACTTTTGCTGCATTGTTCCGTAAATATTACGGCCAGATGTACCTTTTTGGCAGCAAATTCATCGCAGACAGGGACCTGCTTGAAGACGCCATCCAGGAATTATTCCTGGAGCTTTGGAAGTCAAAATCCCAAACTCCTGTTTATTCCGTAAAGGCTTACCTGTTAAAATCGCTCAAGTATAAATTATTAAAGCTTATCAAAACAAATGAGCAGCGGAGAATAGTGCATGACGATCAAGATTCCTATTTTGAATGGAGCCACGAAAATTTCCTCATCGAACAACAACAGAGCGAAGAAAAAAGACAGCTGATATTAATGGCGGTCGCCCAACTTACTAACCGGCAAAAAGAAATCATCTATCTCAAATACTATCAAAACCTTAGTTATGAAGAGATCAGTGATATCATGAATATTAATTACCAGGTAGCCCGCAACCTTTTATACCAATCTATAAAAGCTTTGAAAAAAATCCTCTCACACACAATGACTTTTATTCTCCTGTGAAAACGCATTGCTGATTTTGTGAATTTCTAAAAACTTTCCTTCGGCAAACAGATATCATAAATAGCCTTACTTTCGCACATATTTTTAAAATTTGTAAAAAAGACTGATTTATGAGTATGGTAGATTCATTTGAAAAAATACCAGTAAAAGTTTTCTCTACACTCAAAGAAGGATCTTGTTTTATCGCAACCGAAATCGCAAAGCTGATCCGTGAAAAAGAACAGAAAAAAGAAAAATGTATTCTTGGATTGGCTACAGGCTCATCTCCCAGATCTGTATATGCCGAATTGGTTCGCATGCATGTTGAAGAAAAATTGAGTTTCAAAAATGTGATCGCTTTTAATCTTGATCAATATTACCCGATTGACAATGATGCGTTGCAGAGCTACAAACGCTTCATGAAAAAACATCTTTTTGATAACATCGATATTGATCCAAAAAACTGTCATATACCGAACGGGGAATGGAAAAAAGAAGATATAAAAAAACATTGCCTGGAATATGAACAATTGATTCACAGTGTTGGCGGAATAGATTTACAGATTTTAGGTATCGGCAACAATGGTCATATTGGATTTAATGAACCCGGTGCAAGTTTGTTTTCCAAAACAAGATTGGTTCCGCTTGATAATTCCACAAGAATTGCAAATGCGTACGAATTTGCAAACATCTCACAGGTACCAAGACTTGCAATTACAATGGGAATTGACACCATACTCAAAGCCAAACGCATTTTGCTGATGGCCTGGGGACAGATCAAAGCACCTGTTATTAAAAAAGCAGTGGAAGGAAATGCAACCGAGCAGGTACCCGCGTCCCTGTTGCAGCAACATAATGATTGTTTATTTATAACCGATGATCTCGCTGCTTCCGATTTGACCCGTTTTAAATCGCCCTGGCTTACCGGCGAGTGTGAATGGACTCCAAAAATGATACGGAAGGCTGTTGTGAACGCAGCTCTAAAACTGGGCAAACCTGTACTAAGCCTTACCAACAGCGACTATAATGATAACGGATTGAGTGACCTGCTCGTGGAAAAAGTGGATTCATATGAAACCAATCTCCAGGTATTTTATATGCTTCGCGACAGTATTACCGGCTGGCCCGGGGGGAAAAATCTTCCTTTGCCCAATCCGCCGGAAAGAATGACGCCTTATCCCAAACGCTGCCTGATATTTTCGCCCCATCCCGACGATGATATCATTTCAATGGGTGGTACCTTCATGCGCCTGCACGACCAGGGACATGAAGTGCATGTTGCTTACCAGACTTCAGGAAATATTGCTGTAACAGATGAATTTGTTACGCGCTTTTTGGATTTTGCAGTTGGTTTTGAAAAACTCGCCGGTATCGACAGCAAAAAATCATCGCAAATTTTAATGGATGCCACAGATTTTCTGAAAAACAAAAAAACCAGCCAGATAGATACCGCGGAGATCCGTAAAATCAAAGGACTCATTCGCAGATGCGAAGCAAGAGCTACCTGCAGGTATGTTGGTATCGATGATGAGCAAATCCATTTTTTAGATCTGCCTTTTTATGAAACGGGGACCATTGAAAAGAAACCGATGAGTGAGGAAGATATACAAATCACGATGGAGATTCTACAAAAAATCAAACCTCACCAGGTTTATTGCGCAGGCGACCTGGCTGATCCGCATGGAACGCATAAAGTATGTCTCGATATAGTTTTTGAATCCATGCGTCGTCTGAAAACTGCCGGTGAAAGCTGGATAAAAGATTGCTGGGTTTGGTTATATAAAGGAGCATGGCAGGAATGGGATGTGAGTGAAATTGAAATGGCGATCCCGATGAGTCCCGACCAGGTTATGAAAAAACGATTCGGTATTTTTATTCACCAGTCGCAAAAAGATATGGTTCCATTCCAGGGTAGTGATGCCCGTGAGTTCTGGCAAAGAGCTGAAGACAGAAATTTCAACACAGCCAACTTATATGCTCAATTGGGTCTTACAAAATATGCTGCTATGGAAGCTTTTGTAAGATGGCATTATTAAATCTGTTATGGCGCTGATAATAAATGAACGTTAAGCACAATCAGGAACACAAAATTTATTTTCATTCATAGCATGTCGCAAACCACTGATTCATTCAGAGAAAAATGGAAACTGGCCTGGCAATCCTCAGTATTCCGTAAAAAACTGATTATAGGTTTCGCTCTCGTCATTATTATTTTTGCTTTTTTCCCATTCTTTTTTCAAATCATTGAAAAAAGAAATGGTATCGTGCTAAACGATTGGATATTGGAACGACTTGTCCCATACGATGTTTCGATATTTGTTTTTATTATTATCTGGGCAACCACTTTATTAATACTTGTCCGTTCTGTTCAGGAGCCTGATATTCTCATTCAACTTCTGTGGGCTTATGTTTTTCTTTGCATTTTAAGGATCATATCCATCAGCATTGTGCCATTAGATCCGCCTGCCGGGCTATTGCCAATGATTGACCCAATCAGCAATGCCTTTTATGGTAAGAAGTATATCACTAAGGATTTATTTTTCTCGGGTCATACATCTTCCATTTTTCTGAATTTCCTATGTCTTCGAAAAAAAACAGATAAAGCTTTGGCGTTATTGGGTGCTATCGTTGCCGGATTATTATTACTGATACAGCACGTACATTATACAATCGATGTAATCGCTGCTCCCATTTTTACGTACCTGGTTTACCTGCTTGCGAAGAAAACGGTGGTGAAAAGATAATGTGCGAATGTGCTAATGTGCGAATGTGCGAATTCTTTAGGTCGATCGATCAAACGAATCCGCACATTAGCACATCCGCACATCAAAAAGCCTCTCCCAATTGAAAATAAAATCCTTTTGCAGTACCCGGTCCTATTCCATAATCCAGTCTAAGGTTCAGTCTTTCTGCTTTGCTCAACGCAATCCGTATACCGCCACCATATGAATATTTCGGGTTTTGAAAATTTACATCGCTCAAATTATTGCCCACATTCCCAAGATCACTGAATACAACACAACCAAAACGCCAAAAAAGTGGAATGCGATATTCTGCCTGGAGCACGCCCTGGTTCCTATCACGATAACGTCCATCATAATATCCGCGCATGCTATTGGCGCCGCCAAGGGAAGCAAGGCTTCGTAATGGCACTTTGCCTGCATTAAAAAAGCCATAAGCCTGCAAAGCCAGAACCTGCCGCTTATAGACCTTTAAAAATTTACGTATATCTATAACAAAATTGGTATAGTTATAATCCGATCCAAAAATCTGGTTAAAATGACTGAAATGAAATTGCATCATAATGCCACGGTCAGGGGCAAATGCATTATTCCTTGTATCATAAGTAAAACTTGAACCCAGTCCCGAAACAATATATCCGTTCCTGCCAATTACACTTTCTTTATCAAATAACCCACCCGGTTCGTACCTCATGTTCCATAGCTTTTGAAATTCATACAATAACCCTACAAACAGCTTTTTCCCTACCAGGCGCTGCGGGTGCAGGTAAACATAAAATTGCCTGTAATTATATGATTCTTCGTTGCTATCAGGTGTGGTTTTGCCCAAACCCCAAAATTTGTCGGGATAATAACTATACGAAATTTGCTGGTTAAGGATATATTTTTCGCCCGGGAAGTAAATGGATCCATTTATAGCGATCACCAATTGCTTATTAAGAGAGTATAGTGCAATTGCCTGGAGATTTGAGGTACGCGTAATACTGTCCAAAGGTGATTTCAGATTAAAAGTGCTCGAAACTGCAGTCCCAAATGACCAGTTCGTTTCAATGGAACGGGCTATAATGGGGAATACCAACAGGCGGTGTTTCCTTGAACTGCTGTCTTTCTGTGCATTCAAATGGCAGGGAATACTAAAGATTAACACACACCAAATACAGGTAAAAAGGTTTTTCCCGTTAAGTATACAGACAATGATGCTTTTATAGGTTTTATTAATTTTCAATAAAAAGAAGGCAAATTAACAGGTAATTTTTAATTTTATTACATTTGGAAATTAATCCAAACTTTATAATTAATTAAAACTAACTTCATTTTTCTTACGTAAGGCTCTGAACCAGATGGTTAGCCACTCTGGAAGCAGGGGTAAAATGCTATCACGATATGAAAAAAATGCAATGCCCGGATTTCATTTTAGGTGACAAGCTAACTCCAGAACAGTTAGCATTTTTTAATAAGAATGGCGCAATTGTTTTCAGAAATGTTTTAAACAAGGATACTGTCGATTTTTTCATCCAGGAAATTGAAAGAATTGAAAAGCAATGGTTGGCAGAAGGTCGTGACAAAGTCAATGGTGTACCGCTTAAGTTTGGCAAGGATGAAAACAACCAGACCATTATACAACGTCTTTGTTTTATGTCATTGTTCAGCCCGGGGTTGCATGAATTTCTTCAGGATCCCCGCCTGCAGGCATTGATCGAATTGCTTCAGCCTTATGATGGACGCATTTCTGAAAATGAAAAAGACGGACTTATTCTCAATCATTATGTTCGTACTCCCGAAAGCAATTTTTCTCAAATGGGCTGGCATACGGATAGTCCAAGGGATCTGTTCCTGGGTCAAAAGATAATGCCGATGCTTAATATCGGAATTCATCTTGATTCATGTCCTTTCGAAAATGGAGGCCTGCGCGTTTTACCGGGTACACATAAACAGAGTGTACTGCGACTATTATTCAGGAAAAAATATTTTATTGATAATAATGCCGATCCGAGAGAAGTTGGTTTTGATATCAATCCGGGAGATCTTACCGTACATGATGGACGCATCTGGCATCGCGCTCAACAATCTCCGCACCTGGGAGCTGCCAGCCGCCGCCGTGTAATGTATATACCTATTATCACTGGAAAATATATGCCTAAACACGCAAAAAGCAAAACTCCGTTTTATCATCGTTTAGCTTCTAAAGTTCAGAATTAAGATACAAGGTACAAGAGGCAAGGCACAAGGAAAAAGCTATGTTTTTCCTTGTGCCTTGCCTCTTGTACCTTGTATCTTTAATTAATTTTATGACTTTCACACTTATCACAGGCGCCAGCAAAGGAATCGGTAAAGCAATTGCAGAGGAATTGGCAAAACGTCAATGCAATCTTATATTGATTGCACGTTCAGAAACATTACTTAAAGAAGAAGCGCAATACCTGGCGGACAAATACAAAATCAAAACAGATTATTTAGCGATCGACCTTTCATCTGCAGGCGTAGCAGAAGATATTTACAACTGGTGCACCAACAAAAATTACACGGTTAATATACTGGTGAATAACGCGGGTTATGGCCTCAGTGGTTCTTTGGAAAAATATTCCGTTGAAGAAAATATAAACATGATGCAGGTTAATATGATAATACCGGTGCATCTATGCCAGTTATTTTTGCCTATGCTGCGTCAACAGCAGCAATCATATATTTTAAATATCGCAAGTTCTGCTGCATACCAGGCAGTTCCTTACCTTAGTTTATATGCAGCGACAAAAGTTTTTATATTGAATTTCAGCCGTGGCCTGAGGCAGGAATTACGCAAGACTCCGGTATCTGTTACATGTATCTCTCCGGGCGCAACTAATACTGATTTTGTTGTCCGCGCAAAAATTGGTAAAAAAGGTTTAAAAGCCGCAGATAAAGTAAATATGAGCCCCGAATCAGTAGCAGGAATTGCAGTAAGGGCAATGTTTGCAGGAAAGGCTGAAGTCATTACAGGACTTCTGAATAAACTAGGGGCTTTTGCGGTATGGCTCCTGCCCAAAGGATTGGTTGAAAGAACAGCCATGAAAATTTATGAATAACATAAATGCCATAGGTATTATTGAACTGCCGGGGAATCATGTTCAACAGGCCAGGAATGAGTAACGAGAGGGTTCCCATAAAATAGACCCTTTCTTCCTTAGTTTAACTAATATATAATTTTTAAAAACTCTTTTCTGGCACAATATTCTGTTAAAAGATTTGTTATTACTCAGCGTTTGCGCAGATAAATCCAATAATATGAATTACATTCATTTCCTCATGCCATCTCTACAAAGATTATTCAATATAAAAGTTGAATTGATAGACGAATCAGGAAACCGCTATAATCCTTATGAAATACCGGAAATAGAATATCTCTCCAGGTTCCAGAATAAATGTGTTGTCAATAAAGTATACCAGAAAATGATTGCTGATAAAAAATCAGGAACGATTGAAGTGTACCAGGATAGAATCATTGTAAAAGAAAACTGATCTTCACATTGCAGCAATGAATTTTCCGCAGCTGCCAATATCAATCCTCCATATTCTCAATGTCCTCATCTGAATAATGAGGAGTTGCATTTGATGTCAGGTCAATAACCTGAAAATCCTCTTCTGTCGAAGGAACATTTATCAGCATTAACAATTCATCCATTCCACAAGGCAGCACATAACTCATATTCTCGTCATGAATATCAAGAATAACGCGTACACTGAATTCGTTTTCTTCTCTGTATTTCTTGATATCCTCAACATAAATCATAGTTGCTTTTTCTGTCGCCTCGTCGATGAACTTGATTAATTTCATATGAAGAGTTTTAGCGAAGGTAGGACTAAATTTTTAAAGGCAAGGGCCTGGAGTTATAGGCATATCCATGCTTGAATATTGAGTGTTGATTATTGATTATTGATTATTGAATATTCTATGAAGATTGCACCAAAGAATATTCAATAATCAATAATCAACACTCAATATTCAAGCATGGATATGCCTATAACTCACTTTTGTCTGGGCAAACATTTCCGATTATAACGGTCAGGCACATATAATAATAAATATAAACACTTATAAAAAAGACCGATCCGGTTTAAAAATTACAATCCTGATCAGTTTTTTTACAATAAATTATTTTATCTGTTCGTTCAGATTCCAAAACCAATAACTATGACTTTATTATTGTCTCTTCCCGATGATACAGAATGGGCAATTGTTCTTTTCTTCGTCCCTCTCCTGCTTACTTACTATTGGGGATATCAGAATGGTAAAAGAGAGGAAAGACTGTCAACTATGGAGAAGGAGATTGAAAAGGAACAAAAGGAAAACATGGACTTTGCAAGTCTATAACAATAATTGATTAATGTGCGAATGTGCAAATATGCGAATGTGCGAATTCTTTTGAGCGATCGTACTAAGGAATTCGCACATTCGCACATCCGCACATTAATCAGAGTTCTTTGATAATGATATTTTTCCATCGCACTTTTATTCCGCCACCGTCATGTATTTGTAACGCTATAAAACCGACTCCTTTTCCCATTTGTTCATCCTTGATATATACCATTTGATGACCGTTTAGCCAGGTAGTAGCTTCATCACCAATAACCCTTATTTTCATAATATTCCATTCTCCCATTTTCAGTATCTGTTCATCTTCTTTTTTAGGTTGAATGAGCCATCCCCTGCCATAAGATTCATAAATGCCGCCTGTATGATAATTCAACGGAGCCACTTCAACCTGCCATCCACTGATTTTTACACCCTCAATGCCTGAACGAAAAAATACACCGCTATTCCCATTGGCTTCTTGTTTGAATTCAAGCGTGAGTTCAAAATTTTTATAATTTTTATCCGTTGATAAATATCCATACTGTTTATCAGGTCCGCTTTCACAGATCATCTCTCCTTTTTCCACGTACCATTTTTCCGTTCCGTGTATGGTCCAGCCGGTCAAGTCCTTGCCATTGAAAATACTTTGTCCCTGCTGTGCCTGTATAGTAACAACCACACATGTCAATAATGTTAATAGTAATGAATGTTTCACCGGTGTAAGTTTTATGAATGAATTATTTTGTTTGGCTAAAGATAATGATTAAAGTTTTGTTGAATAAACAAACGGAAAAAAATATTTATATAAATGAGTACAATGCATTTGAATCTTATGTATATTTCAGTATCGAAATAACCGGCATGACAAGAAATCAATTTTTCCTATTGTTATTTGTAATTTTCGTCGGGCCTTTTTTTGCAAATAAGCTTCTTTGGCTGGCAACATCAACGCAAACAACAGGGACGATGAGATTTACGGGCCACGATAATTTAGGTTCAGTATTGGGGATGTCCTCCTACCCTGTTATCAGGTTTAAAGCAGGCAGAGATACAATATATTTCAACGGCAATATCAATTTGGATCTTCGTCGCGACGAGTTGGTTTCTATCAGGTATCAAAAAAATAACCCATCGGATGCAAAAATAAATACGTTCGTTTGTGTATGGGGCGATACCATGGCATACAGCCTTCTGCCTTTTTTAATTTTATTAGTAGTTTACTTACATCCGGATATCATTCCAAAAAAATCAAAAATATTTATCAATAAGAAATCAATGATTAAGATTATTCCCCCCGGCACATAGAAATTGCTATTAACGTTAATTCCTGTTTATCAGAATCGATTTAAATATCTTCTCTCCATGTAATGTTATTCCTGCAACCGTTACAAAATATGAAGTTTCTTTATCGCCTGTATAAAAATGAAAACTTGCCTTTCCGGTTTTATCAGTAACCAGGTCTGAATTCCAAAACCTTGTACTTCTGCTATCGGCATTCATTTTTTTATTCAGCTCCTTATTATCGTAATCCGGATCAATAAATGGAACCGGCACATGATATCCATTTAAAAAGACTTTTATATCATCCTTTCCAGGTTTGCCTTGAGATCCTTTGGACGTGCTTTTGATTTCTATTACCCCATGACCACCTCTTAAACCATATATAGAAGCATCTGAGCCAGTCAGCACTTTAATATATTCAATGTCCCGTACATTAATCGCATTCAAATATCTCATAAGAGGGCTTTCGGCTCCATCCATATCAAGCTGTGCAGGTACCCCATCCATTACCACCAGGGGTTCATCCGTCGCCGAAGATGTAAAAGCTACAGGCCCGCCTATCACGAGATAGCCCATGCTAAAGTGTACACCTGGAACACTTAACAGTGCCAGGCCCACAGTATTCATACCATTTTGCAGTAACATCTCCTGGGTAAGCACATAGGAAGGTTCCGAATTTGATTTTGAAATTTTTTTACTCACAGTTACAGCAGGCAATGTTCCTTTTTCAGGCATTAAAAAAACTGTGTCAAGACGCTTTTCTCTGACCTTTTTTGCTAAAAGCTGTTGCCAGTCAAACCATATGTTTTTAAGCGCATTCGGCGTTGCTACAGGAGGAAACTGCACGTGCTCGGGCACAATTACATATTCATCATTGGATCCATGCAGATTGCTCACCTTGATATTATATTCCATCCTGCCATCGAATTCGGGTAAAGGAATTTTGAAGTGGCCATTTATATCTGTCGTATCCTTCAGCAAAATCAAATTGCCTTTATTTGAGATCATAAAAATTTCATAGTTCTCTAATGGTTTTTGATGAGCATTCACCAGTTCTCCCTCATACACAAATGGATTGACAGAAAGATTGGTTGCATGATTTGACAACGTTACACCGGTATTCGATGACCAACTTTGATTTTGATTCGTGATCATCATCATATCAATATCCTGGAAAGATTCCTGTTCCAATGGGGTCTCAAAAATCTTAGAAGAAGTATCAGATAGACGGCTGTCTGTAACAGAAACTGAAAGCGTAGCAAACATGGGATTACCTGAAGCGTCGGTTACATTAATATCCATATTAACTTTTTCGCGCGGCCCAAAATTATTTTTAGTTGCGCTGATAGAAACATTTGGAATTCTTTTTTGCAGATAAATATCACGTCCGGCCAGTAACAGTCCTTTGTCATTGAAAAGCAGAAGATGTGCTATACCTGATGGAAAATCATGCAATGGTATATTCAGTTGATACATGCCCTGCCCGACAGCAGCAAAGCAAAGGCTATCTCTGCTTATTGCCATGATGTAGGATGTATAGTTGCTCGTGTACAAAGAATCTTCAAGCATCACTTTTACCTTAACAGCCTGCTCATTTTGTTCAACTACGGAAATCTGTGCCGCATGCATGTTCACTTTTGGTAAAGCCATGATAGAATCATAACCCCGATCGTTTTTGACGAAGAGATTGTATTTGCCACGAGGTGTTGGTGAAAAAATAAACCTGCCAAGGCCTGAATTATTTGTAGTAAAAGAAGCGACTTCATTTGCCTGGACATCTTTGATAACACCCGAAACTGCAAGCGGATTTCCATGCCCATCCTGTATTTTAACGATTACATTGTTATTCGTACCAGACATATATGCACCGCCTTCGGGGAATATCTTTACCAGCATTTTTTCAGATGAAATTGCATTGTCTGAATTGGTCGTTGACGGGACGAGTACTCCGGGCAAAGATTTGCGGGGGTTGATGATCATTAACGGAATGACAGATATATTGGAAGCATTGGAAACTTTTTTTCCGGGTTGAATGCCGGAATATGACCTCAACCAATAATAGCCGGAATGGATGGAATCAGATAAAACAATCATGCCTGTGGTTTGTACACGATCAGCTCGCAGGAACAACCGGGTCACAGGATGGTCAGCCATATCTACCAGGTCAATATATAATATTCCTTTTTTTGTAATTAATTTCCCGCTGACAGAATCCACGACGTAGGCTTTAAACCAGATGGTATCCGTTGCACCATAAATGTTTTTGTCTGTCCGCAAAAGTGTTTTTTCTTTTGAAGCGGCGCGGATATTTTTTATCCACTCACCCGCAACTCCGTCAATTCCGGAAATATTTTTTTCCTGGCTAAACAAAATCACAGGCGAAAAAAGAAAGAAAACAGAGAATTTTAATATGACAAGCTTTGAATACATGCAGTAGGTTTTGGTGTTGAGTGCATTTCAAAGCTAACAATAAAATTGCACTGCAAGGGAAAATGAGACAACAGGTCATATTTAACGATGTGCCGTGAACCTGCTGTTACAATTGGGAACCTGGCAAAAATAGATGAGTGATGTCATTGTATGCTCACCCTAGTAAAGCAATGCATTCTATCGAAATCAATATTCCTCCGGGGAATGGCATTGTCTGCGGAGCGCTTCTTGCCGGTGCATTATCAGGAAAAAAATTGTTATACACTTTGTTGATAATTTTGAAGTCGCTGTCACATCCCGTGACCATGAAAATAGTTGTCTTAACAATTTTACTCATGCTGCTTCCCGCTTCTTCCAAAATTATTTTAACATTTTTGAATGACTGTATTGCCTGTTCTTCAAAATTGTCGCTGATGAGTTTACCGGTTGATGAATTAATGCCTGCTGTGCCGGAAAGAAAAATAAAATTACCGGCAACTACAGCTTGGGGAAATACAAAATTTGTACGAAGCACCTTGTCTGTATTAAAATTCTTTCTCATCTCCATTTTAGTAAAGTTTCATTCAATATCGGGGAAAACGTTCATCATTTCAATCTTAGATATCATCTATGCAACGGCCGCTTCTTTATTATATCTGTTTCTATATTCGGCGGGAGATAACCCTGTAATTTTCTTAAAAATGGTACGGAAGGCTTTGTTATCTAAATAACCGACATCATACATCACTTCGTTCACATTTTTATTGCTGCTCTCCAACTGTTTTTTTGCAACTTCTATTTTTACTCTTTGTATGTATTCAGCCGGAGTGTTATTCGTAGCTTTTTTAAACCTTCTTTCAAAATGACGCCGCCCGATAGCAAATTTTGAAGAAAGATCTTCCACTGTAATTTTTTCCGTCACATTATTCTCAATAAACTCCTGCGCTTTTTTTATCGGCTCATCTTCATGTTTCTTTTGACCGTTGAACATGATAAAGGGCGACTGGCTCTTACGATCAATTTCAAGCGCATATACTTTGGAAGCCATAATTGCCATTTCCCTGCCTGCATATTTTTCAACAAGATATAAAAGAAGATTCCAGTAAGAAGTGGCGCCACCACTCGAATACAGACCTTCCTGTTCAGTTACAATTCTCCCATCCACAAGTGTAACTTCAGGAAACATTTCCCTGAACTCATTAGCAGTTTTCCAATGACTTGAACATTCTTTACCATTTAATAACCCGGTTGAAGCAAGCAAAAAAGCGCCGATACACATGCTTGCAACTTTTGCTCCTTTATGATATTGATCAACGATCCAGGGATAAAAATCTTCATTCTTTTTTAAAGCGGTTTTCAAATCACCGCTTGGCGCAGGTATGATGATCAGATCTGTTTTCTTAATATCCTGCAATAATGCATCGGAATGAATAGAAAATAATCCATTGTTCAATTTGATTTCTCTTGAAAGACCCACGAGTTGAACTTTGAATAGTGCTGGTTTTCCGGATGCTTCGAGGAATTCATTGACTCCCGTGAACATGGTACGCGGATCCACAATACTGGCCAGAACTGCTTCATTAAAAACAAGGATGGAGATGTGTTTCATATCAAATTTCTTTACAGATAACATACATGGTTATTTGCGAATTTAAAGATATAGCATTAAAAAGTCGCAAACAACCCTCTATTTGTCCCTTCCGCCCCCGCGGGATTTATATACTAAAAGTATTTTTGTGTTGATAATACAATAATCAAAACCTGATGAATTCTAAAAAATGAGGAAGTTAAAATTGCAAATGCAAATATCTGTTGATGGATTTGTTGGCGGACCCAACGGGGAATTGGACTGGATGATTTGGGATTGGGATGATGAGCTTAAAAGATATGTAACCGAATTAACCGAACCGATTGACCTGATCATCATGGGCCGTAAACTTGCTGAGGGGTTTATTCCTTATTGGGCCAACGCTGTAAAAGGTAATGGGGTCGAGGATCAGGTTTCCGCCAGGAAAATGAATGACACATCCAAAGTTGTTTTCTCAAAAACGCTGAAATCTTCAGAATGGGAAAATACAAAATTAGCCAATGGAGATCCTGGGGATGAAATTGATAAACTGAAAAAACAACCTGGCCATGATATCATAGTTTATGGCGGAGGAAATTTTGTAACCAACCTGATAAAACAGGGTTTAATAGATGAATACCATCTTTTCATCAACCCTGTTGCTATAGGCAATGGCATGACTATATTCCAGGGATTAGATCAAAAACTGAATCTGAAATTAGTAAAAGCTACTGCATTTGAATGCGGCATTGTCGCTCTTTTCTACAAACCATAATAAGTAAATGCTGTATGAGTCAGGTTATTTGGAATGATAATATTGTAAACTTTTTAGAAATAATAAGAATGAAAAATCAAACTCAAATCCGTCAATTGGTTGAAAACTGCACGATTGTTTATGAACATCATTCTGTGCCCAGTGATTAGGCTTCTATTTTGTTTGAAAAAAAACGTGAAATGCGAAAATTAATCGTATCGATGAATGTTACGCTGGATGGTTTCATATCAGGCTCCAACCGTGAACTCGACTGGCATTTTCAAAGCTGGAATGAAGAAATGGCCAAATCTTTATGTGAACAATTAAGCAGGGCCGATACCATTTTGTTAGGTCGTGTTACCTATAGGGCCATGGCGAAATACTGGCCGTTCACAATTACCGACCCCAACTTTCCCCGTGAGGATATTGCTTTTGCAGATATGATGAACAGTTATACTAAAATTGTTTTTTCAAAAACATTGAAAGCCCCTGAATGGAAGAATTCGAGAATATTGAAAGGAAATATCGAATATGAAATTGCTCAATTAAAACATCAGCAGGGTAAAGACATTGTAATATACGGCAGCAGTAAGCTTGTGTCTGCACTGATGCAATTAGGTTTGATTGATGAATACCAGATTTGGATTCACCCGGTTCTTTTAGGAAAAGGGAAACCTTTGTTCAAAGATTTACAGGACAGGCTTAATATGAAATTATTTAAAACAAAGACGTTTAGTTCCGGAGTGGTTATGCTTTATTATGAATGCAAAACTTCTGATTGTTTCTGAATTAACCAGACTTCTGAGTCTTTCTGATTAAACTGATTTACTATGAGGAATTTTCGCGCGGAGCGCGAAATAAATATTCGAATAATTAGGCTTTCATAGTAAATCAGTTTAATCAGAAAGACTCAGAAGTCTGGTTAATTCAGAAACAATCAGAAGTTTCTTTTCCACACAACATCCTGTCCATTACGTCTCTCCAGCATAAGCATTCTTCCTTCCTGGTTCTTTACAAATATTTTTCTTCCTCTCGTATCTGATTTTCTGAAAAAAATATTGTTTGTTTCAGGGAATAATTCTTCTTTATTCCGGTTTTTCTTCTGAATATATAATTTTTCATTCTCCATTATTATTTTACAGGTAATGGTGTCTGCTAAACTGTAAGTGCCGGCGTAAGTATTCAATATTTCCTTTGAAACATCTGTTGCCGGAGGTAGTTGGGGTATTTCAAAAACCTGTCCCCCAAGAATTTTCCAGGATGTATCCACCGGGTAATAGACATTCATTGTAGAATAGGCAGTATGAATTTTTTGACCCAAAACCCACTCATATTCATCAGAGACATAATGCAGAATGGCTGTCTTTTCTCTAAAAATCAAATGAGGGTTAATAATATGTATATAACCGGAGTAACCCTTTGGTAAAGGCCCGAAAGTAGTAAGAAATTCTTTTTTGTTATAGGTTGTTCCATCTTCGGTTGATATAAAATAATTGCGGTCAAGATATTTGCCCCAGACAATTGTATCTCCAGAAGGAATTGCATCTAATAGCTGCTGCTCAATGCGCAAAATCTGGTTGCTGTATTTTATGCTGTCTGCTGTTGATATTTGCGCGAAAGTATCAACATTTAAGAATGAAAATAACAGACTCAAAACAAAAGGGAACCTCAATAAATTCATAAGCATTATTTCGATTTAAAATTCTTCAAAAGTAAACCCCGCACGCCGGTCAATTCAATTAGCGATCTAAAGAAATTTAATTTGTGTACCGCAGGAACAACCCTAATATACCATGGTCTAATTGACTTTCCCAAGTATTTCCATATTGCCTGAAGCCGACACGATCCAGGATTCGCGCCATCGGGTTGTCTGTTCCGATCTCTGTTACGGCAGTCAGGTTTACATCATTGCAATTTTCCATCAGCATTTTCACAAGGGTGGAACAATAACCCCTCCCATTGCGATCAGGTTTTGTATAACAGGAACCAAGTTCCCAGGCAAAATCCTTACTCAATTCGGGCAGGTTAGACTGGCCCTTATCGAAATCGATTTCCGTTTTTGGCTTAATTGCGGCTACCGATACAATTTCATCTCCTTCCAAACAAACAGATATCATTCGAAATGTATTGATTTTCCGAAGCGATGGATTTTCAACTTTGCCTTGCATGACAAGTAATTCGCAAATAATTTCTTTCTCTCTTGCAGAGAATTTTTCCGGAGAACCATATTTAAAATTAACAGCAATCATATCTTAACGCAAATTTTATTCTGTGATTAAAAAGATTTTAATTTCCATCCCTTTATGATGTCCCGTACTCACTCCACCATAAATTTTCCACCCATAACAGACACGGTATGCGATAAGTGTAATTGTTAATCGTAACCAGAACCGGTGGTTTCCTGCCGGCCCCAAGACTTTCAACAATTTCTTCCGGAACCTTGATGCCTGCTGCCGTTTTGCAGCTTTGCAAAATCTTAGTAAGGAATTTTTCTTTTGTTGCGGTTTTTGACGCATTTGATTCTTTAGCTTTTGAAGCAACTGTCAGCTTCATATTTTTTTCCATGATTTAAATTTTTAAAAAAAATCATCCGATTGTTTTATTATGATTATGAAGCAGATTTTAATCTTTTATGATAAAAAACATAAGAGCCTGCAGCCAACAGAATTGGAATTGCCATAAAGGCCCATGAACCGGCAGATGCACCTGATGATATGATTGAGTAAGTTGCGCCCGTCAAATCAATCACCAAACCTGCATAGGCCCATTCTTTAAGGCGTGGGTATCCCGGGACAAGTATTGCAATGACTCCTAACAATTTTGCAACACCGAGAAATGGCATCAAATAAAGAGGATAACCCATTCCCGTAAAACCTGCAACTGCAACAGGAGAAGATATGATATCAGGAATTGCAGATCCAAGCATCATAAATGCAAAAAGACTGGTAAAGATCCAATAATAAATTTTTGTCTTCTTGATTCTTATTTGTGCAGGACGATTTGAAGCGAAGGTTAAATTAATGTGTGTCATTTTAAAAAAATTTAATTGTTTGTAAATTCCTCTGTTAACAACACAAAAATATTTCGGATAAATAAATATGAAGGGGTGTGGAAGGGACAAAATGCAGGTTATTTGCGACTTCATGTATGTTTTGAATTCCTCTGCTAATGTCAAGCTTCAATTTTTGCATTTTCATGCCGATCTGTTAATAATAAAACAGCCTTCCTGTTTTGTAAATCCGATGCGGGGATAATAATCCATGGCTCCCGGAACGGATAAAAGAACCAGCATACACTCCTTGCCTATTTGTTCTTTAACCAGGTCAATTAACCGGGCACCGATTCCCCGTTTTTGATAATTATTGTCTATGGCCAAATCAGGAAGATAACAACACCATGAAAAATCCGTCAATGCCCGCGCAACACCAACAAGAGTCTCATCATGCCAGGCAGTAACCACGAGATTTGAGTTTTCATACATTTTCCGGATGCGTCCGGGATCTTTAGGTCTTGAAAGGCCCGCATTCGAGTACACTGAAATAATTTGTTCGGGATCGGGCAGCACAGCAATCTGATATTTGATTTCCATTTTCAATATTATTTAATAGATTATAATTTAATACAAATTTTAAATAGTTATTGCATTATTAAAATGAAGTAAGATAAAAAACAAAACGGAAATTACA
>Ga0137407_10000320_pt1 | contig 33977 bp, 32 predicted proteins | sample CZOMad2_2_16fung_FD_108410 | JGI IMG/M metagenome (GOLD analysis project Ga0137407, IMG submission 108410) | Vadose zone soil fungal communities from Angelo Coast Range Reserve, California, USA - CZOMad2_2_16fungal (Illumina Assembly) | ecosystem: Environmental > Terrestrial > Soil > Vadose... | reverse complement strand
GGCCCGCGCGGCGGGCCCGGCTGTCGCCCGCGCTCGCCGCCCGCTCGCTCGGCAGCGCGACGCGTCCGACCGGATCGAAGACCAACGTTCGGGCGAGCCACGCGCGCACGCGGGTTCGCAGCATCGGCGGGCTGAAGGGCTTGGACAGATAGTCGGTCCACGAGGCCTCGCCGCGGTACACGGCGTCGGGGGGAATCGAGCTGTCGGCGAGGACGACGATCGGAAAGTTGCGCCGACCCAGGCGGTCGCGCAGCACGTCCAGCACGGCGTCGCCGTCGCCGTCCAAGAGCTCGCGGTCGATGATCGCGATGTCGGGCAGGAGCTCTGGGCCGCGCGAGAGCGCCGAGCGCACGTCGGATTCGCGCAGGAAGACCAGCCCGTCGTCGCCCAGCACTTCCTCGATCTCGGCGACTTCCGGGTCGTTCGCGCTCACCAGCAGCACCCGCCCGCCGACGATCTGGCGATGCTGGAACGCGGAGGCCTCGGCCATGTCGGGGATGGCGCTGCTGCCGCGCACCTGGAGCTCGAGCCCCTCACGAGCCGCCAGCACCTCCAGCGCCTGGCCGCGCCGGCCGACGTGGGCCCGCGCCATCGCTTCCATCTGCTCCATCATCGGGTCGTCGTGCGCCGGGTCGTGATGGAAGAGCACGAGGCGCTCGACCCCGGCGGCCAGGGCGACGTCCACGGCGTACTCGATGCTGCTGTGTCCCCAGCCGACCTTGTCGCGATACTCCGCGTCGGTGTACTGGGCGTCGTGGATCACGAGATTGGCGCCCTTGAGGAAGGCGATGTGGCGCTCGTCGCCCGGATGCTGGGAGACGCGGCCCGAGGCGTTCCAGAACGGCTCGTGATCGGTCGCGTAGGCGATCGTCGCCCCGTCGCTGGTCATGCGATAGGCGATGGTGGGCGCGGTGTGATTCAGGAACTGCGTCTCGACGAGCACGCCGCCCACGCGGAAGAACCCCTCGTCGAGCTCGGTGAAATGGATGCGCGAGCGCAGGTCGCGCATCTTGACCGGAAAATACGAGTACTCCATCTGACCGGCCATCGCCTCTTCGAGGCCGCGCTGGAAGCCGATCGGCGCGTAGATGTTGAGCTCGGAGCCCGGCAAGAACGCGGGCACGAAGAAGGGAAAGCCCTGGATGTGATCCCAGTGGGTGTGGCCGATGAAGAGGTGGAGGCGAATGGGATGCGGCATCGTCTGGGCCAGGTGCAGGCCGAGCTCGCGGGCGCCGGTGCCGCAGTCGAGGATGATCACCGTGCCGTCAGAGGCTCGTACCTCGACACAAGAGGTATTGCCTCCGAAGCGGGCGGTGCTCGGCCCGGGCGCGGCGATCGACCCACGAGTGCCCCAAAAGCGAACCTGCATGGCGGATAGTCTTATCATACCGTGCGCCACCGATCGAATTTCTCCAACAAATACCGGAGCTCACGGCCCACGGGGACCGGACGAACGGGCGGGCGACCCCGAGACTTTCGTCCGGTGCAAGCCAGACCCGGCGCACCGCGCGGCCATTGCCAAGCGCCGGGCCCTCTGATACACAACAGCGCGTGACCGCCACCCTGCCGCCGATTCCGACACACGTGATGGGCAGCCACGGCTTTCCGGGCTGGTTCTGGACCGCGCTCGACAAGATCAAGGCCGGCGAGTACGGCCAGACCGACACGAAGGAGACGTTCGACGACGCGACCCAGCTCGCGATCCGCGACCAGGAGCGCGCCGGTGTCGACGTCATCTGCGACGGCGAGATGCGACGCTTCTTTTTCGTGCAGACGTTCTACGAGAAGATGGACGGCCTCGAGCCGGTCGAGCCGCTCCGAAAGACCGGCCTCTACGCGTACGACTCGGCGCCGCGCTACCGGCCGCGGGAGCGTGTCAAGGTCCCCCGCGGGCTCGGCGTGGTCGAGGAATTCCAATATCTCAAGACCCAGACCGAGAAGCCGGTGAAGGCGACCTGCCCGGGCCCGGTCACACTGTCGATCCACGTGCAGCTCAGGCCCGGCGACGCCTACCAGAACGATCGGCTCGCCCTCTGCTGGGACTTCGTGCCGGCCATCAACGCCGAGCTGCGCGCGCTCGCCGCGGCGGGCGCGGACTACATCCAGCTCGACGAGCCGTCGGCGGCGATCGTGCCCGGGCAGGTCGACGAGTACGTGAAGATGTTCAACGCCTGCGTCGAGGGCGTGCGGGCGCGTATCGCCTACCACATCTGCTTCGGCAACCTCCTGTCCCGCCCGCGGGGCAAGCGCTCCTATCGCTGGCTGTTTCCGGCGCTGCTCGACGCCCGATGCCAGCAGTTCGTGTTCGAGTACGCCAATCGCGAGATGGCGGAGATCGAGCACTGGAAGGAGATCGGCGTCGACCGCGACGTGGCGTGCGGCGTCGTCGACGTGAAGTCGTTCTACATGGAGAGCCCGGAGGACGTCGCCGAGCGCCTGGAGCTCTGCGCCAAGTTCATTCCGATCGAGCGCCTGTCGGCCGTGCCCGATTGCGGCTTCTTCCCGGTGCCGCGCTGGGTCGCCTTCGAGAAGCTCAAGCGCCTCGTCGCCGGCACCCGCCTCGCGCGCCGGCGGCTGGGGCTGACGTAGCCGGGCGCCGACCAACTCACTGCGGCGTGACCACAGGAGACTCACGATGACGCGATTCTCTCAGGCCACTCCCGACCCGCTCCGGCCTCGAGGACCCCGCGACAACGACACCTCACGACGGCAGTTTCTGAAGCTCCTGAGCGCCGGGGCCGGCGCGGCCGCGGCGACCCGACTCGACGCCCCGTTCGCGTCCGCCCAGGCGACGGGCCCCGTGAAGATCGGAGTCCTGACCATTCGCGCCGGTGTCGCGGCTCCGGTCGGCGCCGCGGGGCTCCGCGCCACCGAATGGTGGGCGGAGCGCCTGAATAAGGGCGGCGGGATCCTCGGGCGGCAGGTGCAGCTGGTCGTCGAGGAGGAATCGAATCCGAAGGACACGGTCGAGCGTTATCGCAAGCTCGTCCTTCAAGACAAGGTCGAGGTCGTCCTGGGCGGCATCTCGACCGGGGTCACCCTCGCGCTCGGCCCGGTGGCGGAGGATCTCGGCACGCCGTGGCTCTCCTGGGACGGCACGACCCAGAAGGGCGTCGAAGAGACGATGCCGAATCCCAAGTGGACGTTCAAGAGCGTCGACAACGAGGTCGAGGCGATCGTCGCCGGGATCCTCACTCCGAAGTATTTCAAGGGCATCAAGACCGTCGCCGGCATCGGCAACGACTACTCCTACGGCCACGACTGCTGGGAGTCCTACCAGGCCGTGCTCAAGCGCTACATCCCGGACGTGAAATTCGTGCTCGAGCTCTTTCCCAAGCTCGGCGTGACGGACTTCACCTCCCACATCGCCGCGATCCAGCAGTCGAAGGCGGACCTCCTGATGTGCTCCTTCTGGTCGGGCGACGCGACGATCATCATGAAGCAGGCCGCCGCGGTCGGCCTCTTCAAGACGATGAAGGGCGTCTTCACGACCGCGGGCGGCGTCCACGACTCGTTGAAGAAGGAGTTCACGCCGGAGGGGTTGCTGCTCGGCTACAACACGATGTACTTCGACGACCCCAAGGCGAGCCCGCTCCTCAAGCAGTTCGTCCACGAGTACAAGGCGAAGTACAACGAGTATCCGCCCTATGAGTGCGACCACGCGTTCTTCGACGCCGAGTCCTACAAGGTCGCGGTCGAGAAGGCCGCCGGCGCCGGCAAGAAGTGGCCGGAGAAGGCGCAGGTCGTCAAGGCGCTCGAGGGTCTCGAGATCGAATCGCTCTCCGGCAGGCGGAGCTGGCGCGAGGACCACGTCCAGATGTGCAACTTCTACCAGGGGATCACGACGCACAAGAACGCGTACGACTTCGTGACGATCAGCCCGATCGAGATCGTCTCCACCAAGCAGGCGATGAAGCCCGCCGGCTCGAAGCTCTTCGACTGGATCAACGGCTGGAAAGTCTGACGACCCACGTCGTCAACGTCCTGCTCAGCGGTCTCTTTCACGCCGCCGTCCTGTTCCTCGTCGCGGCCGGGCTTCAAGTCGTCTTCGGCGTGCAGAAGATCTTCAACCTCGCTTGTGGCTCGTTCTACGCGCTGGGCGCCTACGTCGGCGTCTCGGCCGTCGGCTGGTACGTGGGCGCCGGAGGTCCGCCGGCGCTCTTCATCGTCCCCCTCGCGGTGGCCGGCCTGGCGGTGGGCGCGGTCGGCGTCGTGGTCGAGCGCGGGCTCCTGCGCTTCGTCTACGATCGCGATGAGACCTTCCAGCTCCTGATGACGTTCGCGGTCGTGCTCATGATGGAGGACGCGATCCGCCTGACGTGGGGCACCGCACCCCGCTCGACCGGCGGGCTCTACCTCGCCTACGGCCAGGTCCGTATCCTCGGCGCCACCGCGCCGGTCTACAACCTCATCGTCATCGCCGCGAGCCTCGCCATCGCGCTCGCGATCGGCTGGCTGCTGACGCGCACCGCGTTCGGCCGGATCATCCGCGCCACCGCCGACAACCGTGACATGGCCGAGGCGCTCGGCGTCGACATGCGCCGCGTCTACGCGAAGGTCTTCACGCTCGGAACCGCGCTCGGCACCCTCGGCGGAGCGCTCGTCATCCCCGCGACGGCGGCGATGAGCGAGATGGGGATCGAGCTGATCGTCGAAGCCTTCGCCGTGGTCGTGATCGGCGGGCTCGGCTCGATGCGCTGCGCGTTCGTGGGCGCGCTCGCCGTCGGCATCCTCCGCTCGATCGCGATCTCCGTCTACCCGGAGCTCGAGATGCTCCTGATCTACCTCATCGTGATCGCGGTGCTGGTCGTACGGCCGCGCGGCCTCTTCGGCGGGGCCGAGGCGTGAAGGGAGCTCTGCTCGTCGCGCTGGCCACGGCGGCCATCGCCGCCGTCCCGCTCGTGGCCTCGACGTACCACGCCCTCCTCATGCTGCCGTTCATGGCCTACGCGGTCGTCTTACTCGGGCTGAATCTCTTGTTCGGATACACGGGCCTCGTCTCGTTCGGCCACGCGCTCTTCATCGGACTCGGCGCCTACACCGGGGCGTTCCTCACGACGCACGCGAAGATCCGCTCGCTCGAGATCATCCTGATCGCGGCGGCAGTCCTCGGCGCGCTGGTCGCCGTTCCGGTCGCGGCGCTCTGCGTGCGCTACGTGAAGATCTACTTCGGCATGCTCACCCTCGCCTTCGGCATGGTCTTCTACACGTTCGTCTTGAAGTTCTACCGGCTCACCGGAGGCGACGAGGGTATGCCCTTCCTGCGCCCGTCGCTCCTGGGTCAGAGCCTGGACGCGATGCCGAAGATCGACTACCTCGTCGGGCCCTACTACTACTATTCGCTAGGCGTGCTCGCACTGGCCGCGTTCGGCATGTGGCGCATCGTCCACTCGCCGTTCGGCCTGTGCCTGAAGACGATCCGCGACAATCCCACCAAGGCCGAGACGCTCGGCATCGGCGTCACCCGCCATCGCTTCTACGCGTTCGTCATCTCCGCGGTCTACGCCGCCGTCGGCGGCGCGCTCCTGGGTCCGCCGACGGGCAACGTCGATCCGACCCTCGCGTACTGGACGCATTCCGGGAACATCGTGTTCATGACGCTCCTCGGCGGGTTCACGAGCTTCTTCGGTCCGGTGGTCGGAGCCTTCGTCTTCATCTATCTCCAGAACTGGGTGATGTCGGTCGTGCCCTACTGGAGGCTGATCTTCGGCGCGATGCTGGCCGCCATCGTGATCTTCGCGCCGGAGGGGCTCATGGGGCTCGTATCCCGACGGCGGCCGGCGTCGGCGGCGCGCGCGTGATCCTCCAGGCGACCGGGCTCACGAAGCTCTACGGAGAGTTCCGCGCCCTCGACGGCGTGAGCCTCGGGGTCGCCGCGGGTGAGTTCGTCTCGATCGTCGGGCCCAACGGCGCCGGCAAGTCGACCCTGATCAACATCCTCACGGGCGTCACGCGGCCGAGCGCCGGCCGCGTCCGATTCAAGGACCGCGACGTCGGCGGCATCGGCCCGGTGCGCCTGGCGCGGCTCGGCGTCGCCCGCTCGTTCCAGCTCGTCCAGGTGTTCCCGGATCTCACGGTGCTGGAGACCTTGCAGGCGGCCGTGGTCGCGCGCCTCGGGCGCGGGAGCCGCCTCTTTTCGTCGCTGGCGCGGGACCGCGAGGTTCAGGAGGGCGCGCTCGAGGTCGCCGAGCTGTTCGGGCTCGGTGACGAGCGGTACGTTCCGGCGAGACAGCTGCCGCAAGGGGACAAGAAGCTCCTGGACGTCGCCTCAGCGTTCGCGCTCAAGCCGGAGATCATCCTGCTCGACGAGCCGACGTCGGGGGTGAGCACGGCGGACAAGACCGCGATCATGGACACGCTCGTGGCGGCGTCGAAGCGAGTCGGGATCAAGGCCATCGTCCAGGTCGAGCACGACATGGACATCGTGTTCGCGTACTCCGACCGCATCATCGCGCTCCATCAAGGCAAGGTCCTGGCCGACGCGGCCCCCGCGGCGATCGTCTCGGATCAGCGAGTCATGGACACCGTGATCGGCCGCAAGGCCGGGAGGCCACGAGCTTCAGCGTGCTGAGCCTCAACGGCGTCGACGTCTTCATCCAGACGAGCCACATCCTGCGCGGTGTGTCGCTCGAGGTCGGCGCCCGCGAGGTCGTCTGCCTCGTCGGTCGCAACGGCGCGGGCAAGACGACGACCTTGAGGACCATCATGGGCTATCTCCGGCCGAGGGCCGGTACGATCGAGTTCCACGGGCGGCCCATCCACGGCCGCCGCACCCACGAGATCGCCCGGCTCGGGCTCGGCTGGGCGCCGGAAGACTCCGGCATTTTCTCGGATCTCACCGTCGGCGAGAACGTCGAGATCGCGACATGGACGCGCCCCGGCGGCCGCCCCGCGGCCGAGCGGATCGACCTGGCCTACGGCGTCTTCCCCGTGCTCCGCCGCTACACGGCGCGCAAGGGCCCGGAGATGAGCGGCGGGGAGCGCAAGATGCTCTCGATCGCGCGCGCGCTGGCGCTCGACCCGGAGATGCTCTTGCTCGACGAGCCGTTCGAGGGTCTCTCGCCCGCGATCATCCCGGACGTGAGCGCCGGCATCGCGGCCATCACCGGGCTCGGCCGCGCGGTCCTGATCGCCGAGTCCAACATCCACCACGTGCCCGAGTACACCACCAGGCTCTACGTCATCGAGCGCGGCGAGATCATCTTCGGCGGCCCGCCCGACGACGCCTGGCGCGACGCGAGCGTTTCGCGGATAATCGGAGGATCTTCGCGATGACCCTGCCCCTGATCCCGACCGCGGTCGTCGGCTCGCATGGAAAGCCCAGCTGGTGGTTCGCCTCCGTCAAGGCCTTCGAGCAGGGCGACTTCGGCCCGGGCGACATGGACGAGATGTTCGACGACGCCGCCAACACCGCCATCCGCGACATGGAGAAGGCGGGGATCGACATCATCACCGACGGCGAGGTGCGCCGCCTGGACGGTTACGTCGACTCGTACTACGCCATCATCAAGGGCATCGAGCCCCTGCCCGTCCGGCGCAAGGCCGGCCCGTGGGGCTACGATCAGCAGACGCGCTACGAAGCGGTCGGCCGCATCGAGACGCCGAGCGGCGGGCTCGGAATCGTAAAGGAGTTCGAGTACCTCCGGTCGCACACGAGTCAGCACATCAAGGCGACCTGCGCCGGGCCGCTGACGTTCGGCTCGCGCATCCACCCGGGCGCGATCTACAAGGGTGTCGTCGACGTCGCCGAGCGCTTCGCCGAGGTCATCAATGCCGAGCTTCGCGGCCTCGTCGCGGCCGGCGCGGACTTCATCCAGCTCGACGAGCCGGCCCGCGGCAACGTCTCCGGTGAGGAGATGGCCCGGCTCTTCAACCTGGCCACCGCCGGCGTCAACGCGAAGCTCGCCTTCCACATCTGCTTCGGCAACCGCTTCGGACGCTCGCGCTTCAGCCGCTCGTACGAGCCGTATTTCCCGGGCCTTCTGAAGGCGCGCGCCGAGCAGTTCGTCCTCGAGTTCGCCGGCCGCGAGCTCAGCGAGGTCGACCTGTGGAGGAAGTATGGCGAGGAACGCGAGCTCGGTGCCGGCGTGATCGACGTCAAGGGGTTCAACCAGGACACCGTCGACGAGGTCGCGGCGCGGATCCGCCGGGTGCTCCAGGTGTGCCCCGCCGAGAAGCTCACCGTGAATCCCGACTGCGGCTTCGGCTGGTCGCCGCGCTACATGTGTAACCAGAAGCTCGCGGCGCTGGCCGCCGGCACGGCGCTGGTACGGAAGGAGCTGTCAGGCCGCCGCTGAGCGGGGCTTCGGCGGGTTCCCTGCCGATCACACGCACGCGTGGCCCGACGACGCCCCGCGCAGCCGCTCCATTCCCGCGAGCATGCGCGGCAGGTCCATCGGCTGGTCCAGCTCGTCGCGAAACTCCTGATAGCAGCGCATCACGTTCGGCAGGATCCGCTCGGCGTCGCTCCACGACGCGTACACCCCGAGCTTGATGTCCGCGGCGGCCGCCTCCGCCGGCATGCCGGCTTCGAACCGCTGCTTGGCCTCGCGGCGCACCAGCGCGAGGTAGTCGCGCATGTGCTTGAGGTCCTTCTTGGTGCCGATGGGCCCGTGGCCCGGCACGATCACGTCGGCGTCGAACCGCAAGAGACGATCGGCCGCCTTGATCCAGTTCCCGACGTGGCCCTGGAACGCGAGCGGCGTGACGTAGAGAAAGGCGATGTCGCCCGCGAACAGGATCCGTTCTTTCGGCAGGTAGGCGGCGGCGTCGCCGACGGTGTGCGCGGCGAAGCCCGGGTGCCAGAGCTGGATCTCGCGCTCGCCGTCGTGCAGCACCATGCGGTCCTCGAACGTCACCGTCGGCAGGACCACCCGGAGCTTCGGGAACTCCGCGGCGAACTTGGGCATGAAGCGCTGCAGCAGCGCCACCGGCGGAAACCCGGGCGCGAGCGCCGCCCGGCACTTCTCGGTGGCCACGATGGTCGCGCCGCGAAAGAACCGGTTGCCGCCGGTGTGGTCGAGATGATGGTGCGTGTTGATGAGCTGCGCGACCGGCTTGCGCGTCGTCTTCTTGATGGCCGTCACGAGCCGCTTCGTCATCGACGGGACCATCAGCGCGTCCACCGCCACCGCCGCCGAGGGGCCGACGATGAGCCCGGAGTTGGCGACGCCGGTATCGCCGGTCGGATCGATGCCCGAGGCCTGCACGTAGGCGAAGATCTTGGCGCCGACCTCGATCATCCCGCTTTTCCACTTCGTCGGAACGACGTGACGGGCCATGTCCGCGCGGCACGATAGCACACGCTCGCCGCCTTGACACGGCGAAAGCCGGCATGCTATCTCGCGCTATGCCCGACGCCGTCCTGTTGCGCACCGAGCGCCTCACGCGCGCGTACGGGAGCCTGCTGGCGGTGTCCGACGTCGACGTCAGCGTCCGGCGGGGCGAGCTCCTCTCGATCATCGGACCCAACGGCGCCGGCAAGACGACGTTCTTCCGGCTGATCTCCGGCGAGACGGTCCCGACCTCCGGCCGCATCTGGTTCGACGGCGCCGACATCACCGGGATGCCGCAGCACGCGACCGCGCGGCTGGGCATCGCCAAGTCGTACCAGATCACGAACATCTTCCCGCATCTGAGCGTGCTCGAGAATGTGCGGGTCGCCGTGCAGGGCTACGCGCGGTCCTTCAACTTCTGGTCGCGCGCCGACCGGCTCGGCGACGTGCGCGACCGGGCCGTCGCCACGTTGAAGTCGGTCGGGCTCGGGTCGAAGATCGACATGCTGGCCGCGCACCTTTCCCACGGCGAGAAGCGCCACCTCGAGCTCGGCATCGCGCTCGCGTCCGACCCGATCTTGCTGTTGCTCGACGAGCCCACCGCGGGCATGAGCCCGGAGGAGACCGACGCGACGATGCGCCTGATCCGCGAGCTCGCGGCCGGGCGTACGGTGGTGCTGGTCGAGCACAAGATGAAAGTCGTCATGGGCATCTCGGACCGCATCACGGTGCTCCATCAGGGCCAGGTGCTCGCCGAGGGGACACCCGAAGAGATCCGCGCCAACACGCGGGTGCAGCAGACCTATCTCGGGGCCGGCCGGTGAGCCTGCTCGTCCTGGAGAACGTCCACACCTACTACGGCGAAGCCCACATCCTGCAAGGGGTGTCCCTGACGGTCGGTGAGGGCGAGGTCGTCACGCTCATCGGTCGCAACGGCGCCGGCAAGACGACGACCTTGCGGTCGATCATGGGGATCGTGCGGGCACGGCGAGGGCACGTGCGGTTGCGCGGTGAGGACATCACCGGGCTCGGCACCCACGAGATCGCGCGGCGCGGGATCGCGTGGATCCCCGAGGAGCGCCGCGTGCTGCCGAATCTGACCGTGCTGGAGAACCTCCGACTCGGCATGCTCGGCGGCTCGAAGCCGAACGGCGGCGCGGACGTCCTGGACGAGGTATTCGGCTACTTCCCGCGGCTACGCGAGCGCATCGCGCACCGCGGCCGTTTCCTGTCGGGCGGCGAGCAGCAGATGCTCGCGATCGCGCGTGGGCTGGTGAGCCGTCCGGCCGTCATGCTCGTCGACGAGCCGACGGAAGGGCTCGCCCCGCTGCTCGTTCAGAACCTCACCGAGATCCTCGCCGCCGTCAACCGACGGGGCACGACGATCTTGCTGGTCGAACAGACTCTCGAAGTCGCGCTGGCGCTCTCGCATCGGGTGTACGTGATGGACCAGGGTCAGATTCAGTTCGAGGGCACTCCGGCCGAGCTCCGCCGGGACCCGACCATTCAGCAGCGCTTCCTCGAAATCTGAGGTCGGCGTCCCGGCGGACGAATGTCGAGCCTGTTTCAGAGGCGCGCCTCGGCCGGCGGGGCCCCAGCCCCGCGACGGCCTGCAGCGCGCACCTCCTCTAGCGCCAGCCGTGGCGCGGGTGGCCCTTCCAGGCGTGACCCGGCGGCACAAAGCCGCGCTCCTTGATCACGACGACGCGCGCCGGCGCGTGGTACACGGGCGGGTAGTGAGCCGGCGCGTAGTAGACCGGGGGCGGAGCGTAGTAGACCGGGCGCTCGACGTAGACCGGATAGTACTGTGGGACGACCACCGGCGGCGCCACGGGCGGTGGAGGCGCCGGCAGGACGACCGGTCGGGGCGCCGGGGCGAACGCGCCGAAGACGCCGGTGCCCGAAATGATCTGATTGAAGACGGCGAAGGCGCCGAGCCCGAGCGCCGCGTCGGTCGAAGACCCCGCGAAGGCCGCGCCGGGGACGAGCAGCGCTAACAACAGCGCGAAAACAGCAATCTTTTTCATTGTCGGTCCCTCCTGAGGGGGCCAACTGCTCCTTCCCTCTGGCCGATTGGACGGACCCTACAGGCGAAGTATTTAGTGGGGGCCTGATCAGCGCCCGGCGGCAGGCTTGCGTCCGGAGACGTTGAACATCGCCGTGTCGAGGCCGAGCGCACTCTTGCCGATGGCCTCGAGCATGCGATCGACCGTGGGCGGCATCAAGGTGCAGGTCCTCAGATCGCGGAACGCGCGCTCGGCGGGATAGTCCTTGTACGCTCCGCGGCCTCCGACGACCTGGATGACCTTCGAGGTGACGTGCAGGCCGACTTCTGTCGCCAGATACTTGGCGCGGTTGGCGAGCGGGCCCAGCTCCGCGAGGTCGGCCCCGTCCCAGCGCGCGGCCGAGTCGGCCAGCACCAGCGCGGCCGCGTCGAGATGCGCCGCCAGCTCGCCGACGTGGCGCTGGACGGCCGGATCCGCCGCGACGGCGATGTTCTCGGGCTTCACGATGCGCTGCTTCGCGTAGTCCAGCGCGAAGGCGAGCGCCGCCTCGGCGATGCCGAGGTAGACGGCCGCGTAGCCGAGCGCGAAGCTCTCGATGACGCCGACGCGGATCGCGGCGCCCGGATCGCCGAGCCTGCCCTCGTCGGGAGCGCGCACGCCGGTGAACGTGACCGACGGGCTGAAGGTGGCGCGCATGCCGAGCGTATCCCACTTGCCATCGGTCGTGATTCCCGGCGCCTCCGCGGGCACCAGCGCGAGCTGGAGCGACTTCGCCATGTCGGTGCCGCCCTCGAGCGCGCACCAGACCATGTAATACGACGCACCGAGGGCCATCGTGCAGAAGTGCTTCACGCCGTCGATGACGTACCCGGCCCCGTCGCGGCGGATGACGGTCTCCATGAGCAAGGTGCGCGAGAGGCTCACCGCGGGCTCGCTGCCCCAGCTTCCGAAGAGCTTGCCGTGCCGAACGACCTCGTCGAAGTAGCGTCGCTTCTGCTCGGGGCTCCCGACCGCGTCGATGAACCGCATGACGGTCGAATGCATGTGGACGGTCATCGCGGTGCTGGCGCAGCCGCGCGCGATCGCCCGAATGACCGCGATGTACGTGGCCATGTCGAGTCCGAGCCCGCCGTGGGTCTTCGGGATGGCGCCGGCGAGGAGGCCCTCGCGCCAGAGGTCACGCCAGCTCTCGATCGGGTTCGCGCCGGCGGCGTCGTACTCGCCCGCCCGCGGCGCGATCCGCTCCTGCGTCAACCGCTCGGCCCGCTCGACCACCGCGTGCTGGACCTGGCTCATCGCTCGACCCCCCGCGCCGTCAATGTGCCCCAGATTCCGCGCGGAAGAAACAGGACGAAGGCCATGAAGATGACGCCGATCACGAGCGGCCAGGCCTCGATGAAGAGGCTCAGACGGTCGGCCAGGATCAGGAAGGTGGCGGCGCCGACAAAGGGTCCGAAGAACGTCCCGGCGCCGCCGAGCAAGGTCATGATCACCACCTGGCCCGAGGTCGTCCAGTAGAGCGAATCGACGGGCACGACCGTGAGCCGGAGCGCGTCGAGCGCCCCGGCGAGCCCGGCGAACAACGCGGAGAACACGAACGACAGCAGCTTGATCCGGTTGATGTCGTAGCCGCAGGCCACGGCGCGGTCGCTGTTCTCGCGGATCGCCTGCAGCACCGCGCCGAACGGCGAATCCAGGATCCGTTTGAGCGCGGCGACCGCGAGCACGACCAGCGCGTACGCGAAAAAGTAGAACGCCAGCGGCGTGCGAAGCGAGACAGACCCGCCCGGCAGACCGAGCGGGAGTAGCGGGATGCCGCGCAGCCCGTCGTCGCCGCCTGTGAGGTCGGCGGCATGAAACGCGATGAAGTAGAGCATCTGCGCGAAGGCGAGCGTCAGCATCGCGAAGTAGATGCCGCGGCGGCGCAGGCAGAAGAATCCCACGAGCGCGCCGCCGATCACCGCCGCCCCGAGACCGATGCCGAGCGCCAGCCACAGTGACGTCAGCTTGAGCTTGGCCAGCGCGATGCCGGTGCCGTAGGCGCCGAGCCCGTAGTAGGCGGCGTGGCCGAACGAGAGGAGCCCGGTGTAGCCGTAGAGGAGATTGAACCCCAGCGCGAACAGGCCGAAGATCAGCACCTGCGTCGCGAGCGACTGATACGGCACGAGAAACGGGAACGCGGCGAAGAAGACGATGAAGGACGCCACGGGATGGGCCGTCACCGACGCCGCCGCCGCGCGGAGCGTTCCCTGGATCACTCCGCCAGGCCTGCCTCGCCGAAGAGTCCGCTCGGCCTCACCAGCAGCACGATGGCCATCACGATGAAGATGATCAGCTCGGCGAGCCGGGGCGCGAAGAACGTCGTGAGGCTGACGATCTCACCGATGAGCAGGCCGGCGACGATCGCTCCGGCCAGGCTCCCCATGCCGCCGACGACGACGATCACGAAGGAGTCGATGATGATCTCGACGCCCATCTCCGCGTAGACACCGCGCATCGGGCCCGCCAGGACTCCGGCCAACCCCGCCATGCCGATACCGATCCCGAAGACGAGCAGCCAGACCCGGTTGAGATCCACGCCGAGCGCCCGCACCATCAGCGCGTCCCGCGAACCGGCGCGGATGATGAGCCCGATGCTGGTCTTCTCGAGGAACAGCCAGAGCGCCACGAGCACGGCGGCGGTCACGGCGATGACGAACAGCCGGTAGACCGGGAAATTCATGAAGCCCAGGTTGACGGCGGAGGCCAGCTGCTTGGGCGGATCGACGGTGAGACCGATCTTCCCCCACAGAAGCTTGGCGCCCTCGACCATGGCCAGCGAGAGCCCGAACGTCAGCAGCAGCGGATCGTCCGGGCTGCGTCCGTAGAGCCGCCGGATCAGGAAGCGCTCGACGAGGAAGCCGATCGCCCCCACCACCAGCGGCGCCAGGACCAGGGCCGCCCAGAAGCTCTTGGTCAGACCCATCAGTGAGAAGGCGACGTAGGCGCCGAGCATGTAGAACGATCCGTGGGCGAAGTTCACCACGGTCATCAGCCCGAAGATCAGGCTGAGCCCGATGGCCATCAGGACGTAGATCCCGCCCAGCACCAGGCCCGTGAAGACCTGGGCGGCGAGTGCCTGCAGCGGGATGTCGAGCACGCGGCTAGGCGTGTCCCTTTTCGGCGCAGGTCCGGTCGAGCTCTTCGTTGGCCGCGACTTTGCCGACGATGTCGAAGAAGCCCCACTCGCCCTTCACCTGCTGCGGCGAGCGGACCTTGAGGATCCAGAGATCCTGGAAGGACTTGTTGTCGCAGGCGCGCCACCACTGCTTGCCCTTGTAGTGGTCGTACTCGCGGTTCTTGCGCAGCGCGTTCGCGACCGCGTTGGAGTCGGTCGACTTCGCCAGCTCGACGCCCCGGGCGACTTCCATGATGCCGCTGTAGCCGTAGCCGGAGTACGAGTCGGGCGGCCGGTTGAACTTCTTCGTGTAGGCGTCGACGTAGCGCTTGGCCTGGGGCACCGTCTCGGCCAGCTCGTGGCAGAAGTTGGTCGCCCCGAAAATGTCCTGCCAGACCTCGGCGCCCCCCTCCTTCGTGTAGTCGAGGAAGTGCAGCGGCACGACGATCTTCGCGTCCTTCTTCAGGCCGAAGCTGATCGCCTGCTTGAGGAACGGGACGGCGTCGGCGCCCGGGGTGACGGCGTAGATCACGTCGGGCTTGGCGGCCTGGATCTTCGGCAGGTGCGCCGAGAACTCCGGCTTGCCGAGCGGATACGGTGTGCTGCCGAGCAGGGTGCCGCCCAGCTTGGGCGCGATCGCGGTGAACACGGCGGTGTTCTGCTTGCCGAACGCGTAGTCGGCGTAGACGATCCACCACTTCTTGCCGAGCTCCTTGATGCCGAAGGTGGCGACGGCCCGGCTGGTGATCGTCGGGTTCAGCGCCTCGTGGAACGTCAGCGGGCTCGTGTCGGGCTTGGCGCTGATCTCGTCGGATTGGCTCACCGAGATGTAGAGCTTGCCAGCCGCCTTCGTCTGCTCGTTGATGGCCATCTGCACGTGGGCGGCGAGACCGCCGACGATGAAGTCGACCTTCTGGTTCTCGATCAGCTCCTTCGTACGCTGGGCCCCGACGGCGGGCTTGAGCTCGTCATCGCGGAACGGGACCTCGACCTTTCGCCCCATGATCCCGCCCTTGGCGTTCAGCTCTTCCATCGCGAGCTGGGCGCCCCGCTGCATGTCGGCGGCGATCGCGGCGAAGGTACCGGTCAACGGGAGTGGGAAGCCGATGCGGATCGGATCTTTGCTCTGGGCCCGCAGCACGGCTGGAAAGGCCAGGATGCTCGCTCCGGCCGTCGCGGTCGTCAGGAACTGGCGTCGATGCATGGCTCCCTCCGTCGGTCCGTGAGTTCTGAACCCCTCAAGTGGCGCCGATGATAGGGGGGCCGGTCAGCGAGTGTCAATCGTGATAGATTCCGGGCCGTGTCGGCGCGGGCGGGCCGAATCGGAGCGCGTGTCAAACGCGGCGACGACCCTCGCCTCCTGACCGGGCGCGGCCGCTACGTCGACGACCTGACCTTGCCCCGCCTGGTGCACACCGCCTTCGTTCGCAGCGCTCACGCCCACGCGCGCCTCACCCGCGTCGATCTCGACCGCGCGCGGCGGGCATCGGGTGTCGTCGGCGTGCTCACCGGCGACGCCGTCGCCCGGTTCTGCAAGCCCTACCGCGGCGTCCTCCTGCACTACAAGGGCATGAAGACCGGCGCGATGCTGCCGCTCGCCGTCGAGCGCGTGCGCTACGTCGGTGAGCCGATCGTCGCGATCGCCGCCGAGAGCCGCGCGGCGGCCGACGACGCCGCGGCGCTGATCGAGGTGGAGTACGAGCCCCTACCTGCAGTCCTCGCGCCGGACGCCGCGGTCAGCCCCGGCGCGCCCCTGATCCACCCGGAGCTCGGCGACAACATCCTCTACGAGACGCGACTGGCCACCGGGGACGTCGAGCGCGCCTTCGCCGGCGCCGGGCGCGTGTGGACGCGCACGTTCACCACGGGCCGCCACACTGGCGTGCCGCTCGAGCCGCGGAGCCTGATCGCCGACTACGAGCCCGCCACGCGCGCGCTCACGGTCTGGATCTCGACCCAGGTCCCTCACATGATGCAAGCCGTGCTCGCCGAGCTCTTCACCCTCCGCGAGCCGCGCGTGCGCGTGATCGCGCCCGACGTCGGCGGGAGCTTCGGCATCAAGATCCACGTCTACCAGGACGACATGGCGATCTGCGCGCTGGCGTTGACGCTCGGGCGTCCGGTCAAGTTCGTCGCGAGCCGCCGCGAGTCGTTCCTGTCTGACATCCACGCGCGCGAGCAGACGATCCGGGTCGAGGCCGCTGCCGACGGCGACGGCGTCCTGAGCGCGATGCGGGCCTCGATCACGGCGGCGGTCGGACCCTACTCCGCCTATCCCCGTTCGAGCGTGGTCGAGGGCGGCCAGGTGCTTCGACTCCTGCCGGGGCCCTATCGTTTGCGGCACTACGACGCGGCGCTTCGCGTCGTGGCGCAGAACAAGGTCGTGACCTCGCAGTACCGCGCCGTCGGACATCCGATCGCCACCGCCGTGACCGAGAGCATGATCGATCTGGTCGCGCGCGATCTCGGGCTCGACCCCGCCGAGGTGCGACGCCGCAATCTCGTGCGCCCGGAGGACCTGCCGTACACCTCGGCGACCGGCAATGTCTTCGACAGCGGCAGCTATCAGGCGGCGCTGGCGCGGCTTCTGGACGTCGCCGGCTACGATCAGCTGCGCCGCGAGCAGAAGGCGGCCCGCGCCGCAGGCCGTCACGTGGGAATCGGCCTCGCATGCTTCGTCGAGCTCACGGGCCCCGGCGCGCAGTTCTATGGGGTCGGGGGCGCGCCGATCTCGGGCCAGGAGGGAACGACCTTGCGTCTCGAGCCAGGCGGTGCGGTCACGGCCCTCGTCGGCGTCACCGACCAGGGTCAGGGAACCCACACGGCGCTCGCCCAGATCATCGCCGACGAGCTCGACATCGACCTCGATGACGTCTCCGTGCTCTCCGGGGACACCGCGGTGGTGCCGTATGGAGGGGGCACATGGGCCAGCCGCGGCATGCCGATCGGAGGCGGCGCGACCCTGCTCGCCGCGCGTGCGCTGGCAGAACGGATCCGGTCCGTCGCCGCGGCGCTCCTGGAGGCGGACGCCGCCGACATTCAGCTCGGCGCCGGGCGCGCCGTGGTCCGCGGGAGCTCGGGACGGGGGCTGAGCTACACCGAGATCGCGCGCGCCGCGCACTTCCGGTCGAACGAGCTCCGAGGCGTCGAGCCGAGCCTCGAAGCGACCGTGCACTACACGAATCCGGCCGCGTGGACCTTCACCAACGGCGCCCACCTCGCCGTGATCGAGGTCGACGTCGAGACCGGCCTGGTACGCGTCGTACGCTACGTCGCCGTCGACGACTGCGGGCGGATGGTCAATCCCGCGCTCGTCGAGGGTCAGATCGCCGGTGGGATCGCCCAGGGGCTCGGCGGAGCGCTCAAGGAGCACTGCGTCTACGACGATGCGGGCCAGCTCCTCTCGACCACCTTGATGGACTACGCGGTGCCGACCTTTGCGGACGTGCCCCCGATCGAGATGCACCACATCGAGACGCCGGCGCCGACGATCGCCGGCGGTTTCAAGGGTGCGGGCGAAGCCGGCGCGACGGGAGCGCCCGCGGCGATTCTCAACGCCGTCAACGACGCGCTGGCGCCCTTCGGCGTGATGCTGACGGATCTGCCGATCACGCCGGAGCGCGTCCTGCGGGCGCTTGCTCGGACGAAATAGCCGCGGGCTGGTTGAGGCAGTACCCCCGCTCATGAGACCACGCGTTCGAGCGGCGGTTCTGACCATCACGCTGGTCGCCGGGCCGGGTCTGGGGCCCGCCAACCCTATTCAGCGTCGACCGGCAGGGCCGGCTGGTCAGGCGCGCCGCGGGGGCCAGATCGTGGGATCGTCCGAAAGGACGCCAGTTTATCGAGGCCGTCCTGGCCGCACCCGCCGGGCCCTGACCCCGTTCTCGGGGTCGTTTGCTAATTTCGGAACCCCGATGCTACGCTGCTATTCTACGAATGTAGCAATCTCCTAGGGCTTGCAGGCTGCCGTCGGCCTTCCGGCCGTGACTTGTGGCGACGGACCGCGCCCCGGGAGCAGACGAGGATGGTCATGGACCCTACATCCGCTGCTGAAGCGCGAGAGCGAGTCGCGAAGTGGATCGAGGAGACGCGGCAGATCTTCAGTCTGCTGCCCGAGCTCATGACAGCCGACCACCACGCGGGCGCCTCGGTGCAGAAGGAAGTGGACAAGCTTCACAAGGACCTCGAGGACCTGAAGCGCGAGAATCACCTGCTCAGGCTCGAGAAGGACGAGATCGCTCAGGCGATGGGGCAGATCGCCGCGAAGCTCGGGATCACGCCGCGCCGGAGCCCCTTCGATCGATCCGCGCCCGCGGAGCAGCCGCGCATGCCCGATCACGCCAAGACCCCCGAGCCCGCCAAGGCCGCGGAGCCGAAGGCCGCCGACGCCGCGAAGCCCTGAGGCTCAGGCGCTGCGAGCCGAGCGGAAGGTCCCGGCCGACTTGGCGGCGGCCGACTGCTTGAGGCTCAACGTCAGCTCGTACTTCTTCTCCGTGTTCGGATCCGGATTGAACACCGCGACCCAGAGCGTCGCGTAGTCCCGCCCGAGCCCCGGCACCGACGTCCCCTCCGGGAAGAGTCGTAGCACCTCGGACTTGAGATCGGCACGTCCGACGGGAGGCATCGTCAGCAGCCACGCGTGATCGGAGTCGCTGCGTCCGTCCGCCAGCTTCACGTCGATGGACCGCGGCTCGCGCAGATCGGCGGCGATCGCGAAGAAGCGCGCGGTGATCGGCGCCACGACGACCGGGAAGCGATGGTCGGCGAAGCGCTGCCGCTCCTGCGTCAGCCGCTGGGAGTTGTGCTCGGGATCGCCGATCCGGTTGCTCGGATGCGTGAAGATCCGCGTCTCGGTCGTCGACTCGAGAATCCGCGCGTGGGTCCAGAGCCCGGGCTCCGGCACGGCGGCGAGCAGCACGCTCTTGACGAACTCCGGGTAGATCTCCTGCAGTCGCCCCTCGCTCACCAGCACGTTGTACAGATGCGCGCCGACCGACTTCGGCCCGCTGCCGGAGCCCGGCTGAAACGTCTTGAGACTGTTCAGCGCCTTGTTGACGAAGCCCGAGAACCGGTGCTCGATGTGATCGAGAAGGATCGAGTAGCCGTAGGCGAGAAGGCCTTCCTCGTAGTCCGTGCTCTTCTGGATCGGCACGCTGAGGACGTAGTTGTACTTGGCGAGCTCTTCCTTCACCGCGTCGTTGAAGGAGAGCGTGCCCTTCCAGCTCGTCCAGCGCGCCCACGCCGAAACCCACCACTGCGCCGCCTCGTCCGTCGTCCCCTGCTCGACCGGCTGGGGCGCGGACTCGCGCGGCGGCGTGGCTTCGCGCGGCTCCGTGATGATGTTGCGCGCGGGAGCGGCTTCGCGCGGCTGCGGCTCCGTGATGATGTTGCGCGCGGGAACAGCCTCGCGCGGCTGCGGCTCCGTGATGATGTTCCTGGTCGGCGCGGGCTCACGCGGCTCCGTGATGATGAGGTTTCTCGAGGGGACCGCGCCCGGGACGGGCGCCGTCGGCGGAGCGTGAGTCGCCGCCGCGGGCCGCGGCGCGGGCTCCTTCGCCGCGGGCGGGGTGGTCCGCTGCGCCGGTGGTGCGGAGGCACCGATCGCGAGCTTGCCGCGCGCCGCCGCAACCGCAAGGGTTCTCCCGAACGACTGCGTCACCGCCTCGTCCAGGACGGCGAACTTCTCGTCGTCGAGGGCGTCGCGACCCTCGATGATCGAGAGCAGCGCGGCGAACGACGGGATGCTCTCCAGGAAGGCGGGGGCGTTCTCGGTATCGAACGCCTTGGGATCCTGGGCGGCCTGCCGGATCTCTTTGGCCTTCATCAGGCACTGGACCAGCGCCGCGAAGTTGGGACCGTCCATATGGGTGATCGTCAGGACTCGGTCCAGGAGCGCCATGACCCGGGCACGCGCCTCGGTGAGGGCCGCTTTCTTTTCCTCGGCCGCCAAGGCCTGCGCGACGGTCTCGAGCACGGGCTCGAGCGCCCGGACGCTGTCGATCTCCGACATCGCCGGCACGTTGAGCGAGAGCGAGCGAGCCGCCTCCAGCACGCGGTGGCGGACGTCGACGAAGTCCGTGCGGACCTTGGCGATTTCATCGACGAGCGTCTCGGGCGGAAGGGTCCCGGACGCCTGCAGCTGCTGGGTCGTCTGGGCGAGGGTTGCGGCGAGGGTCGTGAACCGTTCACTCAGTGCTGCAAGACGCTTGGCCAAGTCCTCTGCGTTCGGAGCCATGGGTGAATTCGATTCTAACGCGGGGGTCCCGGGACGTGTCAAAAACAGTCCGGAAACCCCTGGAGGGCCCCGGGGAGGCCCGGTTTGTCGCGCTTCCGCGGTGATAGACTCCCTGGCGTGGCGCACCCGTTGGAAGGCATCGTCGTTGCCGACCTCACCCAGAACGTCGCGGGCCCTTTCTGTACCCAAACTCTCGGCGACATGGGGGCCGAGGTCATCAAGATCGAGCGCCCCGGGCGCGGGGACGACGCGAGGGCGTGGGCGCCGCCCTACTGGGGCGAGGAGAGCGCCACCTTCATCTCCTTGAATCGTAACAAGAAAAGCCTCGCCCTGGATCTCAAGTCCCCTGGCGGGCTCGAGATCCTGCACCGTCTGGTCGGTCGCGCCGACGTCTTCGTCCAGAGCCTGCGGCCGGGAGCCATCGACGAGCTCGGGCTCGACTTCGCGCGCGCCAGCCGGATCAATCCGCGGCTCGTCTATTGCTCCGTCACCGCGTACGGAGCGCGCGGGCCGCTCAGCCCTCTACCTGGTTACGACCCGCTGATGCAGGCCTATAGCGGATTGATGTCGGTCAATGGTCATCCCGACCAGGAGCCGGCCCGCGTGGGGACGTCGATCGTCGACATGGGCACGGGGATGTGGGCGGCCCTGGGCATCGTCGCCGCGCTTCGCCAGCGCGACGCGACCGGGCGCGCCATCGAGGTCACGACCGCGCTCTTCGAGACGGCGCTGATGTGGATGTCGTATCACGCCATGGGCTATCTCGCCTCGGGCGCGGTGCCTCAGCCGCAAGGCTCGGGAACCGCGATGATCGCGCCCTACCAGGCATTCCCGACCGCCGACGGCTTCGCGATGATCGGCGCGGCGTCCGACGCGTTGTTCGCCCGGCTGGCGGCGGCGCTCGGCTGCGCCGAGATGGTCGAGGACGCGAGGTTCAAGGACAACCCTTCGCGCGTCACGAACCGCGCCGCGCTCGTCGAGGCGCTCTCCGCTCGCACGCGGGAGCGCAAGGCAGCCGAGCTCGTCGAGACGCTTCGTGTTGCCGGGGTGCCGGCCGCTCCGATCCTCGGCGTCGATCAGATGCTGCAAGAGCCGCAGACGCGCGAGAGCGGAATGATCGTCGGCGCCCCCCATCCCCGCTTGCCCGACTACCGGAGCATCGGCTTGCCGCTCATGTGGGACGGCGTCCGCCCGGCCGTGCGGCGTGTGCCCCCGCTCCTCGGGGAGCACAGCGGCGATGTCCTCACCTGGCTCGGCTACACGCTCGACGACGTGCGGAGCCTCAAGGGCAAGGGCGTCATCCAGTGAACGCCGCGACTTTTCGCCATCTTCTCGTGACGCGCTCCGACGACGCGCGCGTCGTCACGGTGACCCTGAACCGTCCCGAACAGATGAACGCGATGAACACCGCGATGGGCGAGGACCTGCTCGCCTGCTTCGACGGCTTCCAGCGCGACCCGGACGTGCGCGCGATCGTGTTCACCGGCGCGGGCGACCGGGCGTTCTGCGCCGGCGGCGATCTCAAGGAGCGCAACGCCATGACCGACGAGGCGTGGCGCGCGCAGCACGTGATCTTCGAGCAGGCGGCGTTCCGCGTGCTCCGGTGTCCGGTGCCGGTCATCGCGGCGGTCGAAGGATTCGCGCTCGCCGGCGGCTGCGAGCTCGCGATCCTCTCGGACTTCATCGTCGCCGGCGACACGGCGGTCTTCGGCGTGCCGGAGACGACGCTCGGCATCTTCCCGGGTATCGGCGGGACACAGCTCTTGCCGCGGATCGTCGGCGCGCCGATGGCCAAAGAGCTGATCTTCACCGGGCGCCGGATGAAGGCCGACGAGGCCAAGGCGGCGGGGCTCGTCAACCACCTGGTGCCGGCCGGCCAGGCGCGCGCGACCGCGACCCAGATCGCCGCGACGATCGCGAAGAACGGCCCGATCGCGGTCCGTCAGGCGAAGAAGGCGATCGCCTACGGCGCCGAGACGGACCTCGACACCGCGATGATCCTCGCGATCGAGGCCTATAATGCGACGGTCGTGACCGAGGACCGCCTCGAGGGCGTCCGCGCCTTCAACGAGAAGCGGAAACCCGAGTTCAAGGGGAAGTGACGATGGCGTCGATCGAGCTGGCCCTGACTGAAGAGCAACGCGCGCTCCGCGCGGGCGTGCTGGAAATCTGCAAGCGGTATCCCGGCGAGTACTGGCGCGACCTCGACACACGGCGCGAATACCCCGAGAAGTTCGTCACCGAGCTCACCGAGGCGGGCTATCTCGCGGCGCTGATCCCGCAAGAGTACGGCGGCGCGGGGCTCGGCATCCGCGAGGGCGGCCTGATCCTCGAGACGATCAACTATTCGGGCGGCAACGCCGGAGCCTGCCACGCCCAGATGTACATCATGGGCACCGTGCTGCGGCACGGCTCCGAGGCGCAAAAGCGGGAATATCTGCCGAAGATCGCGACGGGGGCCTTGCGGCTTCAGGCCTTCGGCGTGACCGAGCCGAACTCGGGCTCGGATACGACGAAGCTTCAGACCACGGCGATCCGCAAGGGCGATCGCTACGTCGTCAACGGCCAGAAGATCTTCATCTCGCGCGTGCTCCAGTCCGACCTGATGCTCCTCCTGGCGCGCACGACTCCGGTCGACCACGTCAAGCGCCGGACCGACGGCCTGTCGGTGTTCCTGATCGACATCCGCGACCTGAAGGGATTCGAGGTCCGGCCGCTCCGGATGATGATGAACCACTCGACGAACGCGCTGTTCTTCGACAACGTCGAGATCCCGGCCACGAGCCTGATCGGCGAGGAAGGCAAGGGCTTTCACTACATCCTGGACGGCATGAACGCCGAGCGTATCCTGGTGGCCTCGGACTCGCTCGGCGACGCGCGCTGGTTCATCGAGAAAGCGGTCGCGTACTCCAACCAGCGGGTCATCTTCGGCCGGCCCATCGGCGCCAACCAGGGCGTGCAGTTCACGATCTCGCGCTCGCACATCTCGACCGACGCGGCGCAGCTGATGCGCGACAAGGCGGCGGCGCTCTTCGACGCGGGCGAGCCATGCGGGGGCGAGGCCAACATGGCGAAGTACCTCGGCGCCGAGGCGGCCTGGGAGGCGGGCAACGCGTGCATCGACTGTCACGGCGGCTATGGGTACGCCGAGGAGTACGACGTCGAGCGGAAGTTCCGTGAGTGCCGGCTCTACAAAACGGCGCCGATCAACAACAATCTCATCCTCGCCTACGTCGGCGAGCACGTGCTGGGGATGCCACGGAGCTATTAGGACATTCTAGCGCGAGCGGCCTGAGGACTTTCCCTTCTGGAACGAGCGGAGCATCCAGGCCATCTTCTCGTGCTCTTCCATCAGGCCGGTGAGGAAGTCGTTCGTGCCCATGTCGTGATACTTGCTCGCCGCCGCGTCGGCGTCGGCGCGCAGCTGACGGATGAGCGCCTCGTGGTCGGCCAAGAGGTTTTCGAGCATGTCCTCGGCACTCGGGTACTGGCCGGGATGCTCCTTGAGGCGTGCCGCCTCCACGAACTCGCCGAGCGTCGCCACCGAGTGCCCGCCGAGGGTGCGCGCGCGCTCGGCCACGTCGTCGACGAAGTCGTCGATCGCCTCGTACTGCTCGGCGAAGAATTTGTGCAGATCGTTGAACTGAGGACCCACCACGTTCCAGTGGTAGTTGCGAGTCTTCGTATACAGCACATACTCGTCGGCGAGTAGGGCGTTCAGGATCTTGACCACGCCGGCGCGGTCTTTGTCGTTGATGCCGAGATTGGGGTTCATCGGAACCTCCTCCTTGTAGGGTGCCGGCCGCTGCTCGATGGGTTCCCTTCCGCCATGCTACAGTTCTCCACATTCCGGAGGTCTGGAGGATGGCATGAAGCTGCCCACACGTGTCACGATTTGCGAGGTAGGGACCCGGGACGGGTTCCAGATCGAGCCCGACTTCATTCCGACCGAGCAGAAGGTCGAGGTCGTGAACCTCCTGTCGGGCGCCGGCGTCCCCCGGATCGAAGTGACCTCGTTCGTCCACCCCAAGGTCGTGCCGCAGCTGCGTGACGCCGAGCGGGTCATGGCCAGCATCGCGCGCCGGCCGGGCACGCGTTACGCGGCGCTCGTTCCCAACGACAAGGGCGCCGTGCGCGCCGTCGACGCCGGCGTCGACGCGATCCACACGGTCGTCTCGGCCAGCGAGAGCCACAACCTCGCCAACGTGAACATGACCATCGCCGAGTCCATGGAGAAGCTGCGGGCGGTCATGCAGGTCGCGGCGCGCGCGAAGGTCCCGGTGGCCTGCGGCATCTCCACGTCGTTCGGCTGTCCCTTCGAAGGCGACGTGCCGGTGGCGCAGCTCGAGAGCGTGGTGCGACGGCTGACCGACATGGGGGCGCGCGCCGTCGGTCTGGCCGACACCACGGGCATGGCGAACCCGCGGCAGGTCGCGCGCGTCCTCGAGCACCTCGTGCCGAAGTTCCCGGGGATCGAGTGGACCTTGCACACGCACGACACGCGCGCGATGGCGATCCCCAACATCCTGGCGGCGATGGAGTATGGCGTCACGAATCTCGACGGCTCGATCGGCGGCCTCGGCGGTTGTCCGTTCGCCCCGGGCGCCTCGGGCAACGTCTGCAGCGAGGACCTCGTCCACTGTCTGTCGGCGATGGGCGTCGAGACCGGGATCGATCTCGATCGGCTGATCGCGGTGTCGCGTCGGGTCCAGGAGATCGTCGGCCGCGCGCTCCCCGGTCAGATCGTCAAGGCGGGCAAGTCGACGCGCCGCTACCCGGTGCCCGACACCGTCGCGGGTCGCGTCCCCGCCGCGCGCGCGTGACGAAGCAAGCGCGGCGGATGCTGGCGCTGATGGACCGCGCCACGACGTCCTGGCACATCCCGAACGTCGGACGGGCCAAGGGACGCGTGCTGCGCCGACTTCTCGATCGTCACCGGCCCACGCGCGCGATCGAGCTCGGCTCGCTGCTCGGCTACTCGGCGATCCTGATCGCCGGCTCGATGCCACCGCGCGGGCGGCTCACGTGCATCGAGGCGAACCCGTTCCTGGCGTACCTGGTGCGGGCGAACGCCGCCGAGGCCGGCCTGGCTCGGCGGGTGAAGGTGGTCGCTGGTGACGCGCTCCGCGTGATCCCGCTGCTGCCGGGCCGATTCGACTTCGCCTTCATCGACGCCGAGAAGGAAGATTATCTCGACTACCTCCGGCAGCTCGAGCCCAAGCTCGTCCCCGGCGCGGTGATCGTCGCCGACAACACGGGCATCGCGCGCCGCGAGGTGGCGCCGTACCTCGAGTACGTGCGGGCCGGCGGCCGCTACGACAGCCGTGGTTACGACTTCGGCGACGACGCCATGGAGGTCTCCATCCTCCGCCGCTGATCGGCCGCGAGCGGCCGGGGCGCCGAGCCGATGTAGTCGGCGCGCGGCCGGATCAGCCGATTGTCGGCGTACTGCTCCAGCGCGTGCGCGCACCAGCCCGCGACGCGTCCGACCGCGAAGATCGACGTGCAGAAATCCGGCGGGATCCCGAGCGCGTCGTAGACCACGGCCGAGAAGAAGTCGACGTTCACCGGCAAGGTCGTCCGGGCCCGCATCGCGTCGTAGACACGCTCGGCCACCTCGAAGAGCTTTTCCCGGCCGGTCGCCGAGGCCATCGACTTCGCCATGCCACGGAGCACCCGCGCCCGCGCGTCATCCACGCGGTACACGCGATGACCGAAGCCGGGTACGCGCACCCGCGGGTTACCGCGCTCGTGCTTGGAGAGTCCGGCCCGCGCCCCCAGACGCGCCTCGATGTAGCTCTCGGCGCGCGCCGGCTCGCCGATCTCGAGCAGCATCGCCAGGACGTCCTCGTTCGCGCCGCCGTGCCGCGGTCCTTTCAGGGTGGCGACCGCCGCTGCGATGGCCGCGTGCAGGTCGGTGAGCGTGGCGACCCCGACCCGGGCCGCGAACGTCGACGCGTTCAGCTCGTGATCGGCATGAAGCGTCAGCACCAGGTCCAGGACGCGCGCGACCTCGCGCGACGGCGCCCGTCCCTCGAGAAGCTCCAGGAAGTACGCGGCGTGCGACGTCGCGGCCGGCGCCGTCACCGGGGCACGGCCGGTGCGGATCCGCTGCCAGGCGGCGACCGTCTCCGGCACGAGGGTCATCAGGCGGAAGGCCTTCGCGAGGTTGGCCTCGGGCTCGTTCGAGCGCACGTCCGGGTCACGGGTCGCGGCCAGCGACACCGCCGTCCGCAGGGCGTCGAGGGGATGCGCGTCGCGCGGCAGGGTCTGCAGCAGGTCGGCGACGGCCGGAGGCAGGCCACGCGCCGCCGCGAGCCGCGCCGCGAACCGGGCCGACTCGGCGGCAGACGGCAGCTCGCCGTGCCAGAGCAGCGCGGTCACGTCCTCGAACGAGAGCGCGCCGGCGAGCTCGCCGATCTCGTAGCCTCGGTAGTAGAGCCTCCCGCGCTCGCCGTCGACCTGGCAGATCGCCGACCGCGCCGCGATGACGTCCTCGAGCCCCGCCTTCCACGCCGTCTCCATCGCCGCCTCCTGCAGGGTGTCGTCGCGCTATCGCTTTAGTTGATCAATATTGATTATACTTGATTCAGATTGATCCGGCCAGTCGACCCTGGACGAGACCGGCCGGCCCTGCTAGCGTCGGAGACGCACGCGCCATGATCAGCGTGAACGGTGAGGAATACCTGACGGTCAAGGAGGCGACCCGCCTGCTCGGCGTGAAGCCGGCGACGCTCTATGCCTACGTGAGCCGCGGCGTCCTGCAAAGCTATCGCCAGGGAATGAAACGCCAGCGCCTCTACCGCCGGGCGGAGGTCGAGGGGCTCCTGAGATTGGCGCCCAGCGCGACTCGAAGCTCGAACGTGATCCCGCTCCGCGCTCCGGCGCGGCGCGCCCGGATCCCGCTCGCCGAGTCCTGGATCCGGGACTGACGTGGCGGCGCCGAGGATCGCGGCCTTTCTGAACCCCGGGCGCGACCTGGCTGGCGGCGTCGAGCTGGCGCGGCGGGCCGAGACGCTCGGCTACGACAGCGTCTGGGTGACCCACGGCTCCGGGCGCGACTCGTTCGTCGTTCTCGCCGCGTACGGGGCCGCCACGACGCGGCTCGGCCTCGGCAACGGCGTCGTGCCGATCTATCCCCGCCATCCCGTTGCGATGGCGCAGGCGGCGCTCACGCTCTCGGAGCTCAGCGCCGGGCGTTTCAGGCTCGGGATCGGCGTGAGCCACCGGGTCAGCATGGAAGCGGCACTCGGGCTCACCTTGCGCGAGCCCCTGGCGGTCATGCGGGAATACGTCGCCGTCCTCCGCGGCGCCCTCGGCGGCACCGCCGCCTTCGACGGCCGGCACTACAAGGTCAACTGGAGCCTCGCGATTCCCGAGCGTCCGCCGACGCCGCCGATCTATCTCGCCGCCCTGTCCAGGAACATGCTCGAGCTGGCCGGCGAGATCGCCGACGGCGTCGTCCTGTGGCTCTGCTCGCCGGACTACGTGCGGGACGTCGCGGTGCCCGCGCTCGCGCGCGGGCGGGCGCGCGCAGGCAAGACGCTGACGGGGTACGAGATCGTCGCGGCGGTGCCGCTGGCGATCTCGGACGATGCGCAGGGTGCCCTGGCCGCCTTCCGCGGCGAGCTCGCGCGCTATCTCACCTTGCCGTTCTACCGCGCCATGCTCGGGGCGAGCGGTCTCGGCAAGGAGCTCGCGGGCTTCGACCGAAACGGCGACGTGGCCGAAGGGCTCACGCGGGCTGTCGGCGCCGTCGGCAAGCCGGAGGCCGGACGCGCCTTCGTTCGCGCCTATCGGGAGGCCGGCGTGACCCTCCCCGCGATCCGGCCGATCACCTTCCCCGACGCTCCCTGGTACCGTCGCACCCTCGAGGAAGCGTCAAGCTGGTGAGGCGCGTCGCGGTGCTTGCCGCCTTGCTCGGGGCGGCATGCGCCACCGGTCGCTTGGAGGGTGTTCGAACCCTGCCGGCGGATCGCGCCGCCGCGGTCCTGTACGTGGCCCTCGGCGATAGCACGGTCGAGGGCGTCGGCGCCACGAGCCCCGACCGCAACTATGTGAGCCAGCTGCATGAGCGCCTGCGCGCCGTGTACCCGAACGCGCGAGTGATCAACCTCGGGGTGGGCGGCGCGACCTCGGCCGATGTGCTCCTTCGCCAGGTCGGACGCGCGATCGAGCAGCGCCCGCAGCTGGTCACGCTCTCGATCGGACCGAACGACATCACGACGCGGGTGTCGGTGAGCATGTACGAGCGGAGCCTCGACACGATCCTCGGGCGCCTGCGCTACGAGACGACGGCGGTGATCGTCGTGAACCTGATTCCCGACCTGGCGGTGACTCCGCGCTTCAGTCATAGCCGTGCGCGAGACGCGGTCGGCCGTCAGACCGTCGCCTTCAACGAGGCGATTGAACGCCAGGGCCGCGCGCACGGTGCCGAGCTCGTTGACCTCTATGCCGTCAGCCAGCGGGAGGTTCCCCTCAGGCCGGAGCTCATCTGGTCGGATGGCTATCATCCATCGGACCTGGGATATGCACGCTGGGCGGAGCTGGTGTGGGCGGGTGTCGAGTCCCGAATCGCCATGAGGTAGTAAATGAAGAACCGCGCGCTCCAGTCTAACCGTACAGAGTGTAGAGAGCGAAGGAGTCAGCGTGGGTATCGTGGTCGGTCTCCTGCTCGCAGTCCTGGTTGCCGGAATTCCGATCGGCGCCGAGGCGAACGACGTCGCCATGACGGTCAAGGGCGGCGAGATCCCGCAGGGGCACATCCATCACTACCCGATGGCCCAGGGCCACATTCACTACACCCAGAAACCACACGTCATCCCGAAGCCGAACGGCCACCACCGCCCGGTGTCGCCGGTGGTCGTCATCCCCCAGCCGATCTACTTCGTCGCGCCGCAGCGCTGTGTCGCCCCCGGCTACTGGAACTACGCCTGGGTGCCTCAGAGCTACGTCACCAACGAGTGGGTCCCGGGCTACTACAACTACGATGCCGTGTGGATCGAGCCGCACTACGAGCCTCGCGCCTACACCTGGGGCTACTACCAGCCCTACTGGGTACCCGAGCGCTACTGCTGAGCGGCGGCCGCCGCCGGCCGGACCGCGCGTAGCCCCGTGATACAACTGTAGGCCCATGCGGGCCTACGTCGTGTCCCGCCTCGCTCAGACCGTGCTCGTCGTCTTTCTCTCGCTCTCGGCCGTGTTCGCCATGGTCCGTCTCTCCGGCGATCCCGTCTTGCTCTTCATGCCGATGGACATCCAGGCCAAGGACGTGAACGAGTTTCGTCAGCGTCTGGGCTTCAACGATCCGCTGCTGGTGCAGTACGCGCGCTTCGTCGGCAAGGCGATGCGCGGCGACTTCGGCGAGTCCCTTCGCTACCGACGGGATGCTCTGGGACTCGTGCTCGAGCGGCTGCCGGCCACGCTCCTGCTGGCCGGGACGTCGCTGCTCATCACCCTGGTCGTGGCGGTGCCGCTCGGGGTCGTCTCGGCGGTGCGCCGCGACAGCCTGCTCGATCACGTCGGGACGATCTCGACGGTGCTGGGCCAGGCGACGCCCGGCTTCTGGCTCGGCCTGCTTCTCATCTATCTCTTCTCGGTGCAGCTCCGCTGGCTGCCGACCGGCGGGATGGGCGGCCTCGCGCACCTCGTGATGCCGTCGGTCGTGCTCGCCGCGTTCTACTCGGCGCGGATCGCGCGCCTCACGCGCTCGGCGGTGCTCGAGGCGCTGGGCGAGGACTACGTCCTCACCGCTCGCGCCAAGGGGCTCGGCGAGGGGCGCGTGATCGGCAAGCACACGCTTCGCAACTCGGCGATCCCGATCGTCACGCTCGCGGGGCTCGAGGCGGGCCAGGTGCTCGGCGGCGCGGTGATCACCGAGACGATCTTCGCCTGGCCCGGCCTGGGTCGGCTCACCGTCCAGGCGCTCTTGAACCGCGACTTCCCCGTCGTCCTCGCCGCCGTCTTCTTCATCTCGCTGATGTACACGCTGATCAATCTCGCCGTCGACCTCCTCTACGGCTGGCTCGACCCGCGCGTCCGTCTGAGATGAAGAAGTGGCTCGGCATCGCCCTGACCTTGGCGGCGCTCCTGTCGGCCCTCGGCGCGCCGTGGCTCGCCGCGCACGACCCGCTGCGCGCGGACTTCGCGCAGAGCCTCAAGCCGCCGGGAGCGCCCGGGCATCCCTTCGGCACCGATCAACTCGGTCGCGATCTCCTCGCCCGCATCCTGCACGGGGCACGCCTGGCGCTCTTCATCGGTGGCTGCACCGTCGTCGTCACCGCGGTCGTCGGTGGGCTCCTCGGCCTCGTCGCGGGATTCGTCGAGCGCTGGCCCTCGACCGTGCTGATGCGCATCGTCGACGTCCAGCTCTCGTTTCCGTTCATTCTGCTGGCGATGACGATCAACGCGATCGTCGGGCTCGGCCTGCGCAACATCATCCTCAGCCTTTCGGCGGCCGGATGGGTCGTGTATGCTCGCGTGGTGCGCGGCGAGGTCCTCTCGGTGAAGCAGCGCGACTACGTCCAGGCGGCGGCGGCGCTCGGCATGGGACGGATGCGGCTCATGTTCCGGCACGTGCTGCCCAACGTCGCGCCGTCCATCGTCGTGGTCGCGAGCCTCCAGTTCTCGTCGTTCATCGTCGCCGAGGCAGCGATCAGCTTTCTCGGATTCGGCGTCCAGCCGCCGACGCCGGCGTGGGGCAGCATGCTCTCCGAGAGCCGTGACTTCCTCTACGTCGCCTGGTGGCTCGCCGCCTTCCCCGGCGCGGCCCTCGCGCTGACGGCGCTCGGCGTCAATCTGCTCGGCGACTGGCTGCGCGACACCCTCGACCCGAAGCTCCGAGTCTGAACGGGGCGCCGGCCGCACCATGACCACCAGCCACTTCTTCGCGTACCTCTCACGCATGAAGTTCATCCGCCGCTGGGGCCTCATGCACAGCACGTATCCGGAGAACATCCAGGAGCACAGCCTGCGCGTGGCGCAGATCGCCCACGCGCTCGCGATCATCAAGAACCGGCTCTTCGGCGGCGACGTGAGCCCGGAGCGGGCGGCGACCCTGGCGCTCTACCACGACACCAGCGAGGTACTGACGGGCGACCTCCCATCGCCGGTGAAGGAGTTCAATCCCGAGATCCATCGCGCCTATCACGCGATCGAGGCCGCCTCGAAGGAGAAGCTCCTCGCGCTGATCCCCGACGCGCTGAAGCCGGCCTACGAGCCGTTCTTCCGGAACGATGCGCGCGATGAGACGCATCGGCGGCTGGTCCGCGCCGCCGACAAGATTTGCGCCTACTTGAAGTGCCTCGAGGAGACGGGCGCCGGTAATCCCGAGTTCGCCCAGGCCGAGAAGAGCCTGCGGGCGAGCGTCGAAGGGCTCGATCTCCCGGAGGTCCGCTACTTCCTGGAGACATTCGTCCCGAGCTTCCGGCTCACCCTGGACGAGCTCAACTGATCCTGATCACGTAGAGGAGATCCTATGCGCCGCCTGACCGCGCTGCTTCCCGTCGTGATCGCCCTCGCGCTCCTCTGGTCTGCTCCGGCCCGAGCTCAGAGCCGCGGCAAGGAGATCGTCGTCGGCCTCGGCGCCGAGCCCCGGACGATGCTCGCCGTCACGATCGTGGACTGGACCACCAACAACATGATCGAGCACATCTACGATCGGCTGCTCGACCGTGACGCGAAGACGTTCAAGCCCAAGCCGATGCTGGCCGAGAGCTGGCGGATCGTCAACGACACGACCTGGGAGTTCAAGCTCCGCAAGGGCGTCAAGTTCCACAACGGCGAGCCCTTCACCGCGCAGTCGGTCAAGGCCACGGTCGACTACGCGCTCGACCCGGCGACCAAGAGCCACTATGCCGCCGCCGCGTACTGGGGCCTCGTCAAGGAGGTGCAGGTCGTCGACGACTTCACCGTGCGGTTCGTCACCAAGCAGCCCGCGCCGAACCTGGTCGACAGCGCGGCGCTGACGAACTCGCTCATCATGCCGGCCAAGGCGCTCAAGGACCTCGGACCCCAGAAGCTCGCCGAGAAGCCGATCGGCACCGGACCGTTCCGGTTCGTCGAGTGGAGGCGCGACGAGCGCCTCGTGCTCGAGCGCAATCCGGACTACTGGCAGGGTCCGGCCGACGTCAGCCGGGTGACCTTTCGCTTCATCCCCGAGTTCAGCGCGCGCATGGCGGCGCTCCTCTCCGGCGAGATCGACATCATGAAGGACGTGCCGCCGCACGCGGTCGAGGCGATCGAGAAGAGCGGCCGGGCGACCCTCCGCGCGACGGTGTCCTCGCGCATCAACTACCTGGCGCTGGTGAATCTGAAGCCCGGCCCGATGCAGGACCTTCGCGTGCGGCGCGCGATGAACCATGCGGTGGACGTGGACGAGCTGATCAAGCAAGTGCTCAAGGGGCGCGCCTCACGCATGTGCGGGCCGCTGGCGCCCGCCAACGTCGACTACGCCCCGGCCGAGTGCTACAAGTACGACCCGGCCCGCGCGCAGGCCCTCTTCAAGGAAGCCGGCGTCGACCCGACGAAGCTCCAGCTGACGCTCGATACGCCGTCCGGGCGCTATCCGCTCGACAAGGACGTCTCGCTCGCCATCGCCGCCCAGCTCCAGCGGCTCGGGATCAAGACCAACGTCGTGGTCAACGAGTGGGGCACGCACCTGGACAAGATCAAGAACCGGAACACCGGCGACATGTTCTTTCTCGGCTGGGGCCCGGCGCTCTACGGCCAGGCGACGATGCACCCGCTCTTCCTCGCCGACCAGACCTACTCGTCCTACGGCAACAACAAGACCATCGACGACAAGATCGCGCGCGCCCAGACCCTCCTCGAGCCCAAGGCGCGCGCCGAGGCGTACGCCGAGCTGCAGCGCCTGCTTCGCGACGAGGCGCCGTGGGTCTTTCTGTGGCAGCAGCACGACCTCTACGGCGTGACGAGCCAGGTCGAGTGGACGCCGCGCGCCGACGAGAAGGTGTGGATGTACGACGCGAAGGTGACGCCGCGATGAGCCTGACCGTCTTCACCAACGCCGTGCTCATCGACTGCACGGGCGCCGACCCGATGCCGGGCGCCGCGGTCGTCGTCGAGGACGATCGCATCAGAGAGGTCGTCCCGAACGGGAAGGTCGGCCCGCTCCCCGGCTCGGTGACGACACTCGACTGCCGGGGCGCGACGCTCATGCCCGGGCTCACCGACGCCCACGTCCACATCTGCGCCGTCGAGGGCAACATCACCGACCAGCATCGCTACCTGCCGCCGAGCCTCCTGGCCGCCAAGGCGCTCCGCCGCGCCGAGGAGTGCCTCAT
>Ga0137407_10000319_pt1 | contig 34031 bp, 37 predicted proteins | sample CZOMad2_2_16fung_FD_108410 | JGI IMG/M metagenome (GOLD analysis project Ga0137407, IMG submission 108410) | Vadose zone soil fungal communities from Angelo Coast Range Reserve, California, USA - CZOMad2_2_16fungal (Illumina Assembly) | ecosystem: Environmental > Terrestrial > Soil > Vadose... | reverse complement strand
GCGCGCGAGGCATCGGAGGCCAATAACGCGGCGATGGGCAAGGTCCTGCTGGCGCTGAAGGGCGCCGGCATCGACGAGAAGGATTACCAGACCTCGCGGCTGTCATTGCAGCCGCAAAGCTTGAGCAAGTCCAACGGGCCACCGACCATCACGGGCTACCGCGCCAGCAACCGGGTGACGATCCGGCTGCGCGACGTCACCAAGGTCGCGAACGTCATCGATACGCTGGTGGCCGCGGGCGCGAACGACATCGGCGGCATCAATTTCATGGTGTCACAGGCCTCGAAACTTCTCGACGAGGCTCGCGAAAAAGCGATCGCCGATGCCCGCCGCAAGGCCGAAATCTATGCCAAGGCCGCCGGCGTCACGCTCGGCGCACCGCTCAGCATCTCCGAGAGTGGCGCACCCGCTCCGATCGTGTTTCGCAGAATGGCCGCCGGCATCGCCGAATCAACGCCAGTGGCGCCGGGCGAAGAAACGCTGCAGCTCAGCGTGAGCGTGTCCTGGGCGATCAAGCCGGCGCAGTAACCTTGCTGCCATACCCGCAGACCTCATCCTGAGGAGCCGCCAACGGGTCGCGCGAATGCGCGCCCGATGACAGGCTCCGCTGCGTCTCGAAGGATGGAGACTGGCCCTCGTGCTTCGCGACGGCGCTAACGCGCCTCCTTAGCATGAGGGATCACAAAGGGGGCGAGGTTAGAGCTCCACCACCTGCCCCGGCTTGAGCGCGACAAAACGCTCGCGTGGAATCTTCGCCTCATCGAGTGCCGCATGCAATCCGGCCGCCGGCGCGTCGATCGCCTCGTCGGTCAGCTGAAACGTGCCATGGTGATGCGCCAGCGCCTGTTCGGCGCCGCAATCGGCAAGCGCCTTGATGGCGTCGGACGGATTCATGTGCTGATCCTGCATGAACCAGCGCGGCTCGTAAGCGCCGATCGGCAGGATCGCGAGCCGCAGCGGACCGTGCCTCTCGCCAACACGGCGGAAATGGGTGCCCTCGCCGTAACCGGAATCGCAGACGATGTAGATTTTGCCCGCCGGCGTTTCCAGCACAAAACTGGCCCATAACGCCTTGTTGCGGTCGAACAGTCCACGCGCCGACCAGTGCCGGGTCGGCACCAGCGTTACCGCAACGCCGTTGCCGAGTTCGACGCGATCATGCCAGTCGAAGGGTTCGGTCTTGATCGCATCGTCGGCGCTGCGCATCGTGACGTCGTTGCCGAGCGGCGTAATCGTGCGGGGTGAGAATTTTGCCGCCAGTCTCGACAGCGTCGCAAGGTCGAGATGATCGTAATGACCATGCGACACCAGCGCGACGTCGATCGGAGGCAATGCATCGAAGGCGATACCAGGGTCGTTGACGCGCTTGGGTCCGGCGAAACCAAACGGCGAGGCGCGTGCCGACCAAACGGGATCAATCAGGATGTTCAACCCGGCGGTCTGGATCAGCCAGCTGGCGTGGCCGACGAATGACAGCCGCACCTTGTCACCGGCAACCCGCGCCGGCGGGGTATCGGCATGCGGGCTCGGCGCCCATTCGGGCCACGCCTGCCGCTGCCGATCCCGGCCGAACTGCCAGCGCAGCAGGTCGCCAAGGGATTTCGGCGGCACGCCATCGGGATCGAAGAACCGCTCGCCATCGAAATGGTCGGAGACTGGCCCGGCATAGTTTTTCATTCTGGACATCCAGACCGAAGGCACGCCGATGAACGCGGCTGCGGCAGCCAACATTCCGAGAACACGACGGCGGGTAATGTTCATGGCCCGATTGGCCTCAAAAAGCGTGTTTCGGCAAGGGGCAAGCCGTTCATCGAAGTTCACAAAAGTGCCATTTGCCCGCGACTTTCCTTGACTTTTGGGGCTTGCCGGAGTTTAACGCCCGCAATCCTCGAAAAGGACGTTCTTTTCGACCCGCCGCCCGGTCCCTGAGGCCGGAGGTCAACGCCCGACAGCGCGATGCGCCCTCGGGCGCAAAATTGTTTGGAATTCCCCTCATCCCGAGGAGCCGCGAAGCGGCGTCTCGAAGGATGGGCCTACGGCAGAATGGCCACCCTTCGAGACGCAGGCTGCGCCTGCTCCTCAGGGTGAGGCAACAGGAAGAAAAGACGTGTTCGACAATCTGTCGGAAAAACTTGGTGGCATTCTCGATCGGCTGACGCGGCGCGGGGCGCTGACGGAAGCCGACGTCGATGCCGCGATGCGCGAGGTGCGCCGCGCGCTGCTCGAGGCCGATGTCTCGCTCGACGTGGTGCGAAGTTTTACCGAAAGGGTCCGCGAGCAGGCGATCGGCGCCACCGTGGTCAAGTCGGTGACGCCCGGCCAGATGGTCGTGAAGATCGTCCATGACGAGCTGATCGCCACGCTCGGCTCCGACGGCCAGAGCATCGACCTCAACGCCGTGCCGCCGGTTGCGATCATGATGGTCGGGCTGCAGGGCTCCGGCAAAACCACCACCACCGCCAAGCTCGCCCGCCGCCTGACCCAGCGCGACAAGCGCAAGGTGTTGATGGCATCGCTCGACATCTATCGCCCGGCGGCGATGGAGCAGCTCGCAGTGCTCGGGCGCGACCTCGAGATCCCGACCTTGCCGGTCGTCGCCGGCCAGAAACCTTCGCAGATCGCCAAACGCGCGCTGGAAGCGGGAAAGCTCGGCGGCTACGACGTGGTGCTGCTCGACACCGCCGGCCGCACCACGCTCGACGAAGAGATGATGACGGAGGCGGCCGAGATCAAAACCGTGGCCAACCCGCATGAGGTGCTGTTGGTCGCCGATTCGCTCACCGGCCAGGACGCGGTCAACCTGGCGCGCGCGTTCGACGAGCGCGTTGGCCTGACCGGCATCGTGCTCACACGTGTGGACGGCGACGGCCGCGGCGGTGCGGCGCTGTCGATGCGCGCGGTCACCGGCAAGCCCATAAAACTGATCGGCACCGGCGAGAAGACCGACGCGCTGGAAGATTTTCATCCGAGCCGAATCGCGGGCCGCATTCTCGGCATGGGCGACGTGGTGTCGCTGGTGGAGAAAGCCGCCGCCAATATCGATGCGGAAAAAGCTGCGCGCACCGCCGAGCGGATGCGCAAGGGTCAGTTCGATCTGTCCGACATGCGCGAGCAATTGCTGCAGATGGCGAACATGGGAGGCATCTCGGGGCTGATGGGCATGATGCCCGGCATCGCGAAAATGAAAAACCAGATCGCCAGCGCCGGGATCGACGACAAGATCATAAAACGCCAGGTCGCGCTGATCGATTCGATGACGCGGGGCGAGCGCAAGAATCCCGACATCCTCAAGGCCAGCCGCAAGAAGCGGATCGCCGCGGGCGCCGGCGGCAAGGTCGAGGACCTCAACAAGCTCCTCAAGATGCACCGGAACATGGCCGACATGATGAAGGCCATGGGCTCCGGCAAGCGCGGCCCGATGGCGGGCATCGCGCAGGCGATGGGTTTTGGTGGCGGCGGCATGCCGTCGCCCGAACAGATGAAGGCGCTGGCCGAAAAAATGCCTGGAGGCGCTGGGCCGGGCGGCATGCCCGCGCTGCCGAAGGATCTTCCCGCCGGTCTGCGCTCGGGCCTGCCTAATCTGCCGGGACTTACGGGCTTGAGCGGCAAGCCGACCTTGCCGGGGCTCGGCGGCTTTCCCGGCCTGGGGAAGAAGAAATGAGAAAGGTCGAAACACTTTCTACTCGTCATTCCGGGATGGTCCGAAGGACCAGACCCGGAATCTCGAGATTCCGGGTTCGCGCTGCGCGCGCCCCGGAATGACGAACCAATCGAACAATCAACATTCACCTCATCATCAGGAGAACCAGATGTCAGTCGTTATCCGCCTCGCTCGCGCAGGCACCAAGAAGCGCCCGGTCTATCACGTCGTCGTCGCTGACTCGCGGTTTCCGCGCGACGGCCGCTTCATCGAGCGGCTCGGCCATTTCAATCCGCTGCTGCCCAAGGACAACACCCAACGGCTGAAGCTCGATATGGACAAGGTCAAGGCCTGGCTCGCCAAGGGCGCCCAGCCGTCGGACCGCGTGACGCGCTTCCTCGATGCCGCCGGTGTCGCCAAGCGCACGCCGCGCAACAATCCGGAAAAGGCCGTGCCGCGCAAGGAGCGCAAGGCGCAAGCCGAAGCCACCGCCAAGACGGCGTAAGGTCAAAGCATGACCTCGGCCTCGTGCTTCGAGACGCACGGCTTTCGCCGCGCTCCTCAGCATGAGGAACTATCTTCTCGTCCCTGCGTAACGGCTTCGCCGTTATCGCTGGAGGAGCGCGCGATTGCGCGCGTCTCGAAGGATGAGGCCAGCTAATGCCCCCGCAAATTTGCGTCGCCCGCATCGGCGCTGCGCATGGCGTGCGTGGCGCGGTAAAACTGTGGACGTTTACGGAAGACCCGTTGGCGGTGAAGCGCTATGGGCCGCTTTCGACCAAGGACGGGGCGCGGCGTTTTGAAGTGACGAGCGCGCGCGAGGCCAAAGGCCATCTGGTCGCAACCCTCGAAGGCGTCACAACACGCGAGCAGGCCGAACGCCTCAACGGCATCGAGCTTTATGTCGCGCGTGAAAGACTGCCTGACGCCAGGGAGAACGAGTATTACCACGCCGACCTGATCGGACTCGCCGCGGTAACGCTCACAGATGACCCGCTCGGCCACGTCGTCGCGATCCACAATTTCGGCGCCGGCGACATCATCGAGATCGCGCCGCCGCATGGCGCGACCATGCTGCTGCCATTCACCCATGTCGTGGTGCCGACGGTCGATCTTGCGGGCGGACGCGTCGTGATCGAATTGCCCGAGGAGATCGAGGGCGAAGACGAGGGATCGCTTTAGCGCCGGCTCCCCGCGGAACACGCATGGCCATTCAGATCAACCATCAAAAATAAGAGAGCCACGGCCAAACGACTTGCGGTCAATTTCCAGCTCAGGCACGCTTGGGTTGTCACACCCCGGCCATTGTTCCGCGCCATCCTGCCGCGCTGCCACAGCCCCAGAGTCATTCCATGCTGCGCTACGCTTCTCTCGCGGTCATCGGCTTGCTTGCCACAACGGGTTTCCTGTCTGCCCAAACGGTTCCTGCCGAGTCGCCGCCAGCGGCGGCCTCGCCCCCCGCTGAAACGCCGAACAGTCCGGAGCCTATGGAAGAGCCGCAGACCGGCGACCACTGGACCTATGAGGTTCGGGACGAAATCACCGGCGACGTCAAATCGACGTTCACTACTACCGTGACCGATGTGTCGGCCTCTGAGATCAGCATCCGGTCCGCACAGCTCGGGAACAATAACTTTGGCTATCAGTCCTTCGATCGTTCCTGGAATGTGACGAACAACGGAACATGGCGATTTACGCCCAATGACGGCACCGGCGTTAAACTACCGCTTGCAGTCGGCAAGAGTTGGTCTTTCAAATCCACCGACGTCAACACCTCGGCCGGGGTTAGCTGGAAGCGCTCGGGCACATCGAAAGTGACCGCGAAGGAAAGCGTCACAACGAGAGCGGGCACGTTCGACACCTTCAAGATCGAAACCACTATCGAGACGCAAAACGCCAATGACCCAACCAAGAAATTCCAGTCGGTCCAGCAGACCTGGTACGCCCCGCTGATCGATCATTGGGTGAAGCGCTCTTCCATGTCACGCTCGGAGGGCCGCGTCCGCGACAAGAGCACCGTGGAGCTGGTTGAGTATGGCCGCCGCTAGTCGGCCGTCCGCGCGACCCTATCGCATACCAACAAGAGGGCACGTGAATGCTTCGTTACGCCGTTCTGGGGTTGATTGGTCTCGTTACCGGGAGCGCGTGGGCACAGCAGCCGACGCAGGCGCCTGCAGCGGCGGTGCAGCCTTCGAAAGCTGTCATCAGGATGGAAGAGCCGTTGGTTGGCGACCACTGGACTTACGACGTGCGGGACGAAATTACCGGGACAATCACCGCTACCCGCACCAACGTCGTGACAGAGGTAACAGCGAAGGACATCAGTACTCGCGTCGACACCGTGGGTAAGCCTGAACCGGGCCAGATCGTTTACGATCGGTCATGGAACGTGACCCTTTCGGGGCAATGGAAATATTCTCCCAACGACGGCGCCGGAATTCAAATGCCGCTCACGGTCGGCAAAATCTGGAATTTCCAAGCGAGCGAAACCAACGTTTCCAACGGCTACATCTGGAACCGGTCGGGCAAATCGAAGGTCATCGGACAGGAGACGGTGACCACAAAGGCTGGCACCTTCGATACATTCAAGATTGAAACGTTGCTTTCGAGGAAAAACGTCAAAGACCCGACCCGCAAAGGCGAAGTGACGGCAGTTACCTGGTATGCCCCCGTGATCGATCACTGGGTCAAACGCACCTTCGTCTCCCGCGTGGACAGCCATCTGCTGGTCAATAACACCATCGAACTCACCGAATACGGCCGCAAGCAGTAGGCCTCAGGCGGGGCGCCCGGCCAGCATCTGTGTGTGATGTGGTTCTGAGCCGGCCGCTGCCGCGTGTGCCGGCCCAGGACGTCGTGGACCGTTTGACGGTCCGCACCGAAAGCGCCATTGGAAGGCCATGACTTCCAATCCAACGATCTGGCGCGCGACCGTCCTCACCCTGTTTCCGGAGATGTTCCCGGGGCCGCTCGGCGTCAGCCTTGCGGGTAAGGCGCTGGTCGCAGGCTTGTGGGCTCTGGAGGCCCGCGATATCAGGGATTCGGCCACCGACCGTCACCGCAGCGTCGACGACACGCCGGCCGGCGGTGGCCCCGGGATGGTGCTGCGCGCCGACGTGCTGGCGGCCGCGATCGATGCCGCGGATATCGCCTCAGACCGGGAAAAAGACCGGCCAAAAGGCCGACCGAGGCTACTGATGAGCCCCCGGGGTCGGCCATTGACCCAGTTGCAAATCATGGAACTGGCCGCCGGGCCCGGCCCCCTGATCGTTTGTGGCCGGTTCGAGGGCGTCGACCAGCGGGTCATCGCGGCACGCGGCCTGGAAGAGGTCTCGATCGGCGATTACGTGTTGTCGGGCGGTGAAATCGCCGCCATGGCGCTCATCGACGCCTGTGTCCGACTGCTGCCGGGGGTGATGGGAAAGTTCAGTTCCGGCGCCGATGAGAGCTTTTCGGAGGGGTTACTGGAATACCCGCAATACACCCGTCCGCAGGAGTTCGAGGGCCAGCCGATCCCGGAAATCCTGCTCTCGGGCGACCACGCCAAGATCGCCGCCTGGCGGCTGGCCGAGGCGGAGGCCCTGACCCGGGCGCGGCGGCCCGACCTCTGGGCGGCCAAAAACAGCGGCCAAAAGCCGCCAAAAACCACGACGAAAGGGTGACAACGCCCTGCCTTTGCCGTATACGGGCGCCAAATCCGCGCAGGATAAACGAATACTCGCGCGAGCCCGCGCGCATTTTGCGGCTGCGGCGCGCCGCCGATGGAGAATCCACCATGAACCTCATTCAACAGCTCGAAAAAGAGCAATTCGAAAAATTGTCCGCCGGCAAAGAGATTCCGGAATTCGGACCCGGCGACACCGTGATCGTCAACGTCAAGGTGGTCGAAGGCGATCGCTCGCGCGTGCAGGCCTATGAAGGCGTCTGCATCGGCCGCTCCGGCGGCGGGCTCAACGAGAGTTTTACGGTGCGCAAGATCTCCTACGGCGAGGGCGTCGAACGCGTATTCCCCGTGATGTCGCCGATGATCGACTCGATCAAGGTGGTGCGCCGCGGCAAGGTGCGCCGCGCCAAGCTGTATTACCTGCGCAATCTGCGCGGCAAGTCGGCCCGCATCGTCGAGAAGTCCGAGCGGGCGGCGGCTGTCGGCGAGTAATCCCCGGCGCATTGAGTTTGACGAAGAGCGCGGGGTTTGCCCCGCGCTTTTTTGTTTGAGGCGTGCCGCTCATTCTCCTCGGTCATTCCGGGATGGTGCGTTAGCACCAGACCTCAGATGCGCAATTGCGCATCGGGGAATCTCGAGATTCCGGGTTCGATGCGTTGCATCGCCCCGGAATGACGTCGGAAATAAACGCATCGCGCCCGATTAGGCATGTGCTATAAAGTTCGTATGTCCCCGGATCGCCAAACCATCGCGTCTCGTGTCGTCCTCGACGACCGCAGTCGTTTGCCATGGCGCTTCTTCGGTCGGTTGACGACGGCCGCTCTTGCGGCCTGACGCCCGGCGCGCCGCATTGCGCGTGCGATTGCAGTTTCGGATTCAATTTCAATCTCAAGGCCTGACACCATGTCTGACAAAAAACCAACCACGCTTTACGACAAGATCTGGAACGATCATCTGGTTCATGAAGCCGATGACGGCACCTGCCTGCTCTATATCGACCGCCATCTCGTCCACGAAGTGACTTCACCGCAGGCCTTTGAAGGCCTGCGCGCGGCGAAGCGAAAGGTCCGCGCGCCCGAAAAGACGCTGGCCGTGGTCGATCACAACATTCCGACCTCCGACCGCTCCAAGCCCAACCCCGACCCGGAAAGCACCGAGCAGATACGGGTGATGGCCGAGAACGCGAAGGAATTCGGCATCGAATATTACAACGAGTTCGACCGGCGCCAGGGTATCGTCCATGTCATCGGTCCCGAGCAGGGCTTCACGCTGCCCGGCACCACCATCGTCTGCGGCGACAGCCACACCTCCACCCACGGCGCGTTCGGCGCGCTGGCGCATGGCATCGGCACCTCCGAGGTCGAGCATGTGCTGGCGACGCAAACCCTGATCCAGAAGAAGGCCAAGAACATGCGCGCCGTCGTCGACGGCAAATTGCCCGACGGCGTCACCGGCAAGGATGTCATCCTCGCGATCATCGGCGAGATCGGCACCGCCGGCGGTACCGGCTATGTGCTGGAATATGCCGGCGACGCGATCCGTGCGCTCAGCATGGAAGGCCGCATGACGGTCTGCAACATGTCGGTCGAGGGCGGCGCCCGCGCCGGGCTGGTCGCGCCGGATGAGAAAGCCTTTGAATTTTTGAAGGGCCGCCCGAAATCGCCGAAGGGCGAGCAATGGGACGCGGCCATGCGCTATTGGGAAAGCTTGCGAAGCGATGAGGGCGCACATTTCGATCACGAGATCAGGCTCGATGCGGCCAAACTGCCGCCGATCGTGACCTGGGGCACCTCGCCCGAGGACGTGGTAGCGATCACTGGCATGGTGCCAGATCCCGATAAAATCGAGGACGAAGCCAAGCGGTTGTCAAAACATCGTGCGCTGAAATACATGGGCCTGACGGCAGGAACCAAAATCACCGACATCAAGCTCGACCGCGTCTTCATCGGCTCCTGCACCAACGGCCGGATTGAGGATTTACGCGCCGCGGCGAAAATCGCCGAGGGCAAGACGGTCAACGCGCATGTCAATGCGATGATCGTGCCGGGCTCGGGGCTGGTGAAGGAACAGGCGGAAGCCGAAGGCCTCGACAAGATCTTCATCAAGGCCGGATTCGACTGGCGCGAGCCGGGCTGCTCAATGTGTCTGGCGATGAATCCCGACAAGCTCAACCCCGAAGAGCGCTGCGCCTCGACCTCGAACCGCAATTTCGAGGGCCGCCAGGGCTTTAAGGGCCGCACCCATCTGGTGTCGCCGGCCATGGCAGCGGCGGCGGCGATCGCCGGGCACTTTGTCGATATCAGGGAATGGCGGCAGGCATAGCGGCCTTCCCTTCAAAATCGAGCCCCCGGCGAAGGAAGTCGTTAAGCAGTTGCGGGCAGACTTGCCCGCGCAAGAAAGCGCGCGCCTTTCGCAAGGGAGCCAGCCATGGCCAACAAGCCCGAATTCGTCGATCTGGTCAGCGAGGCAACGCAGCAGAAGCGGCGCCGGGTCATGCCGCGCGTCGTCCAACGCGCGGTCAAGGAGACGTCACGTCTCAGCCATTGGCCACCGGACCGGTGGCTGCAATGGCGGCTGGAGACACTCACGCCGTGGAAGCTTAAGAACTGGAAATTCAAAAATTGGGGTTAGCGCTTTGGCAAAGCATGCCCTCGGACTTGATCCGTGGGTCGACCAATTTGCGTCGAGAACCAGGACGGCCACAGCCCCCGTCGCGCAAACAAACCCTTCGATAAAAATCAGGCGCCCTTGCGGGCGCCTGATTCATCTCATCTACCTTCTCGAACCTCAACGGTAGACGCGATGATGCCGGCGGTGATGATGCCGCCGGTAGTGGTGGTGGCGCCAGTGGCGGGTGTTGCAGACACGGCGCGGGCCATAATCGGTCACGACGATGCGGCAGCCGGGATACGCGTAATAGGGATAATCGTAGTACGGGTAATCGTAGTAGCCGCCAGCGAAGAAGCGCCTGAAGTGGTGCCGGTGGTGGAACCGATGGCCGCCATGGCGGAAACTGGCAGAGCGAACGCCACCGCCGGTGGACACCGCGCCGGTGCGGAACGCGCCGCTATGAATGGCCGCGCCGCTGCGGACGCCGCTCCCGCCCAAACCGTGCCCACCTCCGTGGCCGCCGCCGTGTCCACCACCGTGGCCGCCACCATGCCCGCCGCGGACTTCCGTCGTCATCCCGTCGGCGGCGACTTTGGCCGTGGCCGCCGCACCTGGATTGATCAGCGAAAGCGCTTGCGCGCGCTCGCTGGTGGTGACCGAGAGGGTCAAGAGCGCCGCGGCCGCAAGGCCCACGACGCCGCGCCCGAAAAGTGGAATGTTCGACATGTGTGAAGTCCCCCTGGTTGCAGGCAACGGACAGCGAAGGCCGCGCAGCGGCCTGTCCTCGTTACTTTTCAATGTGTGATCGCTCCCAATTTAACCTTAGGAAAAACAACCTGAACGTGCCATGAATGCGCGTGCCCCAATCCTGAACGAATGCAGGCTGTGTGGTTGCTCCGCGAAAAAATTGCGCCGCGACATTCCCGAAACTTGGCGGGCACAAAAACAGGCCCGCGACTTGCGGGCCTGTTGAATTCACGCGCTCACCAGCGGTGACGGCGCCAACGATGCCACCGATGGTGGTGCCAGATCGCAAGCTGGAGGGAGCGACTTAAATTGGAGGTGATTGTCTGCGCCACGGACACGAATGCGCGGCATGCGATTGGGTTCCGCGATCCCCCACAGATTTCACGCGACACCAAAACCGGCGTAGGCTGCGATCCGTATCTTCTGCTAACTCACACAGGAGATGGTCATGGCGTCACAAAGAAAATGGGATTGGAAATCGCCTCTCGCGCTCTCGCTTATGCCGGCCGCAGCCATACTCTGCGCCAATGCGGCGCTCGCCTCCCAAGGTCCGGGGACAGGACCCGGCACCGCCAGCCCTATCACGCAGCTGGTCATGGCGATCCTCGTGTACGGTACGTCGGCGCTCTTGGTCGGCGCCGGGTTAATCGGCGCTGCACGAAGGCGCCGAGCCGGCCGGGGCCCTTAGCAGGGTGGCGAAAATTTCCCTTTAGTAGGTCGGATTGAGTTTGAATTGAACAGCCGAGAAATCGATCCCGACCGTGCTGTCCCCCGCAGCCGTCGCCTCAAGCATCTGGACGTAGCCGTCCTTATCCCTGAACAGCGCAAGGAGGAGCGGCCTCTCGAAGCCCACGATTGCCGCGGCGACGTTTCCCACGACGCGCCAGCGGCTCGTAAGGGGTGGGCCGTTTCGATCCACGGCGAAACAGGTGAAAAACCCTTCTCCGATATTCTCGCGACGGGTCACCGTCGCGGTCGCGAGTTGGCTTTCAAGGACCCCTCGCTCATCGGCCTGTTGCCTGCAAATGTCCTCCAGGACAGCCCGTTCAAGCGCAGTGAAGTGCAACATGATGGTTTCCATTTGCGCACGCGCTGGCTCGCCGCATCGAAGGAATGGCGTCCCCGAATCTTTCCCCTCGACGAGCCGCACTCATCGAGTGGATCATGCCGAACACGGGCGGGGCCAGAGGGGTTACGCGAACCGGTATCCACAACCCTACCCGCGGCGCCAGGTGCAGCTCATGCGAGGCACCAGCACTGTGCCGCTTGGCCGGAATTCCTGCACATAGGTTGCGTTGCACACCCGCACGGCGTTCGGGCCGGGAAAATACCGCGGATAGACGCCGTCGGGCTCCGCCCGGTAGCGGGGATAGATGCGAAGCCGCCTCGGCGGCCGTCGAACCGGAGGCTGCGTGAAGAGCTCATCGGCGGGCGACGCCTGCGCCGTCCGCATCCCGTGCGGCGCGGTCTGCGCCTGGGCGTCCGCGAGCAGCAAAAAAACACCCGCGAAAGCCATCGATAGTGCTGCTGTTCCGATCCGCATGCTGACGCCCATCCAAACCCGTTGTCGGCCCTACGGTCTCCGATTGCCGCGACAACGTCAACTGTGGGCCCGGCCGATTTCCGGTAGGCACCGCCGCCGCACCCGCGCTAAAGAAGCGCGATGTGGACATCAGCCAAAGCGCCGTCGCTCGCCGAGATGGAAGCCATGGCGCACGAGGTCTTCGCGCGCCTGCCAAAGACCTTCCGCCACCTTTGCGAGGGCGTGATCATTCGCGTTGACGATTTTCCGACCGAGGACGTTCTCAACGAGATGGGCGCGGAAAGCGAATTCGATCTGCTCGGCCTGTTCCATGGCGTGGGCCTGCCGTTTCGCAGTGAAGGCGACATAGCGCGGCTGCCCAACATGATCTGGCTCTACCGCCGGCCGATCCTGGATTACTGGGCCGAGCATGACGAAACACTCGGCCATATCGTCCGCCACGTGCTGATTCACGAGATCGGCCATCATTTCGGCCTCTCGGACGCCGATATGGAAGCGATCGAGGCCGCCGCAGATTAGCATTGCGCAATCTGGCCTTTAATCCCGGCAGCATTCGCGATAAACCACGGTTGAAACGGCTTTCTTCAATACCAACCGAGAAGTGCGATCGATGGACAAGTTCACCACGCTGGAAGGCGTCGCGGCGCCGCTGAAGATCATCAATGTCGATACCGACATGATCATCCCCAAGCAGTATCTGAAGACCATCAAGCGCACCGGCCTCGGCAAGGGGCTGTTCTCGGAACAGCGCTACAAGGACGACGGCAGCGAGAACCCGGATTTCATCCTCAACAAGCCGGCCTATCGCAACGCCAAGGTGCTGGTCGCCGGCGATAATTTCGGCTGCGGTTCCAGCCGCGAACACGCGCCATGGGCGCTGCTCGATTTCGGCATTCGCTGCGTGATCTCGACCTCGTTCGGCGACATCTTCTACAACAACTGTTTCAAGAACGGCATTCTGCCCATCCGCGTCACCCAGGACGACCTCGATAAACTGTTTGACGATGCCGAGCGCGGCGCCAATGCGACGCTGACCATCGATCTTGCCAATCAGGAAATCCGTGGGCCGGACGGTGGCACGGTGAAATTCGAGATCGATGCGTTCCGCAAGCACTGCCTGATGAACGGGCTCGACGATATCGGCCTCACCATGGAGAAGAAGGCCTCGATCGATTCCTACGAGGCCAAGGCGAAGACCGCGCGCGCCTGGGCTTGATCGCAGCACTTTGCGACCGGAAATCGTCACCTTCTGGCATGGCCCGCTTGATGCGCTCCGACTTCTATGCCTGAGGTCGCAGGTCGCGGCTGGTCATAAGGTCACCGTCTACAGTTTTGAGCCGCTCGCGCAATTGCCTGACGGCGTCGGCAATTCCGAGGCCGAAGCGATCCTGCCGCGTAGCTTTGCCGAACGACTGCGCCCGACAGGCCCCGATGGCGTCTGGCGCGACTGGACCACGCTGCAATTCTCGGACTTCTTCCGGATGCGGCTGATGGCCGAGAACGCGGGCCTTTGGCTCGACGCGGATGTGCTGTTGCTCAAGCCGGTCGAGATCGATCCGGCAAAACCCTATTTCGCCTGGGAGCGGCCGCGGCAACTCGGCAATTCCGTGCTCTATCTGCCGCCAGGCGATCCGATCGTCGCGGCATTCGCTTCCCTGATGCAACAGGACGAGTTGACGCCGGACTGGCTGGCGCTGCGCCACCGCGTGACATTCGCCCTTCGCAAATTTCGCGGCTCCAACCGCCTCTCGGATGTTCGCGTCGCGATCTACGGTCCCGCGGCGCTGACAGCGCTCGCCCGCCGCGCGGACGAACTGCGCTACGCCCTGCCGAAGAAGACCTTTTACGCAGTACATGCCGATCCGAAGCTGTTCTTCGAGCCGCAGGATTTTTCCGCGCTGGTCGGCGATCCCGACATCTTCGGATTCCACATCTCACCGAAGGGACGCGGCAACATGGCTCCCGTTCCGGGCAGCCTTCATGCATGGGCGGCGGAGCGGTTTGCTTGATCTCGTCGTCCCGGCGAACCAACGGGTCCGGCTATCGCCGGCCCGATGGCAGGCTCAGGGACCCATACGCCGCGGCGGCCTCTCGATTTGGCATGGCTGTCCAACGGCTTTCGCGCAGTTACTGACGTCTGTGGTTGTGGGTCCCGGCTCAAGGCCGGGACGACATGAATCAAGTCGCCAGCGCCGCGATCTGGTCCGCCATCGCGATCGTGCGCCTGGCCATATCGGCATGCAGCCGCTCCACCATCTGACCGTCGAGCGAGATCGCGCCGCGCGAGGCGTTCTCCGGACGCTCGAATGCGGCGATGATCTTGCGGGCATGGGCGACTTCCTCCTCGGGCGGGGTGAAGATGGCGTTGCAGGCCTCGATCTGACCCGGATGGATCAACGTCTTGCCGTCGAAACCGAGATCGCGCGCCTGCGTGCACTCCTGCCCAAAGCCGTTGAAATTGCTGAAATCGCTGTAGGGCCCGTCGAGGATTTCGAGACCGGAAGCGCGGCTGGCGAGAATGCAGTGCGTGATCATTGGCAGCATCGCCGCGCGGCCCGGCTGCATCCGTATCCGCGTCTCGCGCGAGAGATCTTTCGGCCCGAAGACGAAACCGGCCAGCCGCGGCTCGACGCCACGTGAGGCGGCGGCAAGCTGCTCGGCGTGCAGCACCGCGCGCGCGGTCTCGATCATCGTCCAGACCAGGATCGAGGGGTTGGCATCCGCATCGCGCAGGCATCGAGCGATGGTGGCGAGGTCCTCGACGCTGGAGACCTTGGGAACCAGGATGCCGTCGGGCTTGGCTTTCGCGGCCATGGTGATGTCATCGATCCACCACGGTGAATCCAAGGCATTGGTGCGGATCAGGATCTCGCGTTTGCCGAACCCACCTTGTGCGATCGCGCCTGCGATCTGGTCGCGCGCCAGCGCCTTGGCCTCCGGCGCCACCGAATCTTCGAGGTCGAGAATGATGCCATCTGCGTGGAGATTGCGGGCCTTTTCCAGCGCCCGCGCGTTCGATCCGGGCATGAACAGAAGGCTGCGGCGCGGTCGGATCATGGTTTTATTCCCTTCGAATGGCGAGCCCGCGCGATCATCCAGTCCAGCGTCGATACGGATGAAGCGGCCACTTATTGTTTGAGCACGATCTCCGGGCAAACGTTTAACGCTTGTCCCCGCGGAAAAACCGGTGCCCCGTTTTGCGGTTCGTGCTTTAACATTTCAGGCCTTCGACCGAAAGCCTTGTTACCGCTCGCCACCTATGGTTAGCAACGCGCATGTCATCCTTCCCGCCACATCTGCTTGACGGCTACCGAACCTTCACGTCGCAGCGGCTGCCGACCGAGCAATCGCGCTACCGCGAATTGTCCGAGCGCGGCCAGGCGCCGGAGGTGATGGTGATCGGCTGCTGCGATTCCCGGGTCTCGCCGGAGGTGATCTTCGATGCCGGTCCCGGCGAATTGTTCGTGGTGCGCAACGTCGCCAATCTGGTGCCGGTCTATGCCCCGGACGGCGGCGCGCACGGCGTTTCGGCGGCGCTCGAATACGCCGTCCGCGTGTTGCACGTGAAGCACATCGTGGTGCTCGGCCATGCGCAATGCGGCGGCATCCGCGCCTTTATCGACAACATCGAGCCGTTGTCACCCGGCGACTTCATCGGCCGGTGGATGTCGATGTTCATCAAGCCGGGCGAGAAGGTCGAACAGCGCGACCACGAGACGATGGCTAAGTTCACCGTCCGGATCGAAAAGGCGGCCGTGTTCCGCAGCCTGGAGAACCTGATGACATTTCCCTTCGTGCGCGATCTGGTCGCGCGCGGCGAGCTATATCTGCACGGCGCCTATTTCGGCGTCGCCGAGGGCTCGCTGTTCCTGCTCGACCAGGAAGCGAAGGAGTTTCGCAGTGTGGGGGCGATGCTTTCCTCATCCTGAGGAGCGCGCTCTTGCGCGCGTCTCGAAGGATGGCCACGGGCTCCAGCCCTCTTGGTTCGAGTGAGTAGGGTGGGCAAAGCGAAGCGTGCCCCCCAGTATCTTACGCGATTGCCGCGGTGGGCACGGCGCGAAGAGCGCCTTTGCCACCCCACGCAATCCCCTCACGCTGCCTTTTTCTTGGCGCTGATCAGCTTGCGATTGACCAGGCATTCGGCGATCTGGACCGCATTGAGCGCGGCGCCCTTGCGCAAATTATCGGACACGCACCACAGCACGAGCCCGTTGTCGACCGTGGGATCGGTGCGGATACGGCTGATGTAGGTGGCGTCCTCGCCCGCCGCCTCATAGGGCGTGACGTAGCCGCCGGGCTCGTGCTTGTCGATCACCAGACACCCCGGCGCGTTGCGCAGCACTTCGCGCGCCTCGTCGACCGAAATCGGATTTTTGAATTCGATGGTGACGGCTTCGGAATGGCCAACAAACACCGGCACGCGCACGCATGTCGCGGTCAGCTTGATTTTGGGATCAAGAATCTTCTTGGTCTCCATCATCATCTTCCACTCTTCCTTGGTGTAGCCGTCCTCCATGAACACGTCGATCTCGGGGATCACGTTGAAGGCGATCCGCTTGGGGAATTTCTTGTTGATCAATTCGCTGTTGGTGTAGACCGCCTTGGTCTGCGAAAACAGTTCATCCATGGCGTCCTTGCCGGCGCCCGACACCGATTGATAGGTCGAGACCACGACGCGCTTGATCACCGCCTTGTCGTGCAGCGGCTTCAGCGCGACCACGAGCTGTGCGGTCGAGCAGTTCGGATTGGCGATGATGTTCTTGTTGACGAAGCCCTTGACCGCGTCGGCGTTGACTTCGGGCACGATCAGCGGCACGTCGGGATCCATCCGCCACGCTGACGAATTGTCGATCACGACCGCACCGGCGGCGCCGATCTTCGGCGACCACTCCTTCGACACCGCGCCACCTGCCGACATCAGGCAGATATCGACATCGCTGAAGTCGTAATGTTCGAGCGCTTTGACTTTCAGGGTGCGATCGCCATACGAAACTTCGACGCCCATGCTGCGGCGCGACGCCAGCGCCACGACCTCGTCAGCCGGGAATTTACGTTCGTCGAGAATGTTGAGCATTTCCCGCCCGACATTGCCGGTCGCTCCGACCAGCGCGACTTTGTAACCCATCGTTCACTCTCCGAAGAAAAATGCCTCGCCCTCACTCGCGGAGGAAAAGGAAGAGGCAGCGCTTCTATGCGAGAAACGCCGTTAAGACAACGTTAGACCCGGGCAGCGGCCCGGTGCTCAGCGGCGGCTTGGGCACCTGATGCAATCGAACCCAGAATATCACGCCGGCATTCACCCGGCGCTGACCAGCTTTGCCGACGAATGCGTCGCCACGCTGGCGCGGCTTATTGCCTATATAGGCGCGCTCATCCTGCTTGGCATTGTTGGATTGCATCTATGGGACGAATTGCCGGTGGTCGGGATTGTCGAGTCTGCCGGTAAACCGGGCTGGAGCGTGGCGTCGCGATCGCGACCGGCCTTCGCGGTTAGTTCGCTTGATCCGGCCGAAAAATCAGAGACTTACGAGATTCTTAGGCACCCCGAAGGCGGCCGTAAGGACGTCATCCATTGGGGCCCCCAAGGCGAAAAGCCGGTTGCGGAGCTCGAACTTTATCGTCCCGGCGCCGAATTCAGCCAATCGGAAGCCTTCTCATCGGAAGCCTTGTCATCAAAAGGCTTGGAGTCCGAAATCGCGGTCCGGATGAACGGCGAGGGCGGCCGCGAGGTGGAAGCAGCCGGCGTGGTCGATAGCAAGTTCGGCACCGTGACGCTGCTTCGCCTCGTGAGGAATCCGGATGGCGCGAAAGCCTGCCTTGGCTTCATCAAACGTTTCGGCGATTCCGCCTTGCAAATATCCGGCTGGTCGTGTCAGGGCAGCGGTTTGGCGGCCCGGCGTGCCGCCATCGGCTGCATGTTGAACCGGCTGACCCTGCTTGCGGCCGGAAATGAGCCGAAACTGGCGGAGTTATTCGCCCGGGCCGAACTCAGGCGCGCCAACTGCGCCACCGCCGCGACGCCGGCCGTCTCGGCCGATTGGGTCATGGGCGCTGAAAATCCCCGCCTGCGCGGGTCCCTATGATCAGGCACATCGGCCAAGATGCTGGTTTTCAAGTAACTTTTTCGTCCGTCCCAACATTATTCTGACGCAGTGTGGCCCGATTGACCTTGTGACAGCATGCCCGGTAGCTAGAATGACCGCGCAAAACGGATAAGGCGGCCTGCCCGCCCCATGAGGATCTGATGACCCCCACACTTGCTGCTGCGAACAAACTTGCGGTCTTGCTTGCCGCTATCGCCATTGTCGCGATCGGCTTCGACACGCCGGCCGGGGCGCAGACGCAGCCGCCGACCAGTGCGCAGAAGCAGGCCAAGCGGCAATATGACGACCGCGGCCGTCCCTATTACGGGCCGAACGGACCCAACGTGGTCTATCAGCAGGGGCCGCACACCCGCATCTACGTCACCAAGCGCTCCTGGCTTGACGCCGGCGTCGAGGTCTTGCCCGGCGACCGCAAATTCACCGATTACGCGTTTCCGCCGGAGGTGGGCTACCCCTCGTTCGCGCGCGAGAACAACAACCGCCCGATCGACCGCCAGCCGCTCAACCCGCCGTCGGATATGGGCGGGTACCCGCAGAGATTCCCGCTGTACTGAGCCCCAAGGCAATAATCCACGCAAACATCGTTGGCCCGTCCGACTCCGCGGCCAGGATCAGCGATTCCATCGCCGCTTGCCACTCGGACGTGGACTGACCGGCCCACACCCCTCGTCAACAGCCCCGGCAAATCGACGATATCATCTTGTCGACCTTCGCTCCCATTAAATTGAATTTATCATACGACCCCTTGAGAGGAGTTAGTTGAAGGTGTTTCTGCGGGCGAAGCCGTACCCGTGGTAGGAGTTGTAGGCTCCGTAAGTCGAGCCGAAGTGAAATTTGAGCGCGTGAAAATAACCGTTGTGGTGATGATGACCGTGCATTGCCATCGCAGGAGTCGCCAGCACAAGCGAAAGTGCAACCGCTCCAATCAATCCGAATTTTGTCATGACCGTTCTCCTTTCACGGCGGACATAGGAGCGTTTTTCGCCATCCCCATTAAATTGCGTTTTAGAAACTTCAAATGGGCGTGATCGGCGAGCGAGCGACGGTAGTCGCACGCTCGAAGGCCGGGACGACGCCGAGTGTGTCGCGTTCACGCGTGCAGTGCCTGCAGTTCCTTCAAAATCGCCTCGCCCATCTGCGCGGTCGAAACCGCAATGGTGCCCTCGGACTTGATGTCGGCGGTGCGCAGCCCACCCGCGAGCACCGCTGATATCGCCGCATCGAGCTTGTCTGCCAGCGCGCCCATGTCGAAGGAATAGCGCAGCGCCATTCCGAATGACGCGATCATCGCGATCGGGTTGGCGAGACCCTTGCCCGCGATATCCGGCGCTGAACCGTGCACCGGTTCAAACAAGGCTTTGCGCTTTTTGGTTTTGACGTCGACCTCGCCCAGCGAAGCCGACGGCAGCATGCCGAGCGAGCCGGTCAGCATCGCCGCGATATCGGAGAGCATGTCGCCAAACAGATTGTCGGTGACGATGACGTCGAACGCCTTCGGCCATTTCACCAGATTCATGCCGCCGGAATCGGCGAGCTGGTGTTCCAGCTGCACATCCCTGTATTCGCGCGCATGCAGTTGGGTGACGACCTCGTTCCAGAGCACGCCGGATTTCATCACGTTGCGCTTTTCCATCGAGGTCACTTTATTGCGGCGCTTGCGCGCCAGGTCGAACGCGACGCGGGCGATGCGCTCGATCTCGTAGGTGTCATAGACCTGGGTGTCGATGGCGCGCTTCTGGCCATTGCCGAGATCGGTGATGGTCTTGGGTTCGCCGAAATACACCCCGCCGGTGAGCTCACGCACGATCATGATGTCAAGGCCCTCGACCGCCTCACGCTTCAGGCTGGAGGCGTCGGCGAGCGCCGGGTAGCAGACCGCGGGACGCAAGTTCCCGAACAGGCCAAGATCCTTGCGCAGGCGCAACAGCCCGGCTTCGGGACGCACCTCATAGGGCACGCTGTCCCACTTCGGGCCGCCGACCGCGCCGAAGATCACGGCATCGGCGGCTGCCGCCTGCGCCATGGTCGCATCCGTGATGCTCTGCTGGCTCGCGTCATAGGCGGCGCCGCCGACCAGACCCTGCTCGGTCGAAAAATGCGCGATGCCTTGCGCGTCGAGCCAGTCGATCAGGCGCTTCACCTCCGCCATCACTTCGGGGCCTATGCCGTCGCCGGGGAGAAGCAGCAGTTTATGGGTCGCCATGTCGAATTCCTCATCCCATCCGTCATGGCCGGGCTTGTCCCGGCCATCCGCGTCTTATTTATTGCGGCGAAGAAGAAAGACTTGGATGCCCGGGAGCGCAGACAAGTATACGTAGTCTGCGCAAGGCAGACCACTATGCCCGGGCATGACGGCCAATTCGCTGCGCGCGGGAGTGCTAAAGCGGCGTCGCGCACTTGGCAAGCAGGGTTCGAGCCATTCGAGGCCGAATGCCGGCGCCGGGCGCGGTGGGGCGGTGGGGCGGTGGGGCGCCGCAAGTAGCGAATAGCAAAGGTGACCGCGAAATATTCTTCCTATTCGCTACTCACGATTCGCTGTTCGCCAATCAGCTCCCGCTGAACGAGTTATATCCCTGGTCTTCCCAGTAGCCGCCCTTGTAATCATTGGTGACCTCCATCGAGATCACGTATTTCGGATTCTTGAAACCGAGCTTGGTCGGCACCCTGATCTTCATCGGGAAGCCATAGGCTCGCGGGAGGATTTCGTCGCCGAATTTGAACGTCATCTGGGTCTGCGGATGCAACGCGCTGCGCATGTCGAGCGGTGAGTTGTAGCCCTCTTTGTCCCCGCACTGGAACCAGCAATATTTGGCGCTCGTATCGGCGCCCACCAGTTTGAGGAAATCGCGCAGCGGCGTTCCGGTCCAGCTTCCGATCGCACTCCAGCCTTCGACGCAGATGTGGCGCGTCACCTGCTTGACCTGCGGCAGCTTGTAGAGCTCCTCCAGCGTCCATGATTTCTTGTTGTCGACCAGACCCCGCACCTCGAACTTCCAGTCCTTGCCATCGATCTCCGGCGCTTCCTCGAGATCGTAATAGCCGTTGAACGGGAACGGCTTTGTGATCGCGCTTTCCGGGAAAGTCGGCGCCAGCGCATTTGGATTGAACATCCACGCCTGCACCGCGTCATTGAACTTCGAGATTTTCGTCAGCATCTGCTCGGCGGAAAAGCTGTCCGAGACGTCGCAGCCGGTCAGAAGCGTCAACGCGCCGAGGCTGGCGCCACCAGCGATAAAGCGGCGTCGGACCAGATCCGGCATCGTCTTCGTGGCGTCCCGAACCAGCAATTGCTTGTCGACGCCGGGGATCAAGAGCTTGCGAATTCTGCCCATGATTTATCTCCTTCGAAATATCTCTATCTAAGCATGAGCCTTTTCGGAAAACCGGTTCCCACTTTTCCGGCTCATGCTTTAGCGGCCGATGATCATCGCCCGCAGGCTTTTCGGCACCAGCACCGCAAGCGCAACGTGAATCACCAGGAATGCGACAATCGCCGACATGCAGAAAAAGTGGACGTAACGCGCGATTTCATAACCGCCGAACAGCGCCGCCAGCCACTGCAACTGCACCGGCTTCCAGATCGACAGACCGGAGAGCACGATGACGACGCCGACGATGATGATGCCGGCATAGAGCAGCTTCTGCACCTGATTGTATTTGCTGAGATCGTCATGTGACAGCTTGCCGGTGAAGGCCGCTTTGGTGTCCGAGATCACGCCGCCGGGGGTGATCGGCAGCAGCTTGCTTTTGAAGCGCCCGGTTGCAAACCCAACGATGAGATAGACGAGGCCATTGATCGTCAACAGCCACATTGCTGCGAAATGCCAAAGCAGCGCGCCGCCAAGCCATCCGCCGAGCGTGATCGAATGCGAGAATCGCAGCGAAGTGAACAGCGGCGAGGCATTGTAGATCTGCCATCCCGACATGATCATCAAGATGATCGCGAGCGCATTGATCCAATGCATGACGCGGACCCAGGCCGGTTGAATGACCTTGGTCGGGGCGGTCGCTGCGCGCTCGTCGGTGGCTGCAAGGCTGGACATGAAGTTCCCGTCGCTGAAAGCGGTTAGTTCTTATACGCCTATACGCCGAAAATCGAAACACGTTACCGCCAAGCCCACCGCCGAGTAGCAAGCGAGCCGGCCATGGCGGTCACAAAAAAGCGAGCCGGTTTTCCCGGCTCGCTTCTCGCGTATCCCGATCGAGACGAAATCGGGACGCGCGGGGGTTACGATGCCGGCATCAGGACGGTGTCGATCACATGGATCACGCCGTTCGACTGGTTGACGTTCGAGATCGTGACGGTCGAGGTACCGCCCTTGGCATCGACGATCATCACCTTGCCGTCCGCCTTCTTCACGGTCAGCTCTTCGCCTTCGACGGTCTTGAGCTTCTTGCCGTCGGAGAGGTCGGAAGCCTCAAGCTTGCCCGGGACCACATGGTAGGTCAGGATCTTGGTCAGGGTGGCCTTGTTCTCGGGCTTCACTAGAGTATCGACCGTGCCGGCCGGCAGCTTGCCGAATGCGGCATTGGTCGGCGCGAACACCGTGAACGGGCCCTTGCCTTCCAGCGTGCTGACAAGGCCGGCGGCCTTCACCGCTGCCACCAGCGTGGTGTGGTCCTTGGAATTCACCGCGTTCTGGATGATGTTCTTGGAGGGGAACATCGCGGCACCGCCGACCATGACGGTCTTCTCTTGCGCGCTGACCGGCGCGACGATCGTGGCAGTGAGCGTAAGTGCGCCGAAAGCTGCAGCAGTTAAGAATGCAATACGTTTGGACATGGAAATCTCCCGATGGATTGCGTGGCCTGCGGATGTCCGCCGGCGATGAGGGCAACGACGACGAGGTCGATTGATCGTCAGACTGCGTCGCCATTGCCCGGAGCTACGAGAGGCTTGTGGGCCAGTTTCAGGGAATAAATTTTCGTAGGCTTGAAACTTTTTGCGGCGGAAGCCGTGTCCTGTTCGTCATTGCGAGGAGCGCAAGCGACGAAGCAATCCAGGCTGGCTTTGCTATCCGATGGATTGCTTCGCGGAGCCTGTCATCGGGCGCGCATTCGCGCGACCCGTTGGCTCGCAATGACGGGGGGCTAATCCCGATTGTTCGGCGTCTGCACAAAACCCCTGTTCCAGGTCGGACTGATCAGGATCTCGTTCATGCAGACCCGTGGCGGCATGCTGGCGACGAAGGCGATGGTGCGGCCGAGATCTTCCGGTTGCAGCATTCGGGCCTGCTCCGCTTCGGAAGGCACCACCGGGCGCAATTTCAGGATCGGCGTTGCGACCTCGCCTGGAGACAGGCAACAGGCGCGCAAACCGTTGACGCATTCATCCATGTTGAAGGAGTGGGTCAGCGCCAGCACCGCATGCTTGGTGGTGGTGTAGGCGGGACCCGGCATTTTCGAAACGTGACGGCCGGCCCAGGAAGCGACGTTGATGATGCAGCCGTCCTTTTGCGCCCGCATCGCAGGCAGCACCGCGCGCATGCAGTATAGAACTCCATTCAGATTGATCTCGACCAGCCGGTCCCAGCCCTCCAGCTCCATGTCGGCCCAGCTCCGCTTCGGTACATTGATGCCGGCACTGTTGACCAGGAGATCGATGCGGCCGTGAAGCCCGAGAATTTGTTCCGCGGCCTTGTTGACGTCGGCCTTGTTGCTGACATCGAGCGCGATCGCCTCGGCCTTGCCGCCGGCCGTGGTGATTTTCGCCACCACGTTGTTCAGCGCATCCTTCCGGCGGCCCGAAACCACCACGGTCCAGCCGTCGGCGGCGAGCGATTCCGCGCCTGCCTCGCCGATCCCGCTGCCACCGCCGGTCACCCAGGCCACGCGTTTCCCGTTATTTGACATGCAAACTGTCTCCGTTGCTTTTTGAAAGGCGTCTTTGCTATTGAAGCCCTTGAGATTATGAGATGATGCGGCCCCAGGGACCGCGCCGGCCCACCGGAATGATGCATGAATGCGCCCCACAAAACCATCATGAATGCCAACCTGTTTTCCCGCCTGTTTGACGGACTCGACGATCCAAGCCGGCTTGCGATCGAAACCATCGACGGCGCGCGCATCAGCTATGGCGAACTGATTTCACGCGCCGGGCAGATGGCGAACGTGCTGGCCGGTCGTGGCGTCAAGCCTGGGGATCGCGTCGCCGCCCAAACCGAAAAATCGGTGCCGGGCCTGGTGCTCTATCTCGCGACGGTGCGCGCAGGCGCGGTCTATCTGCCCCTCAACACCGCCTATACGCTCAACGAACTCGAATATTTCATCACCGACGCCGAGCCCTCGCTGGTGGTATGCGACCCGTCGAAGGCGCAAGGGATCGGCGCGATCGCGGCGAAGGTTGGCGCCAAGGTCGAGACGCTCGGCCCCGACGGCAAGGGATCGCTGACGGATGCCGCCGAAAGAGCTAAGCCCGAATTCGAAACCATGGCGCGCGCGGACGATGATCTTGCCGCTATTCTCTACACCTCGGGCACCACCGGGCGTTCCAAGGGCGCGATGCTGACGCACGATAACCTCGCCTCGAATTCGCTCTCGCTGGTCGACTATTGGGGCTTCACCGACAAGGACGTCCTGATCCACGCGCTGCCGATCTATCATACCCACGGCCTGTTCGTGGCGAGCAACGTCACGCTGTTCGCCCGCGCCTCGATGATCTTCCTGCCGAAATTCGATCCGGAAGCGATCATCAAGCTGATGGCACGCGCCACCGTGTTGATGGGGGTGCCGACATTCTACACACGGCTGTTGCAAAGCTCGGCGCTGAGCAAGGAATCCACCAAACATATGCGGCTGTTCGTTTCCGGTTCTGCGCCGCTGCTCGCCGATACCCATCGCGAATGGTTTGCCCGCACCGGTCACGCCGTGCTGGAACGCTACGGCATGACCGAGACCAATATGAACACTTCCAATCCCTATGACGGCGAGCGCGTCGCAGGCGCGGTCGGCCATCCCTTGCCGGGCGTCTCGGTACGCGTCACCGATGCGGAAACCGGCAAGGAAATTCCCCGCGAAGAAATCGGCATGATCGAGGTCAAGGGCCCCAACGTCTTCAAGGGCTACTGGCGGATGCCGGAGAAGACGAGGGCCGAATTCCGCGACGACGGCTTCTTCATCACCGGCGATCTCGGCAAGATCGACGCCAAGGGCTACGTGCACATTCTCGGCCGCGGCAAGGATCTCGTGATCTCCGGCGGCTTCAATGTGTACCCCAAGGAAATCGAGAGCGAGATCGACGCCATGGCTGGCGTGATCGAATCCGCCGTGATCGGCGTGCCGCACGCCGATTTCGGCGAGGGCGTCACCGCCGTCGTGGTTTGCGACAAGGCGGCCGGTGTCGATGAGGCTTCAGTGCTGAAGGGGCTTGAGGGACGATTGGCAAAATTCAAGATGCCGAAACGGGTGATCGTGGTCGACGAATTGCCGCGCAATGCCATGGGCAAGGTGCAGAAGAATATCTTGCGCGACACGTATTCGAAGATTTACGCGAAATAACTTCCCGTCGTCGTCCCCGCGAACGCGGGGATCCATCACCCCAAGTGTTTCGATTCTACAACGGCTGGGGCGACCGACTTATCGTCAACCAAAGCCGGTGGTTATGGGTGCCGGCGTTCGCCGGGACGACGTAAGACTTCATTCGATCACCTCGTCGGCAAGCGCCTGTAGCGTTGGTGAGACTTCAAGTCCCAGCGCCTTGGCGGTTTTGAGGTTAATCAAGAGCTCGAACTTTGTCGGTTGCAGGACCGGCAAATCGGCGGGTTTGTCGCCCTTGAGAATTCGCGCAACATAGCTTCCGGCTTGGCCGTATGCGTTCGAAAGGCTTGGCCCGTAGCTCATCAACCCACCGTCCTGCGCCCACTCACGAAATCCGTAAATTGCCGGAAGCGCATGCTGCATGGCCAACGCGATGACCCGTGCGCGGTGGCTCAGAAAAAAGACATTAGTTGAAACAAGTAACGCTCCGGCATGCGACTGCACCAATGTTGCGAAAGCTCTTTCCAATTCTTGCTCTTGGCTGGCGTTCACAACCTGAATTCGTTGTCTCAGCTCAGCGGCCCCCGCTTGCAAGCCCTGTAGCTCGACTTCAGCACCTGAGTATTGCGGGTTAAAAATTACGCCGATCAGCCCGACTTGGGGCACCAGTTGATGCAGAATTCCGAGACGCTTGGCTGCCAATTCAAGCCCGATCAAGCTCACTCCAGTGATATTACCGCCTGGTCGATTAAGGCTCGAAACAAGGCCAGCCTTGACGGGATCAGCAGCGCTTACGAACACAATAGGAATCCGGGCCGTCGCAGCGGCTGCCGCGCGCGCCGGCTCGCTGCCGCCGGCGGCGAAGATCACAGCGACGCCTCGGCGAGCCAGATCGGCAGCCAATGTCGGTAGCTGATCAGATTGGCCTTCCGCCCAACGGTATTCTATAGCGATGTTTTGTCCCTCAATATATCCAGCCTCCTTCAAGGCATCGCGGAAGGCAGCGCTCGCCGATAAAGACTCGTTGGACGATCTACCGCTGAGGAATCCGATCACCGGCATCGCCGGCTGCCCACGAGCGCCGAGCGGCATGCTCGCCGCCGCGCCGCCGAGAGCCAGGATGAATTCGCGCCGCTTCATTCGATCACCTCGTCGGCGCGGGCGAGCAGCGTGGCGGGAATGTCGAGGCCAAGCGTCTTGGCGGTCTTGAGATTAATGACGAGTTCAAACTTCGTGGACCGATCGATTGGCAGGTCACCCGGTCTGTCGCCCCTAAGAATGCGCCCGACATAGATGGCATTACGGCGATAAGCGTCCGTTAGATTATTTCCGTAGCTCATCAGGCCACCGTCAGCCACCGCGTAGCGCTCCCCGTAGATGCAGGGAATTGCATGCCGTGCAGCCAATGTGGCGATTTGCCGGCGCCGGTTTACAAAGAACGGACCGGAGGCGATGATTAGTGCACGGGCCCCCTGTGCCAGCAGAGCTGCAAAGGCGGCATCGATTTCGCCCGGCGTACTCGCGTTCAAGACAAAGAGCCGATGGCCGAGCTGGCGCGCGGCTTCCTGCGCGAGGCGCGGTTGCGCTGCGCTTTCCGGAGTGCTGGGCTCCACGAGCAACGCCACGTCGGTTGCATCTGGAAGCAGTTCATGCAGCAGAGCCACCCGCTTCGCCGCCAGTTCGGTCGTGAACCAGCTGATCCCCGTCACATTGCCGCCTGGTCGATTAAGGCTGGACACCAATCCCGCCTCGACAGGATCCAGGCCGGCGCTGACCACGATCGGTATGGACGTGGTCGCAGCCTTGGCGGCAAGTCCGGAAGCGACGCCTCCGGTCGCCGCGATCACGGCAACCCGCCGATGGACCAGATCAGCAGCCAGCCCCGGCAGACGATCGGTTTGCCCCTCTGCCCAGCGGTACTCGATCGTCACATTTTGTCCCTCGACGAAGCCTGCTTCGCGCAGACCTTCACGGAAGGCCGCCATAAGCGGGGCGTAACCACTCGACGATTGACTACTCAGAAGGCCGATCACAGGCATCGATCCCTGCGCCAATACCGCAAGCGGCGGAGTTACCGTCATACCGACGATCAGCTTGATGAATTCGCGCCGTCTCATGGAATGCCTGCCCCAACGCCGTCAAACGCGATCCTTATCCGAAACAACGCGGAATTCAACGAAGAGTATTGCCCTTCGGTCGTTACAACTGGGTCTAGTCTAAAAATTGCGCCGGGTCGGCTACAACAAACTGATCACAAACCGCGCGCCAACAATAAAGAGATAGCTGCCATAGGCGCGTTCCAGCGCTTTCTTCGACATCGCGTGCGCCGCCTTCACCCCGAGCGGTGCAGTGAGCAGGCTGGTCGGCGTCACCAGCACCGCGCCGATCAGCGAGACGTAACCGATCGCAAACGGTGATTGCAGCGCCAGCACATCCGGATAATGCACGGCCACCGGCCAGCCGGCATAGACATAGCCGAGCGCGCCGGGGATCGAAACCAGCACCGCCAGCGCCGACGAGGTCGCGACCCCCTGATGAATCGGCCGGCCATAGAATGTCATCAAGAGATTGGCGAACAGCCCGCCGCCGACACCCATCAGCGTGGCGAAGAGCCCGACGAAGAAGCCGAAGACTCGCATCAACGGTCCCTTGGGGAGGTCGTCGCCGAACTTCCAGGTCTCACGCCCCGACAACAGCCGCGCCGCGGCGAACCAAGCCACCGTCACGAACACGATCTTGAACAACCGCTCCGGCGCATAACGCGCGGTCACGCTGCCGGCGACGACGCCGATCAACACCGGAAGCCACCACACACGCAGAATCTCCATGTCCACCGCGCCGCGGGCGTAGTGGGCGCGGTATGAGCGGATCGAGGTCGGAATGATGATGGCAAGCGAGGTGCCGACGCACAGCGGCATCCGCACCTCGAGCGGCACGCCGGCGAGCCGAAAGCATTCGTAAAACACCGGTACCAGAATCGCGCCGCCGCCGACCCCGAACACGCCGGCGAGAAATCCCGCCAGCGCACCGACTGCCACCAGCAGAAGTGCCAGCTGGAGAAGTTCGGCGACGTTAAGCCCCGCGATGGCCATCTGCCGGTTTTCCCAAGGGCTCGCGCCTATTACGTGCCCGTTCATGAATCGTGCTTCAGGTATACCAGCCACCAGTACGCACCAACCTTGTCAATCCCCGGCAATGCAAGGCTCATCTGAAGCTATGAACAAGGGTTCGCGAACGGCGGATTTCCTCATTGCGCTGGCTGTTTCGACTTCGTAAATAGGAATCGTCTACCGCGATCCCCGAAGGGCCCCTGCGGAGGCCCATAAACCGTCAAAGCCACCGATGACCGCCAGGATCGAAAGACCGCTTTCACCCCATTTGCAGACCTACCGCTGGACCCTGACGATGGCGCTATCCATCGTCCACCGTGCCACCGGCGTCGCACTGTATTTCGGCACCCTGCTGCTGGCGTGGTGGCTGATAGCAGCCGCATCGGGACCAACCGCCTATGCCCACGTGCATGCCTTTACGTCAAGTTTCCTCGGCCGCCTGATCGTGTTCGGCTATACTTGGGCGCTGCTGCATCATCTGTTCAGCGGCATCCGGCATTTCGTCTGGGATCTCGGCTACGGCTTCAAGGCCAGCGAGCGCGAAGCCCTGACCTGGGGCGCCCTGATCGGCGGCATCTCGCTCACGGTATTGGTCTGGATCGCTGCCTACGCCATCGGAGGCGGACGATGACCGCGCCGAATGGCCAGGCGGCGAAGTCGATGCGCACGCCGCTTGCCCGTGTCCGCGCTCTCGGCGCCTCGCATTCCGGCACCTCCGATTTCTGGCGCCAGCGCGTCACCGCGGTCGCCATGGTGCTGTTGATGGTGCCGGTCATCGTGGTGGTGATGATGCTGCTCGGTCGCAATCAGGCCGGCGCCGCGCAAATTCTCGGCTCGCCGCCGGTCGCGATCATCATGCTGCTGTTCATCATCGCCAGCGCCTGGCACATGAAGATCGGCATGCAGGTCGTGATCGAGGACTATGTGCACACCGAGACGTTGAAGCTCGTCGCCATCATGGCCAACAATTTCTTCTCGTTTGCGGTGGCGCTGGCCTCGATCTACGCCATCCTCAAACTGTCGTCCGGAGTGTAATCCATGGCCGCAGGCGGAAATGGCAACGCCGCGAATGGCAGTGGTGGCCCCGCCACCAACGGGCACGCCTATCCGATCGAAGACCACACTTACGATGTCGTGGTCGTCGGCGCCGGCGGCGCCGGCTTGCGCGCAGTGGTCGGCTGCAGCGAGGCCGGACTGCGCACCGCCTGCATCACCAAGGTTTTTCCGACCCGCTCGCATACGGTAGCGGCGCAAGGCGGCATCTCGGCCGCGCTCGGCAACATGCATCCGGACGATTGGCGCTGGCACATGTACGACACCGTCAAGGGGTCGGACTGGCTGGGGGATCAGGACGCCATCGAATATATGGTTCGCAACGCGCCGGAAGCCGTTTACGAACTCGAGCATTGGGGCGTGCCGTTCTCGCGAACCGAGGATGGCAAGATCTATCAGCGGCCGTTCGGCGGCATGACGCTCGACTACGGCAAGGGCCAGGCGCAGCGCACCTGCGCCGCCGCCGACCGCACCGGCCACGCCATGCTGCACACCATGTACGGCCAGGCGCTGCGCCACTCGGCGGAATTCTACATCGAGTTCTTCGCCATCGACCTGATCATGGACGACCAGGGCGCCTGCCGCGGCGTCGTCGCGCTGAAGCTCGATGACGGCACGCTGCATCGTTTCCGCGCGCAAACCACGATCCTCGCGACCGGAGGGTATGGCCGCGCCTACGCCTCCTGCACTTCGGCGCATACCTGTACCGGTGACGGCAACGCCATGGCGCTGCGGGCCGGGTTGCCGCTGCAGGACATGGAGTTCGTCCAGTTCCATCCGACCGGGATTTACGGTTCCGGATGCCTGGTCACCGAAGGCGCGCGCGGCGAAGGCGGCTATCTCGTCAATTCGGAGGGCGAGCGATTCATGGAGCGCTATGCGCCCTCCGCCAAGGATCTGGCGTCGCGTGATGTCGTTTCACGCGCGATGACCATCGAAATCCGCGAAGGCCGTGGCGTCGGCAAGAAGAAGGACCACATCTACCTGCACCTCGATCATCTCGATCCGCAGGTGCTGCACGAACGCCTGCCGGGCATTTCCGAATCGGTGAAGATATTCGCCAATGTCGACGTCACGCGCGAGCCGATCCCGATCGTGCCGACGGTGCATTACAACATGGGCGGCATCCCCACCAATTATCACGCCGAGGTGCTGACCAAGAAGAACGGCGACGACAACGCCATCGTTCCCGGCCTGATGGCGCTGGGCGAGGCGGCTTGCGTCTCGGTGCACGGCGCCAACCGTCTCGGCTCCAACTCGCTGATCGATCTTGTGGTGTTCGGCCGCGCCGCCGCCTTGCGCTGCGCGGAAAAGCTTACCGCCAACGGCAAGCAGCCGGACTTGCCGGCAGGATCGGCCGACAAGTCGCTCGGCCGGCTCGATCACTATCGTTATGCCTCCGGCGGCACGCCGACCGCGAAGCTGCGCGAGGGCATGCAGCACGTGATGCAGAACAATTGCGCGGTGTTCCGCACCGGCGAGGTGCTGCAGGAAGGACAGAATCTGATTCACAAGGTGCATGGCGGCATCGGTGACATTTCCGTAACCGACCGCTCGTTGACCTGGAATTCCGATCTGGTCGAGACCTTGGAGTTCGACAATCTGATCGTGCAGGCGGTCGTGACCATGGACTCGGCGGCGAACCGCACCGAGAGCCGCGGCGCCCATGCGCGCGAGGATTTCTCCGCGCGCGACGACAAGAACTGGATGAAGCACACGCTGGCCTGGATCGACGATCGCGGCAATACCTCGATCGACTATCGCCCGGTGCACGACTACACCATGACCAACGACGTTCAATATATCCCGCCGAAAGCGCGGGTGTATTGAGCGCTGCTCGTCATGCGCGGGCAAAAGGCGCGAAGCGCCGTCTTCGACCTGATGACCCGCGCGCCCATCTTTCTTCGAAGAAGATGGATTTCGCTAGATGATGGATTGCCGGGTACGCAGACAAGTTTACGTAGTCTGCGCAGCAGACTACTATGCCCGGTAATGACGAAATGAACCGCAAGGGCAAGACTGATGGTTGAATTCGCACTGCCAAAAAATTCAAGAATCAGCGGCGGCAGGAGCTGGCCGAAGCCGGTGGGCGCCACCGAGACGCGCGAATTCAGGGTTTATCGCTGGAATCCGGACGACGGCAAAAATCCCAGCGTCGATACCTATTTCATCGACACCCACGATTGCGGCCCGATGGTGCTCGACGGCCTGATCTGGATCAAGAACCACATCGACCCGACGCTGACGTTCCGCCGCTCCTGCCGCGAAGGCGTGTGCGGCTCCTGCGCCATGAACATCGACGGCCAGAACACGCTGGCCTGCACCAAATCGATGCATGACGTGAAGGATGGCGCGGTGAAGATCAACCCGCTGCCGCATCAGCCCGTGATCAAGGACCTGGTGCCTGATCTCACCAATTTCTACGCGCAATATGCCTCGATCGAACCGTGGCTGAAGACCACGTCGCCGACGCCGCAGAAGGAATGGCGGCAAAGCCACGAGGATCGTGAAAAGCTCGACGGGCTTTACGAATGCATTCTGTGCGCCTGCTGCTCGACCTCGTGCCCGAGCTATTGGTGGAACAGCGAACGCTTTCTGGGACCGGCGGCATTGCTGCAGGCCACGCGATGGGTCAAGGACAGCCGCGATGAAGCCACCGGCCAACGGCTCGACGATCTCGAGGACCCATTCCGGCTCTATCGCTGCCACACCATCATGAACTGCGCCAAGGCCTGCCCCAAGGGTCTCAATCCCTCCGAAGCGATCGCCGAACTCAAGCTGAAGATGGTCGAACGGCAAATCTGACGCGTCGCTTTGAGTTCCTGCCCAAGCGCAATGCGGATGGATTTGTTGGCGCGGTGCGAATCAGCACGGCGAAAACCCGGCGACGAATATTGACACCCAAGGCGGATTTCGCTTCGCTCGGTCACATGACGACCATGCACCCAATCATTCTGCATCATTTCGAGCAGTCGCCGTTCTCCGAGAAGATCCGCGTCGTCTTCGGCCTGAAGAACATCGACTGGACGTCAGTCCTGATCTCGCGAATCATGCCGCGCCCTGACTTGATGCCACTGACGGGCGGCTACCGGCGCACACCGGTGATGCAGATCGGCGCCGACATTTATTGCGACACGCAATGTATCATTCGCGAGCTGGAACGGCGGTTTCCGGAGCCGACGCTGTTTCCCCTGGGGTATGAAGGCCTCGGTTCGGCCACCGCGATGTGGACCGACCGCCCATTCTTTCAGAGCAGCGTGAACCTGGTGTTCGGCTCGCTTGCCGATCAAGTCCCGCAGGATTTCATCGCCGACCGCGAGCAGTTGCGGGGCGCCAGGTTCGACGTCGCCGCGATGACGGCGGCGATCCCCCAGATGCGCGATCAATTTCGCGCGCATCTGCAGTGGATCGAAAATCAGCTCCCCGATGGCCGGAACTGGATGAGCGGGGCAAAGCCTGCTCTCTGCGATGTCAGCGCCTACATGAACATCTGGTACGTGCGCGCGCATCTTCCAAATGCCGACGAGATGTTCGCCGAATTCGCGGCGACCAGGGCGTGGGAGTTGCGGATGCGCGCGGTCGGACACGGCCGTCGCCATGAAATGTCCGCCTCCGCTGCCCTCGACATCGCAACCAGCGCCACGCCGCAGACCGCCGAACTGTCCGATCCCAACGACCCCAACCGCCGCAAGCCCGGCGACCAGGTGGTGGTCGTGCCCGACGACTACGGCAAGGTCAGAGTGAGCGGCGAGATTGTCGCGCTTTCGGCGCAGCACATCGCTTTACGCAGGAACGATCCACGCGCCGGCGAAATCGTGGTGCATTTTCCCCGCGCCGGATTTCTCGTTCTTCCCGCCTAGAGCAAGATCGGTTCTGATTGAATCAGAACCGACGCTCTAATTTCCTGTTTTGACGCGTTTTCTTCACGCGAACCGGTATCCACCCCGCATCAAGTGCGGGGCAGGCTTTCGCTCGAAAACGCTCTAGCAGTCTGCTGAAAAACCTTGATGTAGCGAGTTTTCTTATTCTGGCCGGTCGTTGTTGAGGCGGCGCGGTAGAATTGGATGTAATTTTCTGGGCCGGT
>Ga0137407_10000318_pt1 | contig 34054 bp, 28 predicted proteins | sample CZOMad2_2_16fung_FD_108410 | JGI IMG/M metagenome (GOLD analysis project Ga0137407, IMG submission 108410) | Vadose zone soil fungal communities from Angelo Coast Range Reserve, California, USA - CZOMad2_2_16fungal (Illumina Assembly) | ecosystem: Environmental > Terrestrial > Soil > Vadose... | reverse complement strand
TTCATCGCCGATCCTGTCAGCACGTAAATCATTCCATTTATCATTACCCTCGATGATTTGCGGGAGCTGTAAATTATCAAGCCAGGCTTGTAAGCTAAGGTTCACGCCTTCATGGTCAGGTTTACCGGCATACCACTTTGCATCAAGAAATGTTTGTCGCAACAGAGCAATGATGCCCATCATCGAGCTCGGATAACTTTGTGTTGAACTTCCTTTACTGAGCGAATAGTGCGCTGTGGCTTTCCCTTTTATAATTACAAGATTCTCTTTTAGATTGGCGAGTGTTACAACGGCACCTGTGCCTCTTGCGATACCATCTTTATAGTGCGTCAATACCGTACCAAAACCCAGGTCACGCAATGATTTCGCTTTTGTATCATCAGCAACAAAAATTTTAGAAGCATCGGTTTCAGGTCTGATGGCTTCGTTCCAGCCATATGGTCCTTTTGTATCAGAACTAAACCGCGTGGACCCGGAATAGAAACTCGAACCCGGTGAATGTTTTTGTTGGATATCGACACCATAATCGCTGTAAATGTCGATGAATGAAGGATAAATATATTTCCCCGTACAATCTGTAATAACAGCATTTGGAGGAATGGAAACATTATTGCCTACGCTTATGATTTTTCCATCACGGATAACCATGGTTGCATCAGATAAAGTGGTTTGACCATCCCTGACAATTGTTGCATGTGTAAACGCATAAATCTTTTCCCTTGGATCGGCGATTCCATTGACAGGATAAGTTTCCTGTGCCTTTAGGGATAATGTACATGAAAGAAGACCTGCAGCAAGGAAAAAAAGTTTTTCCCGCGAATACAGCCAAAAAATTCTCATGCGTGTAGTTTTAAAAGTTAAAATGAATTCCGAATTTACTGAAATGAAGTAATTTCGGTTTTACAATTTTATAAGCGGCAATTGTGTTGAATATTTCATCATATATAGATCATACTTTATTAAAGCCTCTCTGTACATATGCTGATATTGAAAAGCTTTGTGAAGAGGCAATCCAATATAAATTTGCTGCAGTATGTGTACCTCCATCGATGGTAAATCTTGCCCGCGGACAGATGAAATCACAGGATCCAAAAATAGCCACTGTCATCGGGTTCCCTTTTGGCTATGAAGTGGCTAGTGTCAAGCTGGTTGAAACTGACCAGGCCATTGCCGGGGGGGTTGATGAGTTGGATATTGTGATCAACCTGGCGGCATTGAAAAGTGGGGACTGGTCATATCTGGAAAAAGAAATGGAAAAATTGATCGCATTGGCGCATGCTCATAACAAATTAGTAAAAATTATTATTGAAAGTGGTGTTCTGAGTAATGCAGAAATCGTTCAGTGCTGCCTGTTATATAGTAAATTGGGGGCTGATTTTTTAAAAACCTCTACAGGTTATGCAGAAAAAGGAGCCAGCGTAGAAGCCGTAAAGCTGATGCGTGAAAATCTGCCTGCTTCTGTCAAAATAAAAGCTTCGGGAGGAATTAAAACTTATGATTTTGCAAAACACCTGATCGATGCAGGTGCGGAAAGACTGGGATGCAGCGCAAGTATTGAAATTATTAAGAATGCTTTGGTTATTAAATAAAATTTCGCACAGGGCTAACAGAGAAAAAGAGAAATTCACCTCCTTTTCTCTGTTAGCCCTGTGCGAAAAAAATACTATATTATTATCCATTTAATTTTTTTGAATGAAACAGATATTGATTATAATAAGTCTGGTTTATACCGGTAAATTATTTGCACAAACGGATTCTAATTCGATCGTGATACACAAGGATCCGCGGATTGAAATGTTGATCAAAAAGCAGATTCAGATCAATGAAGAAACAACGCGCGACAGCCGCCGCAATATTCCGGGATACCGGATCCAGGTGATCAATTCGCCCGATCGCAATAAAGTGTTTTCTGCTAAAACAAGAGTATACCAGGAATATCCCGAGCTTAAACCATACCTGATATACCAGGCGCCGAATTATAAACTAAAGCTGGGAAATTTCAGAACGGAAGAAGAAGCAGATCCATATGTAAAGAAATTATCCAAATTATTTCCTGCCGGAATTTACCTGGTACATGATATCATTGAAGTTAAACTTGAAAAACCGGACAGCACAAATTAATATGCTAAAAAATAAAATCAAAGAACTGGCGAGTCAATATGCACCTGCATTCATTGATATCCGCCATCATTTACATGCAAATCCTGAATTGAGCTATAAGGAATTTGAAACATCTTCCTTCGTCGGGCAAAAATTGAGTGAGTGGAATATTCCATTCACCCTAAAAGCAACAACAGGTGTAATTGGATTGATCAAAGGAAAGAACCCCGGCAAACGAATGATCGCATTGCGTGCAGATATGGATGCATTGCCGATCAAAGAAGAAAATAAAGTTTCGTATAAATCAAAAAATGAGGGTGTGATGCATGCCTGTGGTCACGATGTACACACGAGCATTTTACTTGGCGCCGCAAAAATATTGAATGAACTCAAAGATGAATGGGAAGGAACCATCAGGCTGATATTCCAGCCCGGCGAAGAAAGAAATCCGGGAGGTGCGAGCCTGCTGATCAAAGAAGGGGTTTTGGAAGATCCGAAACCGCAGGCAATATTTGGTTTGCATGTGCACCCGGGATTGGAAGTGGGTAAGCTCAGCTTTCGCAGTGGTGTTGTGATGGCCAGTGCAGATGAATTGTATTTTACCATCAAAGGAAAGGGCGGCCATGCTGCAGCACCACATACTACTGTTGATACGATCCTGGTTGCATCACATTTGATTGTGGCATTGCAACAGGTTATCAGCCGCAACAGGAATCCTTTTTCGCCATCAGTGTTATCGATTACTTCGGTGCAAGGCGGATTTACGACCAATGTTATCCCCAGCGAAGTAAAACTGATGGGCACTTTTCGTGCAATGGATGAAACATGGCGCTACAAAGCGCATGAACTTATCCGTAAGATATCATTGGAGCTGGTGCATTCAATGGGCGCTGAAATCGATTTGCATATTGATGTCGGATACCCGGTTGTTACTAATAACGAGCAATTGAATATGGTTGCCCGCAGCAAGGCAGAGGAATTCATGGGAAAAGAAAATGTATCCGAAACCGAAATCCGCATGGGGTCCGAAGACTTCGGTTATTATACACAGTTAATTCCCGGTTGCTTTTACCGGCTCGGCGTGATGAATATTGAAAAGGGAATTGTATCCGGCGTGCACACACCTACTTTTGATATCGATGAATCAGCGATTGCCATTGGCATAGGTATGATGGCATGGCTGGGGAGTTCGGTGAATATTTAGGGTGTTTTAACGTAATGTTTAATATTCCGGATTAATTAATTTTAAGAAATCCTTTATTCGATGGATGTATCCGGAGTTACATTAAAATTAATATTCATCCTGATTCCCGGCGCATTAGCAAGTTTGATTTTTGAAAAATTAACTACCCATAAGCCTTGGAACAGTTTTAAATTTATCGCTCATTCAATTCTTTTTGGAGTCTTATCATATTTGATTACAGGTTGGTTAATCAATTTAATAAGTACTTTTTTTCATTTGCACTGGTCTCAATTAATATTATGGCGTGATTTAGATAGTAAGAATATTCCGTTCGATGAAATTGGGAAAGCGACTGTTACCAGCATTGTAATTGGTTTTTTATCCAGTGCCATTGACTACTATAAGATTCTTAACAGATTTGCCACATGGTTAAAAATCACAAATAAATATGGAGATATCAATCTATATTCTCACTTTCTTAATTCAACTAATATAAATGCCATTTATTTTCGGGATCTAAAATCAAAGCTCACTTATCATGGATTTGTAGAGTCTTTTTCTGAAACTGATGAAATCAAAGAAATTGTATTAAGAAATGTAATTGTTTATAGTAGTGAAAGCGAATCTAACAAAAATATAGTCGAGTTGTATCGTATAAATGCCGTATATTTATCAAGGCCAAAAGATGAAGTATTAATTGAAATACCAATAACAATCCGGGAAAATGAGTCAAAGAATAATACAACCGCAGGAAATATTTAAGTTAAAAGAAGGAAAAACGAAAAGGCTGACAAAGCCAGTTCCTAAAGGTCCAATTGATATGGGTCCTCCTCCGCAGCCCATGAAATGGTTAAACAAAAAAAATAGTTAGGTTATCGATCCGATAACCTTTTTCATTTTATATGAGTCATATATCAAACAGAAATCCCATCTATTCACATTTTCGTATTTTGCAACTTATTTTGTAGGGTAGTGTGATATAGAGCAGTTGAGTAGAATTCCTGTCGCTGAAGTGAGTGACACAACAAAAGCTGAGTAGGATACTGCCGCCCGCTACATAAAAAACCTCTATGCAAAAAAAGCAACTGAGAAGAGAACAGGCTCTTGAATATCATTCCAAAGGCAGGCCGGGTAAGATTGAAGTAGTTCCCACCAAGGCTGCCAAAACACAACGCGATTTGTCATTGGCATATTCGCCCGGCGTGGCTGAACCTTGCAAAGAGATTGAAAAAAATCCCGAAGATGTTTATAAATATACCGCAAAGGGAAACCTGGTGGCGGTAATCACCAATGGTACTGCAGTATTGGGATTGGGTGATATCGGGCCGGAGGCATCCAAACCTGTTATGGAAGGCAAGTGTGTATTGTTCAAAATTTTTGCGGATATCGATGTATTCGATATTGAGATCAATGAAAAAGACCCTGATAAATTTGTCCAGATCGTAAAAGCACTTGAACCTACTTTCGGCGGCATCAACCTGGAAGATATCAAAGCTCCTGAATGTTTTTATATCGAAAAGCAATTGCGTGAATCGCTGAAAATTCCTGTTATGCACGACGACCAGCATGGCACTGCTATCATCAGCAGCGCTGCATTGATCAATGCACTGGAACTTCAAAAGAAAAAAATTGATAGAGTCAGGTTCGTTATCAACGGCGCCGGAGCAGCAGCAGTGGCATGTTCGAAATTATATGTAATGCTTGGGGCAAAACCTGATCATTTTATTATGTTTGATAAGGATGGCGTAATACATAAAGGAAGAACAGATCTTGACGAAGACAGAAAAATATTTGCTGTTGACAAAAATGACTGGACGCTGGAAAAAGCATTGAAAGATGCCGATGTGCTCGTTGGGCTCAGTGTAGGCAATGTGGTTACTAAAGAAATGGTAAAAAGCATGGCGAAAAGACCCATCGTTTTTGCAATGGCAAATCCGGATCCGGAAATTACTTATGAGTCAGCGATTGAAGTACGTGATGATATTATCATGGCAACCGGCCGAAGCGATTATCCCAACCAGGTTAACAATGTCCTTGGGTTTCCATTCATATTCCGTGGCGCACTCGATGTACGAGCCACGCAGATCAACGATGCCATGAAACTGGCTGCTGTAAAAGCACTCGCAGAACTGGCCAAAAGTCCTGTGCCCGATATTGTAAACATGGCTTACAGCGAAAAAAATATCGTGTTTGGTCCCACTTATATTATTCCGAAACCGCTCGATCCGCGTTTACTCTCAACCGTTGCCCCTGCAGTGGCCAGAGCAGCTATTGAAAGTGGCGTGGCGCATGTGAATATCGAAAACTGGGATTCATACGCCATTGAATTAAATAAACGACTTGGCCTCGATAACCAGCTGATTCGGGTACTGGGCAGCAAGGCCCGTCGAGATCCGAGAAGACTGGTATTCGCCGAAGCCGACAATGTAAAGATCCTTAAAGTAGCCCAGATACTCTATGATGAAGGAGTCGCATATCCTATGCTGTTAGGTAATGAAGATAAAATACACAGTATAGCTGAAGCCAATAATATCGATATTGAAGAGCTCCCCATCATTGACCCGAGAAGTGATGAACAGGAGGAGCGACGGAAATCTTTCAGCGAAATATTTTTTAAAAAACGCCAGCGTCGTGGATTCAATAAATATGAATCTGTAAAAATGATGCGCGACAGGAATTATTTCGGATGCATGATGGTGGAAACCGGTGAAGCAGATGCAATGATATCAGGCCTCACCAAAAATTATCCCGATACAATACGGCCCGCGATCCAGGTTATCGGTACGGAAGAAGGTGTGAAAAAAATTGCCGGGATGTATTTATTGCTGACAAAAAAAGGCCCTCTTTTTCTCGCAGATACCACGGTGAATTTTAATCCGACTGCTGAAGAATTGGCCGATATCACTTTACTGGTTGCGAAGGAAGTCCGGAATTTTAATCTCACTCCAAGAATCGCGATGCTGAGCTATTCTAATTTCGGAACAAGTGATTCACCGGAAGCGAGACTGGTAGCTGAAGCAACAAAAATCGTCAAGCAAAGAAATCCAGGGCTGGTGGTGGATGGAGAAATGCAGGCGAGCATTGCACTCAATAATAAATTGCTCAAAGAAAATTATCCTTTCAGCGAACTGGTTGACCAGGAAGTAAACACTTTAATCTTTCCCAATCTTGCTGCAGGAAATGTTGCATATAATTTATTAAAGGAAGTAGGTGGTGCCGACGCCATCGGTCCAATCCTGCTGGGATTGAAAAAGCCTGTGCATGTTTTGCAATTGGGAAGTTCTGTGAGAAGTATTTATAATATGTCGCTGGTAGCAGTTATCGATGCACAAATCAAATGTAAAACTTCAACGGAGGAGATGCGAAAATCATCCTGGTGGAAGAGAGCAAAAAAATGATCGCGGATTATTGGATTTTGATAGGATTTCGCGGAAGATTATGAGAATTTTTTATCAAGAATCGTAACCGGCGTGAGAAAATAAAATTGTATTTTCATTTCTAATTGAGCCCGGTTGATATTCCGGGATCAGAATCACTCCGACTCATGGATATATTTACCCAGTTTGGCCGTTTTGTCCTGATGCTGAAAGGAATGTTTTCGAAACCAGAAAACATGAAGATGTACTGGAAAGAATTCATGCACCAATGTTCTGAAATCGGCATTGGCGCATTGGGAATCGTCGTTATCATTTCTGTTTTTATGGGTGCTGTGTCTACTTTACAAACAGCATATCAACTGGTCAGCCCGCTTCTTCCGTTATCAACCATCGCATTGATTGTTCGTGATACCGTGATTCTTGAATTTGCACCTACATTGGTTTGTCTTGTGCTGGCAGGAGTTGTAGGTAGTAAAATTGCGGGTGAACTGGGAAATATGCGGGTGAGTGAACAGATCGACGCACTTGAAATCATGGGGATCAATACCAAAACCTATCTTATTCTTCCAAAAATATTGGCCTCATTGGTTGTGATCCCAATGTTGGTTGTGATATCAGCAGTATTAGGTATCTGGGGAGGAAGACTGGCAGGAACACTGTCGGGTATATTATCCGCCACTACATTCGATAAAGGCCTGGTGATAGGATTCCATCCCTATAATGTTTTTTTTGCACTAACCAAAGCATATACTTTTGGATTTATTATTTCCAGCATACCGGCTTATTATGGGTATTATGTAAAGGGCGGCTCGTTGGAAATCGGCAGAGCCAGTACCAAATCGGTAGTGGTAAGTTGCGTTATGATTTTGTTTTCAGATTATATTCTCGCCCAGTTGTTATTGGGTGGTTCACCTTCAGGCTAAAAAATGATTGAAGTAAAAAATATCAAGAAAGGATTTGATGACAAGATTGTCATTAATGATGTAAGCTGGGTGATGCAAACCGGGAAATGCAACCTGATTATCGGTTCCAGTGGCAGCGGTAAAACTGTGTTGATGAAATGCATGGTAGGATTATTTGAGCCCGATTCTGGTGAAATACATTATGGAGGAAGCGATTTCCTGACAATGAACACTGAACAGCGGAAAGAATTGCGACAACAAATCGGCATGTTATTCCAGGGATCAGCATTGTTCGATAGTATGACTGTTGAACAGAATATCATGTTCCCGCTTGATATGTTCACCAATGATAATTATGACGAGAAACTGAAACGTGTAAACGCAGTTTTGGATCGTGTAAACCTGAAAGGAGTCAACAGCAAATTTCCTGCTGAGATTTCCGGCGGCATGAAGAAAAGAGTGGGTATTGCAAGAGCGATTGTACTTAATCCCAAATACCTTTTTTGTGATGAACCCAATTCCGGTCTTGATCCCCAAACTTCCTTGCTGATCGATAAACTGATCAAAGAAATTACACTTGAATTCAATATCACCACTGTTGTGAATACGCACGATATGAATAGTGTGATGGAAATCGGTGATAATATCATTTATATGTTCGAGGGCCTGATAGAATGGAAAGGAAGCAATAAGGAAATTATTTTTAGTAAAAATCAACGATTGAATGAATTCATTTTTGCTTCTGAATTTTTGCAGGATGCAAAAGATATGCGCATGCTGGAAATGAAAGGCAAGATTGATAATAACAGGAATATGGATGAACTATTGAAATAATGTGCGGATTTGCTGATGTGCAAATGTGCGAATTCAATAACTCGCGCAGAGACGCAAAGCCGCAAAGAAAAGTTCTCCCTTTGCGGCTTTGCGTCTTTGCGCGGGATAAAATGTTAAATAACCAGAATGTGAGAATTTGTAAGGTTAATTGCTTTGAAGAATCCGCACATCCGCACATTAGCAAATTCGCACATTAACTTTTTTTTCCCCTATTTTTGTGCACTTAAATAAACCAGCACTAATGGCAATTCTAGTTAATAAAAATTCCAAAATTATTGTTCAGGGATTCACAGGAACCGAAGGCAGTTTTCATGCGACGCAAATGATTGAATACGGCACGCAGGTAGTTGGTGGTGTTACTCCCGGAAAAGGTGGCAGCACGCATCTTGAGCGACCCGTTTTTAATACAGTTGCTGATGCAGTGAAAACAACAGGTGCCAATGTATCCATCATTTTTGTTCCGCCTGCATTTGCAGCCGATGCGATTATGGAGGCCGCTGAAGCAGGACTGGAATTGGTGGTTTGTATCACGGAAGGCATTCCTGTTCAGGATATGGTGAAGGCAAAAAATTATCTATCGGGGAGGGCTACCCGTTTGATCGGCCCGAATTGTCCCGGAGTTATTACTGCCGGGGAATGCAAAGTGGGTATCATGCCCGGCTTTGTTTTTAAAAAAGGAAAGATCGGTATTGTATCGAAATCAGGAACACTCACATATGAAGCGGCTGACCAGGTTGCAAAAGCCGGTCTTGGGATATCCACTGCCGTTGGTATCGGTGGTGATCCGATAATAGGTACTCCAACCAAGGATGCAGTTGAGTTGCTGATGAATGATCCCGGCACTGAAGGCATTGTGATGATCGGTGAGATCGGCGGCAGCATGGAAGCGGAAGCAGCACAATGGATAAAACAAAACAGCAAAAAACCCGTGGTAGGTTTTATCGCCGGACAAACTGCTCCTCCCGGACGCAGGATGGGGCATGCGGGCGCTATCATTGGCGGTGCAGATGATACTGCTGCTGCAAAAATGAAAATCATGGCCGCATGTGGTATTCATGTGGTACAAAGTCCTGCGGATATTGGAGCTACGATGGCGAAAGTGATAAAAAATAAATAGCTCCATACCTGAATATTGAATGTTGATTATTGAATATTGATTATTAAATCCTGGTCTTCGATTATCAAATATTGAATACTCAATATTCAACACTCAACATTCAGGTAAAAAAACAAAACCCGGGATAACCCGGGTTTTGTTTTTTTACAATCAACTGTTCACTTTAAAACTTACTGTACCTATTATGATGAAAATGTCTGCGATCATGTCTCTTCTCACGACGGTCGTGTCTGAAATCGCGGCGATCATGACGTAATTTGCGTTTGTCGTGACGAAATTCTCCCATATTCCCAAATCGTCCGTCATGATAAATATCTTTTTTATCGCTGTACACATCTGCACGATCATGGCGCATTTCCATTTTATCACGACGAGCATCTGACCTGTCATGATACCCATCCTGAGCCTGCGAAGCTGCGGCGATAAATAAGCCTGCAGCAACCAGTATTGTAAATTTCATTTTCATAACCTTTGTTTTAATTTTTAATAAAAATTGAATTCATATATAAGAAGCTCCATCGCTCTCTATGTTTAAAGCATAATAGTTATAAGCCTGTTAAAGCCTGTGTAATCTGCGATAAACTGCATCCTGTAGTTGTATTCTTTTTCAACGATCTGCAACTGATCGCAACAATAAGTAACTTTAAAAAAATTTATTCATGACCTGTAAATTTTTTTTGACTGTCTCAACAGCCATTCTATTCTGCACAACTTTATTCGCCCAAAATGGATTGAATAATTATGATAAATCATGGAAAAAAACAGATTCGCTAATCAACCAGAAAGGGCTCGCACAATCGGCGCTCGAAGAAGTGAATAAAATATATACATCTGCAAAAAAAGAAAAAAATAATGCGCAGATCATAAAAGCACTTATATATAAACTCACATTACAGCAGAAAAAAAATGCTGATATAATAAATAATATCCCGGAACTGGATAAAGAAATAGCTGTTTCAACAGAACCTGCGAAATCCATCCTGATCAGTATTGAAGCTGAAGTATATTGGAATTATTTTCAGCAACACCGGTATCAATTTTATAATCGCACAGAAACAGTCAACTTTAAAAAAGAAGATATCGCCACCTGGGGCATTACAGATTTCCATAAAAAGATCAGCGAATTATATCTTGCTTCCATCAGCCAGGAAAAATTATTGCAACAAACAAAGCTGGAACCATTCGACGCCATTATTATCAAAGGTAATGTGCGGTGGCTGCGGCCGACCCTATACGATTTGCTAACCCATCGGGCTTTGGAGTATTTTAAGAATGATGAAAGAAATATCAATCAGCCTTCATATGCTTTTGAAATAAATGATTCAACTGTATTCGCGGATAAAAATATTTTTTCTGCTTATCATTTTACAACGAAAGATTCTCTTTCTCTCCATTTTAAAGCATTACTGCTATTCCAGCAATTAATAAAGTTCCATTTGAATGACTCTAAACCGGATGCGTTGCTTGATGCAGATATTGAAAGAATGGAATTCGCCTTTCAATATGCGGTAATGGAAAATAAAGAGGAGCTATATACAAAAGCCTTGCAGCAAATCACTATTCGATATGATGGCATCGCTGCGGCGGACCAGGCATGGTATTTACAAGCGGAGCAGTATTCAAACAAGGCGTCACAATATGATCCATTAAAAGACACTTCTGACAGATACGCCTATGTTACTTCAAAAAACATTTGTGAGCACGTCCTTCAGCAGGCAGGCCAGGATAGCTCGGAAGGGAAAACCAATTGTTCGAACCTGTTAAAAAATATCATGCGGAAAGAATTGCGCATGCAAACAGAAAAAGTAAATATTCCCGGTCAGCCTTTCCGCACGCTGTTATCCTACCGGAATTTCAATCATGTTTACTGGAGAATCATAAAGATGGATAAACAAATAAAACAAAACCTTAGCGAACAATGGAAAGATGATTATTGGAAAAAATTAACGAGCCTGCCCGCTCTAAAAACATTTAATCAAACACTCCCCGATACAAAAGATTATCAGCAACATGCTGTTGAAATTAAAAATGATGCATTGGATCCCGGAGAATATGCAATGCTGGCAGGTACAGATAAAGATCTCAGTCTTGAAAAAAATATTTTGTCTGTACAATTCTTTTACGTCTCCAATATCGCTTATATCGCAAACGAGAACGATTATTTTGTATTGAACCGCGAAACAGGTCAGCCTTTGCAGGCAACTGAAGTGCAGGTATGGTATCGTTATTATGATGGCAAACAAAGCAAATACCTGGAGAGGAAAGGTGAACAGTTTAACACCGATAAAAATGGTTTTTTTCATATCAGCCCTTCAAAAAAAAGAACCGACAATGATTTTAAGCTTGAGTTCAAAAGAGACAATGATCATTTATTGATGGACAATGAATCAATTTATTCTTATGATAGAAATGAAAATGCCAATGATACCATTGCTTTTAAAGACAATTTTGAAACCTCTTATTTAAAAACTTTTCTATTTACTGATCGTTCTATTTACAGGCCGGGGCAAACGGTATATTTTAAAGGCATCACCGTTACAAAAGATTTTGAAAGCAGGCAATACAGAGTCGTTCCCCAATTCAAAACCAAAGTAATTCTCTATGATGCCAATAATGAAAAAGTTGATTCATTGTGGCTGGTGACCAATGAATTTGGATCTTACCATGGAAATTTCAAATTACCAGAAGGTCAGTTGAATGGTGAATTTAGAATTGAAGATGATTCTACCAGCAATGAGCAATCATTTTCTGTAGAAGAATACAAGCGTCCTAAATTTAATGTTACATATGATACTATCAAAGGTTCATACCGCATCAATGATCTCATAAAAATCGCCGGCAACGCAAAAGCATATGCAGGGAATGTTATTAATGGCGCAAATGTAAAATACAGGGTGGTAAGATATGCGCGTTTCCCGCATCCTTTGTATTATAAAATTGGTGGATGGCTGCCGCCGGAAAGACAACAGGAAATAGCACATGGAGAAATCAAGACTGATGATGAAGGGAAATTTATAATTGGATTTACCGCAATCCCGGATAATTCATATAAAAAAGAATTCGATCCTCTTTTTGATTACAAGGTGATTGCAGATGTTACAGATATAAATGGCGAAACGCATAGCGCTGAAACAACTATCCATGTGAGCTATAAATCACTCAATCTTTCTATCAGTCTGCCTGAAGATAATTTACCTGCTGATAGTTTGAAATATCTTTCAGTTAGAACAGAAAATCTTTCCGGACAATTTGAAGCCGCGAAAATTAATATAAATATCTACCAGCTGGCATCTCCAATGCGTTTGATCCGTGACCGATATTGGCAACAACCTGATCAATTTGTTATGACGAAAGAAGAATACCTGAAATACTTTCCTTATGATGAATATAGCGATGAAACAAAAAAAGAAAGCTGGCAAAGAATAGATAAGGTTTTTGAAACAACTGATACAACAAGGCAAGACACAAGGGTCAGGGTGCAAGGCACAAGCTTTAAAGCAGGATGGTATTTGATAGAAGCAATTGCGAAAGATAAATATGGTGAAGAAGTAAAGGATATAAAATATCTTCAATTATACGATAGCAAAACCGGTATTCCGTCTTCACCGAAATATAATTGGATTGCTAACAGTTATCAATTTCTTGAGCCGGGAAATACTGCAACGGTAAGTGTTGGCTCATCTGCCAAAGATTTGTTTGTGATTCAGCAAGTCCCCACATCAAACCGAATTGCATCCCATGTACAATATAATTTTCTTAACCTCAGCAATGAAAAAAAATCAATATCAATATCCATTACCGAATCCAACCAGGGTGGTGTGGGAATGTCCTATGCATTTATAAAAAATAACAGGGTATTTACAAGCACTAATACAATTATTGTTCCATGGAGAAGTAAACAGCTCCTCATCAACTATGAAACTTTCCGGGATAAAACGCTTCCCGGCAGTGAAGAAAAATGGAAAATAAAAATTACCGGGTATAAGAAGGATAAAGTGGCCGCAGAAATACTGGCGAGCATGTATGATGCATCGCTGGATCAGTTTAAGCAACATCAATGGGATTATCCTGATCTGTATCCGACCGATATTGTTTTAGCCAGGTGGAGTAGTCAGGCAAATTTTTCTTCTGTACAATCGCTGGAAAAAATTTGGAATGATAATATTTTCATCAATTACATAAAAAACTATGACAGAATTATTCATCCTGACAGTTATCAAAGAATAATGATGTATGGTTTCAAAAGTTCAAACTTCGTATCAGCAGCACCGGGAGGTGGAAAGCAGGTCATGAATAATCTTGACAATGTTGAAGTAAGAGGTTTGACAAGAAAAAAAGAATCTATCGCAGCATTGCCCATAATTACAATTGTCGAAACAGATTCTGCAAAAGTAAATAAGCAGCTTAAATCAGATCAATCAGACAAACCAGAAGTCCAAATCCGCAAAAACTTTTTCGAAACCGCGTTCTTCTTCCCCGACCTGAAAACCGATTCATCCGGTAATGTGGAATTTTCTTTTACGATGCCTGAAGCACTGACCCAATGGAAATGGATGACTTTCGCGCATACCAAAGATCTTTCGATGGCTTACGGAGAAAAATCCATCATCACCCAAAAACAATTGATGGTTCAACCTAATGCGCCGAGATTTTTGAGGGAAGGTGATCGTATGGAATTCAGTACAAAAATTGTAAACATGACTGATTCGGAATTAACCGGACAGGTAACATTGCAATTGATAGATCCATCAACCAATCAGCCCGTCGACAGCCGCTTCAGTAACCGCATGCCCAATCAATATTTTACCGCAGCCGCAAAACAAAGTACCAGCATCAGCTTCCCGATAGAAATTCCTTACAACCATAATCAGCTATTGACTTATCGAATCATCGCGACGGCCGGGGTCGCCTACGATAAATCTCCGGCGACCAAGGGCGAGGTCTCCGACGGCGAAGAAGCAACGTTGCCCGTGCTCAACAATCGCACGCTCGTCACTGAAACGCTTCCTATCAATATGAATTCCACCACAACAAAAAAATTCCGTTTCGAAAAATTATTGCGTAGTGGTGAAAGTGAAACATTGACTCATCAGTCATTGACAGTAGAGTTTACCAGCAATCCGGCCTGGTATGCCGTACAGGCCCTGCCCTATTTAATGGAATATCCTTATGAATGTTCAGAGCAGACTTTCAACCGCTTTTATGCGAATGCTCTTGCATCCATGATAGCAAACAGTTCGCCACGCATCAAGGAAATATTTGATCGCTGGAAAAACAGCGATACATCGGCCTTACTGAGTAACCTGCAAAAAAATGAAGAATTGAAATCTGTATTATTGCAGGAAACGCCTTGGGTGCTGGAAGCAAAAAATGAATCCACACAGAAAAAAAATATTGCCCTGCTCTTTGATATGATGCGAATGAACAGAGAACTGGAATCATCATTGGCCAAACTGCAAAACATGCAATTGGAAAATGGAGGATTTTCCTGGTTTAAGGATGGCCCGGACGATCGCTATATCACCCAATACATTTTAACAGGCATCGGGCATTTAAAAAAAATGGACGCATTACCCCCGGCACTCGGGATCAAAATAAAAAATATTACTGCTTCAGCTATCAGCTATCTCGACAAAAAATTAAAGGAAGATTATGAAGCGTTGAAAAAAAGAAATAAAAATCTTCCTCTGCCGAATGAGTTGGCAAATATCCAGGTTCAATATTTATATATGCGCAGCTTTTTCAGCGATTACCCTGTGTCGGGAGATATATTTCCTGCAATGAATTATTACCGCAAACAAACTCAACAAACCTGGTTGCAACAAAACAGGTATATGCAGGGTATGATCGCTTTGTCGCTATACAGAACAGGTGATATCAAAACAGCAAATGATATTCTTGCTTCATTAAAACAAAATGCAACGCTGGAAGAAGAAAACGGAATGTATTGGAAGGATGTCAGGAATGGTTATTATTGGTATCAATCACCCATCGAAACCCAATCCTTATTAATAGAGGTATTCCGTGAAATAACCAGGGATAATAAGATTGTAAGCAATTTGAAAACCTGGTTACTGAAACAAAAACAAACACAAAACTGGGAAACAACAAAAGCAACTGCTGATGCCTGTTACGCCTTGCTGCAACAGGGAACAAACCTGCTCACCGAAAACCGCGATGTAACAATCACAATCGGCGATAAAATCATTCAAAGTAAAGATGAAACAACAGAAGCCGGAACCGGGTATTTTAAAAAAATAATTGGCAGCGATTCAATTAAATCTTCAATGGGAGATATTACTGTTTCAGTTACCTCTCCGCCAACCGGCGAAGTAGGTCGGATGGAGGCGGCCTGGGGCTCAATTTACTGGCAATACTTCGAAAACCTCGACAAGATAACTTCTTCGGCTACAAAAATGCCACTCATGCTGACCAAAAAATTATTCGTCGAAAAAAATACAGATCGCGGACCGGTTTTGGAACCTGTTACCGACAATGAAACACTCAGGATCGGCGACAAAATCAAAGTACGTATTGAACTCAGGGTGGACAGGGATATGGAATACGTGCATATGAAAGATATGCGCGCATCTTCAACAGAACCGGTGAATGTTATCAGCAAATACAACTGGCAGGGCGGACTTGGGTATTATGAAAGCACCAAAGATGCCAGCACGAATTTCTTTTTTAACTGGTTGCCTAAAGGGACTCACGTGTTTGAATATCCGCTGTATGTAACTGCTGCCGGTAATTTCAGCAATGGCATAACAACCATCCAATGCATGTATGCGCCTGAATTTAATGCTCATAGTGAGGGCATACGGATTACTGTAAATGAGAATAAATAAAAGTTTCGCGCAAAGACGCAGAGGCGCAAAGAAGTTGAATAGTTGAAAGGTTGAGATGTTGAAAGGTGCTAACATCTTAACTTTTAAACTAGTCAACTAGTCAACTTCTTTGCGCCTCTGCGTCTTTGCGCGAAACTTTTAATATATTTTTGAAATATGAATGTGGATATTCTCATCATTGGCCAGGGCATCTGCGGAACATTATTAAGCTGGTATCTTGAAAAAGCAGGATTGTCATTCCTTGTAATTGATGAATCAAAACCTTTTACAGCATCAAAAGTTGCGGCGGGTATCATCAATCCGGTAACGGGCAGGCGCATGGTCAGAACCTGGATGATAGATGAACTTTTGCCTTTTGTATGGAAGGAATATGAATCCATTCAAAATGAAATGAATGCCCAATTCATTTCGGAAAAACCGATTATTGATTTCTTTCCTTCTCCGCAAATGTTACTGGCATTTCAGAAAAGATATGAGGAGGATCCGCAATACCTGTACAAGGGTAGTGAAGAAAAAGAATGGAACAAATATTTCAATTATGAATTTGGCTGGGGTGCAATCCAGCCTTGTTATTTGGTTGATGTGCAAAGCCTGCTTTTTTTGTACAGAAAAAAATTAATCCGGCGGCAACAATTACTGGAAGAACGTTTTATCATCGATCAACTGTTTTTTCAAAAAACTAAAATTCAGTATAAGGATATCCTTGCTGATAAAATTATTTTTTGCGATGGCATGGAAAGCGCTCATAATAATTTTTTTAAAAACCTTCCCTTTGCGCCCAATAAAGGCGAAGCGCTCATCATTGAAACAGAAAATATTCCTGCGGGCAATATTTATAAAAAAGGTATCAATATAGTTCCCTGGAAGGATAAGCTATTCTGGGCAGGCTCTTCTTATGAATGGGAATTCCGGGATGATCAGCCCACTGAAATATTCCGGAAAAGGACAGAAGCATTGTTGCAGCACTGGATAAAATCTCCTTTCAAAACGGTGGATCATTTCGCCTCTATTCGTCCGGCAACAATAGAGCGCCGGCCATTTATCGGATTTCATCCACTTCATAAACAAGTAGGTATTTTGAATGGCATGGGGACAAAGGGCTGCTCGCTGGCGCCTTTTTTTGCCTCGCAAATGGCCGGGCACCTGGCGTTGAATTCGACGCTTTTGCCAGAAGCAGATATTTCCCGGTTTGCAAGGATATTAAGTAAACCGGGCATATAATGTGCGAATGTGCGGATGTGCAGATGTGCGAATTCTTTAAAGCGATTTACCTTACGGGATTCGCTCGTTTCAATAATCCGGAATTTTTCATCTCGTGCAAAGGAAACAAACTACTCTTTGCGACTTTGCGCCTTTGCGCGAATTTTAAAATTCGCACATTTGCACATCCGCACATTCGCACATTATTTATATTTTTGTTACGAAATGCTCCCGGCTAAACGGAAGTGATTAGTTTAAAATTATATTTTATGTTGTAGCGATGAACGATAATAAAATGTACAGCATCCCGGAAAAATTCAGGAAAACGGAAAACCTGCACATCCTGTTCTGGTTATTTAAAGACTTAAGCTGGGCCATGCTCTGGAAACCTTTGGGTATTGCCATGATTCTTCCCACCATCAGTGTTGCTATCCTGATCACCTGGCAAAACCGAAAAATCAATTCTGAATTATTTCACAATCTTGCCATCGACTTTTGGATCTGCGCCAATGCAATGTGGATGATTCTTGAATTCACGGGACTAGATGAGCACTGGAGAAAATATACTGCGATTCCATTTAGTATAGGAGTATTTTTTATTCTTTCTTACTACCTGATTATTTTACCAAGAGAAAAGAAGAAGGAAAAAATGATTGCAATTGAATCCATGCAGGAAAAAGCACCAGCGCCACTCCAGGTTGCCGGTTAATTAATGCTTTCTGTTGAAGAAGATTCGGTTAACTGCAAAGATTTACGTGGAATGATTGTTGTTTTGCCAGTCACAAAATTCAATGGATTCTGATTGAGCAAACAAACCATTGCATCATACAAATCAGGCAGCTCATGGCGGAAGCGAACCGGGTTCTCAAAAAAAGTTTCAACACATACTGCCCAAAATTCATGATAGTTACAGGAAGCATAATCTCCCAGGATATTCTTGCCACCTTCCTGCATGACAGTAAAAATAGGCCTGGCAACTTTTGAGTAATTCTTGAATTCCTTTTTGAAATGTTTGTCTTCTTCTGTCTCCGTAATAAAAGTAACATATGCCAAGGCATGCCCCATTTCATGGAGTCCGACATTGCAATTGGGAGTTTGACCTAAAATGCCTTTGATAAAATTATCCCAGGAGAGGTAAATACCCGTTTGATCCACATGTCCCATAAACGGGCGGGAATAAAATCCATAATGATAATCATCTTTCAAAACAAAAATATCATTGAAATAATTGAGCATGAATTTGTCCAGTCCGAAAGTAAGCTGCACAGCAACTGCACTTATTAAGATGGGCATTTCAGCACTTTCCTGTACTTCGATATAATGAAATCGTCTTGACTTTCTGAAAAGATATGTCCGGAAAAGGAATTTTCTTTGTTCCTCGAGGTTCAGCCGGTTATAGTATTTAATATAACGCGAAACGATAGAATGATAAAAGGTTTCATTTGCAATGAATTTCCTGAATTGCTGCCTGATAAACAATTTATTAAAAATTGCATAAAGCGGGCGATGCAACAGAAGAACCGAAGCTACCAGTGAAAAAATAATAACGATTTCCATAAGGCTCTTTTTTCTTTTTGAAATCAGGGTGATTCAACAATGAATTGGCCTTACATGGGGTGTTGGATAATCTGGCTTTCCTGGTAGGAGGGATAAAAGTTAAGCGGGTTAAATCATGAGGAATGAATAGTACGGATGATACAAGATAAAAAGTTTTTTTTAAAAAATAAAGCCTTGGGGACTTGTTTTTTTAATTTTTTTTTAGCCGTCAGGTCGACCAGCTCATGGAGCCAGCTTTTACCTCGGATTAATCAACTTTTCCAAAGTTTAAAACTTTGGAAAAGTTGATTAATCCGAGGTAAAAGCTGGCTCCATGAGCTGGTCGACCTGACGCTATGCTGTTTCAGAGCTGCTTAATATTTTGCCTTTTGTGGATGGATCCTGGTTCAGCAGCCTGCAAAGGGCAAAATAAAGGTCCGGCAGTTTTTCCCGAAACGGGAATGGCCGCTCAAAAAATGTTTCAATGCAAACGGCCCAAAACTCTTCATAACTGGTAGCGGCATATTTATCCAGGAGGGTTGATTCCCCTTGTTGCATACGCGTAAATATGGGGCGGGCTATCGGAGAAAACTCGTAGAATTTTTTCCTGAATGAACTGTCTATCCCATCCTGCGCTGTGAAATTAACATAGGTCAATGCATGCGCCATTTCATGAAGCCCGACATTTTCCCCGTCTGCATAATCATTATAATCACGTATAAAATTGTTCCAGGAAAGATAAATGCCTTCATCACTTACATGCCCTTCAAATGGAACAGCGGATAATCCATAACGATAGTTATCTTTCAGGACATAAATCGTTTTGAAATAATCAAGCAGATAATTTTTGAGTCCGAAAGTTAATTGTATCGCGGTAGCACTGATTAAGAGAGGAATTCTTTCTTCTTCTTCAATATCGATATATTTAAATTCTTTTGTTTCCATAAAAAAAATCGTGCGCCTGATAAAACGATCCCTGTTTTCTGTTTCCAAACTTTTGTAATAGGGATTATTGCCCCAGAGGATATCGTGATAGGCCTGTTTCTTTTCTTCATATATCCTTGAAATTTTATTGACGAGAAACCTGTATCGCCAATATTTTAAAAGCACAAACAAGCATGCTGCCACCAGGAACAAACCGATAACTCCCCATGGGATGCCGTTATCCCTGACCTGTTGTGAATAGGGATGTACAATCGTTCCGCCAGACCCATGACCTGTTGACTGACTAGCTTCCCGAAATGCCTGGCGAACAGAATCCGGGAGTTGGCTCGTATCAGCTATTTCATTCAATATATAGGTTGAATCCTGGGGCATAAATTATGAAAGTACTGATTTTGTACTAACCTGTCAGCATCTTTGAAAGCTTCTTGGTTTTAAATTACCTTTGCACCTCTTGGAAAAAAACAATAAAAGCATGTACAGGACACATACCTGCGGGGAATTAAGTATAACAGATATCAACATGCAGGTAACGCTTGCAGGATGGATACAAACAGTTCGTAAATTCGGCAGCATAACCTTTGTTGATCTGCGTGACCGGTATGGGATCACCCAGCTTTTGTTTGGAGAGGAGTTGAACAAGCAATTGGATGAAGCCGCATTGGGAAGAGAATTTGTTTTACAGGTTAAAGGGATTGTTTCAGAAAGAACCAATAAGAATAAAAATCTTTCAACTGGTGATATAGAAATAAAAGTTTCTTCTTTTTCTATTTTAAACAAATCGATAACCCCTCCTTTTACGATACAGGACGATACTGATGGTGGTGATGACCTTCGTATGAAATTCAGGTATCTCGATTTGCGGAGAAACGCGGTGAAAAAAAATATGGAACTGCGCTATGCAGTCAACCGCGCGGCAAGGAATTATTTGCACGCGAACAATTTCATAGATATTGAAACGCCATTTCTTATTAAATCAACTCCTGAAGGGGCAAGGGATTTTGTCGTTCCATCAAGAATGAATGCGGGTCAGTTTTATGCTTTGCCTCAATCGCCACAGACTTTTAAGCAATTACTCATGGTAAGCGGGTATGATCGTTATTACCAGGTAGTAAAATGTTTCCGGGATGAGGATCTCCGCGCCGACAGGCAGCCCGAATTTACCCAGATAGATTGTGAGATGAGTTTTGTTGAGCAGGAAGATATATTGAATATGTTTGAAGGGCTGATCAGGCATATCTTCCAGGAAGTGAAAGACATTGCGTATAAGGACAAAATCGAAATAATGAGCTGGGAACATGCGATGTGGCATTATGGCAATGACAAACCGGATACGCGCTTTGGCATGGAATTGACTAACCTGAAAACAGCGTTCAAGAAAGATGGTATCCGCGCCACCGGCGAATTGATTAATGGTGCAGGCTTCGCAGTATTCGACAATGCGGAAACAGTGGTGGCCATTGCTGTGCCCGATGCTGCAAGCTATAGCCGCAAACAGTTAGACGAGCTAACGGAATGGGTTAAACGCCCGCAGATTGGCATGCAGGGACTCGTAAATATCAGGTATAATACTGATGGCACATATAAAAGCAGTGTCGACAAATTTTATAATGAAGAAAAGTTAAAAGAGATAGCTGCATATTGCAGCGCTACGCCGGGTGATCTTATCCTTGTATTGGCAGGAAAGGAAGAAAAAACCCGCAAGGCTATCAGTGAACTGCGGCTGGAAATAGGCGAACGTTCAGGTTTACGGAAAAAAGATGAATTCAAACTATTATGGGTAGTCGATTTTCCCCTGTTTGAATACAGCGCGGAGGATAACCGCTGGGTAGCCCGTCACCATCCATTTACTTCGCCAAAACCTGCTCATATAGAAGTGATGATCAATAATGATCCTGTTATCCATAACGCTGTTGAATACCTGAAACATCCTTATGCTGATATCAAAGCAAATGCATATGATATGGTATTGAACGGAAATGAAATCGGCGGAGGCTCAATACGTATCTTTCAGAGGGATTTACAGGAAAAGATGTTTACGGCGCTCGGCATGAGCCGTGAAGAAGCATTACATAAATTCGGTTTTCTCCTGGGAGCATTTGAATATGGCGCACCTCCGCATGGTGGAATTGCTTTTGGGTTCGACAGGTTGTGTGCGATCCTTGGCGGAAGCGAAAGCATCCGCGACTTCATCGCATTTCCTAAAAACAATAGCGGCCGGGATGTAATGCTTGATGCTCCTGCGACCATTGACGACAAACAGCTAAAGGAATTATCGATCATGCTTGATAAAAAAAATATTCCCGGACTTTAATAACAAAATTGCTCATCCAGTTTTTTATTCATGAAAACCATCATCAAAATAACGGCTGTGCTGTCCTGGTTCAACCTGGTAATAGGAAGTATCCTGGTACTGAGTGGAATATTCATAGGACTTAGTTCCGGTAATATTGTGAATATGCTGACGCTTATTATATTACCCAGTGCAGTAGTTTTACACAGCTATGCAGCCCTCCAATTGCGAAAAAGCATATTGCATCCCGATGTTCCGTTGGGCAGCCAAACCCCTGTTGGTATTCGTTTCATCGGTTATGCAGCAATGCTTTTTGCGTTTATCAATATGGTGTATGGCATCAACATCCTGTGGCATACAAAGGATTTTGTTCAACAGATAAAACTCCCACCTGAAGCTGCAAATCTTGATGTCACAAAGCTCCTTCGTTTTGCAACCGTATTTAGTTTATTGATCAGTACTTCGATCGTGGCAAATGTTATGATAAATTTCAGGTTACTGAGATGGTATCTTATTGAAACAAAAGAATAGAAAATTTCGAAGGGATTGATTCCGTTTTATTTTTTCAGGATCAGGTAAAGTAATAAGACAAGTGCGAGCAATATTGCGAAACCCAATAGATCGTACCAAATAATCGAAGATTTTTTATCCTTATCTTTTTGGATAAAGTTTTTGCAGCGGTTGATATAAGTATTCAAGCCGGGATAATTTTTATTCAGCAATTTTACTTCTTCAAATCTTTTAAGGGCTTCACGATAGTTTTCTTTGTCAAACGATAAAATTCCCCTGGAGAATAAAGCAGAAGCATTGCTTACATGGGGAACAATTGCTGCTGTATCAAGATATTCATTCAATATTGTCACCGGAATGGCAAAATTCAATCCTGCTGCCAGGCCTCCGTTATTTTCCAAACTACCGAATGTCGTAAGTCCAACCACTTCTCCTCTTTCATTACATACGGGCCCACCACTACTTCCCTTGTTGATATTTGCGTCCATCTGGATAATCGGCCATCCTTCAATAGAATTTTTAATAGCACTCACAATTCCCGTTGTCAGTGTTGGTTCAATAGCCGATTCAAGTGCAATAAAATTATTGTTCGTAACAGGTCCCGGATATCCATACACAAATAATTGTTCACCTACCCTGGGTAATTCATTCTCCGCAATCTTTAACGTTGGCAATGCCGAATCACCGTCAATTTTTAAGATCGCAATATCTTTCCCCGGCATTGGCTGTCCTTTAACGACCACTGTTGCCGATCTTTTCTCACCTCCCGACTCTACACCCGTACTATAAACGATATATATATCCTTTTTTAAATTATACAGCACCATTGAAAAAAGGCGTGAATAAACAGACGCATAAGTATTATACAATACATTCCGTTGTTGTTCGGTAAAAGTAGTTGCCCAGGAACTTTCCAGTGCAGTGATATTCGCATTCGTTATTTGCTGAAATGCAGAAAGTATAAATTGGCGACGAATAAAAGCATTATCTCTGTCAATAAGATGACAGTTTGTAGCAACATATCCATTACCCGTAATCAAAAATCCGGTTCCACTCGACGTGATTTCTTCAGGTTGTTTAATATAATCAAGCGTGGCTTTAAAAAAACGATAGGGATTGTCATTGATCTGCTTCAGCACAATATCCAGTTTTTGCTCAGCAGTATATATTACGCCGCTGCTATCAACACTTTGGAGCGAATCGAGCAGGAGATTGAAATTCCTGCTATCCATCTTCATTTTGTTTACGTATACATCAGCAGAAAATACTGTTTTGATCATCACTACGCCGGGTCTGTTCATGGCATAGTTCTGTACTGCAGAAAGTTTTTGCGTAAAGCCGACACTGCATCCTGCACTTAAAAAAAATAAATACAAAAGATATATTCCTGTTCTGAAAAAATGCCTTTGCATCATACGATCCGGCTTTGCTTTAAAAACCTAAAAAAAGCTAACTTGTTGTAGAATTGCTGAAAAAAATTTTTATATGAATGTTTCAAGGGCCCCACTTGCAGAAAGACTTCGCCCCCAAACGCTTGATCAGCTTGTCGGGCAAAAACACCTGACCGGCAAAGGTAGTATATTGCGATCAGCAATTGAACATGGTAAAGTGCCTTCTATGATTCTATGGGGGCCTCCTGGTACCGGCAAAACTACTATTGCCAATATTATTGCACATACATTACATGTTCCATTTTATACATTAAGTGCAATTTCTTCTGGTGTCAAAGATGTTCGGGAAGCTATTGAAGAAGCAAAGGAAAAAGAAAAAGCGATTTTGTTCATTGATGAAATTCATCGTTTCAATAAAGGACAACAGGATGCGCTCCTGGGCGCTGTGGAGAAGGGAATTATTACTCTTATCGGCGCTACTACTGAAAATCCTTCTTTCGAAGTAAACAGTGCTTTGCTGAGCAGGTGCCAGGTATATGTATTGAAGCCGTTGGATCAGCATGACCTGCTGCAATTGCTGAACCAGGCCATCGAAAAAGATGAAGAACTTAAAAAAAGAAAAATCAATCTAAAGGAAACAGAAGCCCTTATCAATATTTCGGGTGGTGATGCACGAAAGCTGCTAAACCTGCTTGAACTGGTAGCTGACGCCACGCCTCAACAGCATACCGTGGAAGTAACAGATAACATTGTGATGGAAGTGGCGCAACAGCGCATAGCCTTATACGATAAAAAAGGAGAGCAACATTATGACATCATTTCTGCATTCATTAAATCCATGCGCGGGAGCGATCCTAACGCTGCCGTATACTGGCTGGCAAGAATGATTGAAGGGGGAGAAGATGTCAAATTCATCGCGAGAAGAATGCTGATCCTCGCCAGTGAAGATATCGGAAATGCAAATCCGAATGCCTTATTACTGGCAAATGCCACATTTGAGGCAGTGAATAAAATCGGTTATCCCGAATCAACTCTTATTTTATCACAATGCGCAACTTACCTCGCTTCATCACCCAAAAGTAATTCAGCTACCACAGCGATTGGCGCTGCACAGGCTGCAGTTCGTGAGCAAGGCGATTTGCCGGTTCCTTTGCATATCAGGAATGCACCAACGCAACTGATGAAGCGTCTCGATTACGGCAAGGGATACGAATATAGCCACAGTTACGAAAATAATTTTTCTCCACAGGAATATTTACCCAAAGAAATCAGCGGCACTGCATTCTATGATCCCGGTCATAATCCAAGGGAAGATGAATTACGTAAATTTTTAAAAAGTTTGTGGAAAGAAAAATACAAATACTAATGTGCGAATGTGCAGATGTGCGAATGTGCGAATGCGTGGCTCAGCGTAGTTTTATAGCTTTCAGCAGAATGAAAATAGCCGGTAGTGATAAACACAAATCAAAAAATCAATATTACAAATGACCTGGAGCTATAAAAAATTTGATGCGCTTACTCCACACGAATTATATGCTATCATGCAACTACGGAACCAGGTATTTGTAGTAGAACAAAATTGTGTTTTCCAGGATGCTGATAACAAAGATTTCTATTGTTATCATGTAATGTGTATGAAAGATCATAAACTTGTTGCATATGCGCGAATTGTACCTCCGGGAATAGCCTATGTGGAAACTTCGATAGGCAGAGTAGTAACTTCCCCATCGGAAAGAAGCAAGGGTATAGGAAACATCCTACTGCAAAAAACGCTTCAAATAATCTACTCTCTCTACGGAAAGGTTGCCGTTAAAATAGGCGCGCAATTATATCTGAAAAAATTTTATGAATCATTTGCATTCAAACAAACAAGTGATATTTATATAGAAGATGATATTCAGCACATAGAGATGATGTTACAACAAAATGAACACTAACATTCCATTATTTGGAATGTATTCCAAATAATATTCTAATCTCCCACCACACCAATAAAACAATATTTCCCGTTCTTGTATAGTTGCAGCTTGTTTATTAAATTAGAGCTGTAATCCAAACCGTCAGAAAACTAAATCAATATTCCATGAAAAAAGGTTTACACTCCTTGCTATATAAGTGTTTCTTTTCCCTGGTCATTATTTTGACCATTCATTCCCGATCATACAGCCAGTTCTCCGCAGGAAACTATTTTGAAGGCGGCTTTACTGTCGGCCCGATGGTTTTCATGGGCGATCTGGGTGGTCATTTTGGAAGAGGCACAAGCTTTCTCAAGGATTACAATATGAAAGCTACCAAACTTTCTTTTGGCGCTTATCTCGCTGCTCATCCTTCCGAGCTTATTGGATTCCGTCTTGCCATTAATTATGGTCAGCTGGATGGTGATGATGCTTACATCGTACCTAAAGGAGGTTTTGAAACAGCACGACATAACCGTAATCAGGATTTCCGTACAAATATTATAGAAGGTTATTTTGCGGCTGAAGTATATCCGACAGTCATTTTGGAAGATGATCCTACAGATGTTACAGGAAGACTCAGGCCTTATGGCTTAATCGGAATTGGTGTTTTTCATTACAATCCACAAGGAAGTTATGTTGATCCCAATAACGGTAGCACACAATGGGTTGATCTGAGGCCGTTGCACACTGAAGGTCAGGGGTTCCCTGAATATCCTAACAGTAAGGAATATTCGCTTACACAGTTGAATATACCTTTGGGTGTTGGTATAAAATATTATTTCAGCGAAAAAGTGAATTTATCATTGGAATTGATCTATCGTAAAACATTTACTGATTACATCGATGATGTAAGCGGTATTTATGTAGACCCAAATACATTTTACACAAACCTTTCACCTGGTCTGGCACCTATTGCTGATCGTATGTCAAACAAGAGTCCGTTAAGGGATATTGATGGGAATTATATGCCTAATGCCAAGAGAGGTGATCCGACTCAAAAAGATGCTTATTTCACTCTTGGTGTGAAACTTGGTATTCGTTTCGGAACCAATCGCGAGTGGAATAATTCAACACGTTGTCCGTTATTGCGATTCTAAAATATTTTTTGATCCGTACCCTTTTTATATTGATTCAAAAAATCAATAGCAAACTATGAAAACTGTATCCAAATCCCTTTGCTACCTGTTAGGTGCAATACTATTCACGATGGCATCAGGCTATCCTTCTTATGCAAGCAGCAAGCCGCTAACAGCAAAAGAAAATACTTACTTAGTTGTGGTTAATAAAAACCTGAACAGCAGGAAGCATAAGGTCCGGCTTTATTCTGATGCCGGGCAGGAGAGTCTTTTATTTACTGTGAATGGCATTCAAGGAAAAAGCTATCAATTATATGTGTTTGATATGGAGAATAACCTGGTAACACAGGTAAACATTCAAAACCGCGAAACCACCGCATTGAACAATATTGCGAAAGGCAATTACTTGTTTGAAGTGCTTATCGACGATGAAAAAATAGAGAGTGGCCAATTATCAATAAAATAAAAATAATTTAAAAGCTATAATTAACGACCAATAAGCAGCGGGAAAATTGGTAGAATCCGAATATCCGAAGGTTAAGTAAACCTGATCCGTTCCCTATATTTTGGTACCCTAACGATTTTATTAATCACTTCCCGCTAATGCTTATTGGGGTGTTTTACTTTTTTGGTTTTGTTCCAATATCTTCAATAGCCGGCGATGAGTAATTGCCGGCTATTTGTTTTGCATGAGCTCGTCATTTCGAACCCTGCTTTAGAGATTTATAACATCAAACAGATCAGCGGGGTGAGAAACCTGACCGTATTTGATGTGTATAAATTTTTTAAATTCAGCTGCGCTGTTGGCATGGGGTTTCTCACCCCGCTGATCTGTTTGATGTTATAAATCTCTAAAGCGGGGTTCGAAATGACGGCATGGTTGCCACAATTATCATTTTAAAAATATCTGTCCCGCTTCGAGCCAGTTATTGATACGATCATAGCCTGTTATATCGAGGTTATGTGCTGAAGTGAATAAATATTTCTTTCCTTTAAAATGCTGAAGATTTTTCACATGATCATCAATCATATAATCACCAAATACCAATCGCTTATCACCACATAATACCAATTGCCTCCAGGTAAAAAACGGGAAATGATCCATCAGCCATTCCAGTTTATCTTTTAGTGAATTTGGAAATTCTGTCGCAGCGGAAACAATGAATACTTCATACCGGAGATTTATTTCCTTCAGCACGTCAATGCAATCCTGAATAACGGGAAGATGACGGAAAAATCCTTCACCCATTATTCTTTCTCTTATCATTAATTGATGATGCTCGGGAAATCCTTTGACCCAGGAACCACCCAGCATTTTCTGATAATCAACTCCTCCTCCATATTCATTTTTATACCATTCAATCATGGCTCCCATCGGATCGGCCATTACTTCATCCATATCAACAATTATTCGTTCCATCTTTCTTATTTAATAGCGAGTGGCAAGTGGTGAGTGGTGTTCCCTACTAGCCACTCGCCACTTACCACTCGCCTATTTATCCCAGTTCTTCCTTTAAAAAAGCCGCAGTAAAACTTTCTTTATTTTTAATAAGGTCTTCAGGTGTTCCTTCAAATAAAACCCTGCCGCCTCCGTCACCACCTTCTGGTCCGAGATCAATAATATGATCTGCTACTTTGATCACATCCAGGTTATGTTCGATAACCAACACAGTATTTCCCCTGTCAACCAATTTATTCAACACATCCAGCAAATGTTGTATATCCTCGAAGTGGAGTCCGGTAGTTGGTTCATCAAGTATATAAAAAGTTTTTCCCGTATCTCTTTTAGAAAGTTCGGTTCCTAACTTTACACGTTGTGCCTCTCCGCCGCTAAGTGTTACTGCAGATTGCCCGAGTGTAATATATCCCAGGCCCACTTCCTGCAACACTTTAATTTTTCTGTACAGGTAAGGTACATTCTGAAAAAATTCTACCGCTTCATCAACCGTCATATCCAAAACATCGCTGATGGATTTACCTTTGTAACGGATTTCCAAAGTTTCGCGATTATAACGTTTACCATTACACTTTTCGCAGTGCACATATACATCGGGCAGGAAATTCATTTCGATCACACGCATTCCCCCTCCTTCGCAAACATCACAACGACCACTTTTAACATTGAAGGAAAAACGACCCGCAGTATATCCTCTTATCTTGGCTTCAGGAATTGATGCAAACAATGTCCGGATATCCGTAAAAAAACCGCAATAAGTAGCAGGATTGCTTCTTGGTGTACGACCAATCGGCGACTGGTCTATCTCAATTACCTTATCGATATTTTCAAGTCCCCAAACGCTTTTATGCGCAAGCGAAACACCACGGGAGCCATATGCATATTTGCTTAAAACAGGATACAGTGTTTCATTGATAAGCGTGGATTTTCCACTCCCGCTTACACCTGTTACAACAATAAATTTTCCAAGAGGAAATTTAACATCGACATTTTTCAGGTTGTTCCCTTTCGCCCCCTTTAGTTCCAGCTCTTTTCCATTTCCTTTTCTTCTTTCAGCGGGGATAGCAATTTTTTTATGTCCATTCAGGTAGGATGAAGTGAGCGTATTTAATTTCAACATAGCCGACGGTTCGCCCTGCGCAACAATCCGGCCACCGTGGAAACCGGCACGTGGCCCGACATCCACGAGGTGATCGGCTGCCAGCATAATATCTTTATCGTGTTCAACCACCAATATGCTGTTACCAATATCCCGCAGATTTTTCAAAGCTTCTATCAAACGATGATTATCCCGTTGATGCAGGCCGATGCTCGGTTCATCCAAAATATAAGTAATTCCCTGGAGCTGCGAGCCAATCTGCGTTGCAAGTCGTATACGCTGTGATTCACCACCGCTCAATGTACGGGAAGGGCGATTGAGTGTAATGTAAGTCAGTCCAACATCAAGCAGGAACTGAAGCCTTTCGCGGATTTCTTTCAATACGTCTCTTGCAATGGCGTTCTGTTTCTCACTCAATCTTTTTTCAATGCCATTGAACCATTCTATGAGCTTATCGAGACCCATTTCACTCAACGTTGAAATATTTTTTCCATCCACCCGGAACCACAGGCTTTCCTTTTTTAGTCGCGCGCCTTCGCAGGTGGGACAGGTTTTCAGTTCCATAAATTTTTCCACCCACTCCCGCATAGAATCGGAATTACCTCCGACAAACCATCTTTTGAGCATGTTGACTATTCCTTCATATTCTGTCGCATATATTTGTCCGTTAGTGGCAGCTTCATCGAAATCAACGTTGGCTTCTCCCTGGCCATTTTCATTTCCATACAATACAATATTCAGCGCTTTCTGTGGCATGTCTTTTACGGGAACATCCAGGCTGAACTTCATTTTTTTTGCAAGCTGCTGCACCTGTTTGAAAATATAGGATTCTCTTTCTTCTCCCAACGGAATGATAGCACCATTGCTAATGCTTATATCACGGTTAGGGATAACCGCATCCATATTTACCTGGTATATGGATCCCAGGCCCTTACAGGTGGGGCATGCTCCATAAGGAGAATTGAAAGAAAAACTGTTGGGGGAAGGCTCTTCGTAGCTGATACCAGTATCTTCACACATCAATTGCCTGCTGTATTGTACAGTATTATTGCTGTCGTTGATCAATAAAAACATCAGGTCCTTCCCAACCTGCAGGGATTTCTGCACACTCTGGCTTATCCGTACTTTCATATCATCTGTAACAGCGAGCCTGTCAATCACCACTTCGATATCATGAATTTTATAACGGTCAACCTGCATCTTTGCAACAAGGTCCTTCACTTCTCCATCTACCCTGGCTTTTAAATATCCTTTTTTCCGGGTGTCTTCAAACAATTCACGGTAATGCCCTTTGCGTCCGCGAACCAATGGTGCCAGTAAACTGATCTTTTTGTTCCGGAATTTTTTAAAAATATTTTCCACGATTTCCTCTTCACTGAACTTGACCATTTTTTTCCCGGTATTATAAGAATATGCTTCGCCAATACGCGCATATAATAAACGGAGAAAATCATATACTTCCGTAACGGTGCCGACTGTGCTTCGAGGATTCCTGTTCGTTGTTTTTTGTTCGATGGAGATCACGGGACTCAATCCTGTAATTTTGTCCACATCGGGTCGCTCCATATCTCCGATGAACTGGCGCGCATAAGCGCCAAAGCTTTCCATATAACGTCGCTGCCCTTCCGCATAAATGGTATCAAAAGCAAGTGATGACTTACCGCTCCCGCTGATACCTGTAATGACAACCAGCTTATTTTTTGGAATTCTTATATCAATATTTTTGAGATTGTGTACCCTTGCGCCAAATACCTCAATGGCTTCTTCTGTCTGAGTACCATTTTCCTTCACTTTTTTTTCCCCGATCATCATAAATGTGCTCCTTATTATTCCGGTCGAACCGTAAGTTCCGCAATTTCGATAAAATAAAGGAGAAATGTGGAAATATGAAAATGTGGAAATGTGAAAATGTTTAATTCTCACATTTCCACATTTTCATATTTCCACATTTCTCACATTTGCTATTTATGCAATGTAATTGTAGGTGCCTTGGTTGTAGCTCCACTACTTACAACAATGTTGCTGACGGTGGTATCATTATATCCATGATGGCCGAATACATTCAGTGTATATGTTCCCGGATTTACAGCCCGGATTTTGTAACCGCCATCCCAGCCAGGAACTGCATATACAGTATCTGTATCGTTATACGCTTCAACAAGGGGAGATGCTCCCGGTGGCAATACCGATCCTTCAATTTTAGCCGAGCTATGATCATTGAAAGCAATAATATATGGTTTCAGGTAAAATGTACCACTCCAGAAAAAGATAGATCTCTGCAGGTTGAAATCAAGCCAGAGTTTGAAATCATTATTGCTTACATTGAAAACATGTTCTCTTCGAACATTGATATCAAAATATGGATGAGGACCAAAAACATCTAAAGGATAACTGGTAAGGCTATCCGTATATATTGAATTGTCCGAGCCAAGAGTAATCCTCACTTTTAAAATTTTACCGGAAGGGAAAGTGCCGGAAGCGAGCAGTGTGTCCACACCATTACGTAATTGTAACAAATCATACACACCGGGAGTTATTGAAAGTGTATCCCAGATCGTATTTTTCCAGTCATCACCCCACTCATGATCGTCATCAGGATCGTTTTGTTTCGTTCCTGTGTCAATTTTTACCGCAACCTGGCGGATATCCACCAATACCTTGTAAAATTGAACGGGCCCATCTGTCAGGTAAACCGAAACCTGTGATTTTCCCGGGGGAATATTCGGATTTGATCCGGAAGAATTGTCCTTATTACAGGCGAGAAATAGAATCATTCCTGCGCCGCCGATGGCGGTCAGCCATTTTGTGATAGTTCTCATATTAGTAAAATTTTAAGGTAGAAATGATTCGCTGTTCAATTTTCAAATACTGTTCCAAAAAATGTTAAGTGAGAGCTAATTGAGGCATACATGAAATAAATATTGTTAATTAGCGGTTACAATATCAAAATAAAATATACTTATATCATCATAACAGGTTACTTATGCGCAATTATTCATTCCTTTTATTTTCAATGCTGGCAATGATTTCATCCTTCAGCATCGCCTTTAAAACTAACCCTCCAAAAAATAAAGTGATCATCGCCTATGTAGGAGGCTTTCGGGGTTTAATGAACGCCGATTCGATCCACGCGGAAAAATTAACGCATATTAATTATGCTTTTGCAGATATAAAAGATAACCGCGCTTATTTGCATAATGAAGCAACCGACACCGTTAATCTCATCAGTCTGAAAAAATTAAAGGAAAGAAATCCGTCTATCAAACTAATCATTTCAATCGGAGGCTGGTCATGGAGCGGGAATTTTTCTGATGCAGTATTAACCGATACTTCACGAAAGGCTTTTGCATCCAGTGCTGTTGCAATAGTAAAACGATTTGATCTCGATGGTATCGATATCGACTGGGAATATCCCGCCCAGGTTGGCGCAGGAAATATTTATCGTCCGGAGGACAAAGAAAATTTCACTGCGGTACTCAGAGATCTCAGGATATCGCTCGATTCATTCGCCAAACTTTCCGGCAAACCAAAATTGCTCACCATTGCAGCAGGTGCCGACATTTCATTTCTTTCACATACTGAGATGAAAGTCGCGCAAAAATATCTTGACTTTATTAACCTGATGACATACGATTTTAAAGATGAAGGCGACCCTGTTGCAGGGCATCATACCAACCTGTTCGCAAATGAGAACGGTAAGGAAACTTATACCGATCTCTCCGTAAAAAATTATATCAAAGCAGGTGTATCTCCTGGTAAAATTGTTGTCGGTTCTGCTTTTTACGGAAGAGGATGGAAATTAAAAACGATCGCGCGCAAAGGATTATACGAAGAAGCATCGGGCAATATCCGCGCAGGAGGCTATACCTATCTTAAAGACAGCATCATCAGTAATAACGCATATACCCGCTATTGGGACAATAACGCAAAAGCTCCATATCTTTTCAATGCACGCGATAGTATTTTTATCAGTTATGATGATGAGGAATCTGTGACAGAGAAATGCCGGTACATACAAAAAACCCAACTGGCCGGAGTAATGTTCTGGGAATATTTTGAAGATTCTAAATGTTATTTGCTCGACGCTATTAACAAACAGTTTCACAATTGAAAATTGAGTGTTGAGTGTAGGATTAGGTGGAATATTCGCATAAGAAAACCAGTTATCATTTAAATGTCCCGGAGGGACATCTCCTGGGTAGAAAATATCCGATACAAGATTCGACGTTCCG
>Ga0137407_10000316_pt1 | contig 34117 bp, 23 predicted proteins | sample CZOMad2_2_16fung_FD_108410 | JGI IMG/M metagenome (GOLD analysis project Ga0137407, IMG submission 108410) | Vadose zone soil fungal communities from Angelo Coast Range Reserve, California, USA - CZOMad2_2_16fungal (Illumina Assembly) | ecosystem: Environmental > Terrestrial > Soil > Vadose... | reverse complement strand
GATAAGCTGCTGGTGTTAGATGATATACTAAACAGGCTCCCTGCGAATCCGGATATTCTTTCGGCCGACCAGCAGATCAGCATCAACCAATTTATTACCAAAGAAACCGCCGCACTGCGTTACCCTACCGTGCGGGCGAGCACCGGGTATTCTTATTCGCAGAACAATGCAGCCGCGGGACAACTGATGTTGAATCAAAGTTATGGACCGGCCGTAGGACTCAGCCTCAACATTCCTATTTACAATGGATCAATCTATAAACGACAGCAGAAAATTGCGGATATCGATTCGAAGAATGCAATCATACAAAAAAATATATTGTTGAGAGATTATACTGCGAATGTCATAAAAACCTACCAGGCATACAGCACCACATTGAAACAATTGGAAAATCAACAAAAAAATTTTGAACTTGCACAACGCTTGCTTGATCTCGTCCTCCAACGATTCCAACTCAGGCAGGCAACGATTCTTGAGTTGACGCAGGCTCAACAAAGTTTTGTAACCTCAGGATTCAGTTTGATCAATTATAGTTTCGTTGCAAAGTCCGCGGAGATTGAATTGAAACGGGTGGCGAATCAGTTGAGTTTATAAACCAATTGCACCAGGTTCATCTTTTCTTCCACCAGGTTCATCATTTTTCTTATTCTCTCATGAAATAACTTTTCTTTTCTTTTTTTATGATATCTTTTGCGATGATTAAAATACGGATATCATGTTGCCAATGAAAAAAATCTTTTTCTCTCTGCTATGCATATGCTTTTTTCTGAAGGAAGCCTTCTCACAAAAACAACAAATTGCCGCTGCTTCACTCGATAAGATAAAACTCGGGATCAGTTTAGATCAAAATGGCATTTCCTATTATGAAGTTTATTATGGTGCAAAACCTGTAATCGTTCCTTCTGCCTTGGGTTTTATGCTAAGCAATTCTTTAAACCTAGATAGTAATTTCAAGCTGATAAAAACAGATTCATTGACTGTTGATGAAACCTGGAAACCGGTATGGGGCGAATCGGGTAGCATTCGCAATCATTATAAACAGCTTTCAGTTCATTTACAGCAAAAAAATACTCCGAACCTGCTTCTCGATATTGTTTTCAGGATATTTGAAGATGGTGTGGGGTTCCGGTATGAATTCCCGCTTCAACCCAATCTTAAATACTTTATTATTTCCAAAGAGATCACTGAGTTCAATATGACAGGGGATCATAAAGTTTTCTGGATACCTGGTGATTATGATTCTAACGAATATCCCTACACGACTTCCGCATTGAGCGAAGTGGATGGATGGAAATTGACAATGTTATCCTTCGGTATTAAAACTGAGAATATACCCGATCAATATGCTGTCCAAACACCTTTAATGCTAAAAACATCCGATGGTTTGTATATTAATATTCACCAGGCTGCCCTGATCGATTATCCCGCAATGGAACTCCATGTAAATCGTGCAAATTTCAGCTTGTCGGCGAATTTGGTTCCTGATGCGAGAGGGAATAAGGCTTACCTGCGTTCGCCGGCCAAAACGCCCTGGCGTACGATCATTGTGAGTGATAAAGCCACGGATATACTCTCTTCTAAATTAATATTGAATTTGAATGAGCCATCAAAGATTAAAAACACCACCTGGATAAAACCAATGAAATTTATTGGCGTTTGGTGGGAAATGCAAACCAGTAAAGGCAGTTGGAGCTATGCCAATCATCCGGATTCTCTTTCTACAAAGGGAACACTCGTTCCTCACGGTCACCATAGTGCGAACACTGCGAATGTTAAACGATACATTGATTTTGCATCAAAGAATGGAATCAAAGGATTGCTGGTTGAGGGCTGGAATTCAGGTTGGGAAGAATGGTTCGGAAATTGGAATGGAAGGCATTTTGATTTCATAACGCCTTATCCTGATTTTGATGTAAAAGAAATTGAAAGATACTCGAAGCTTAAAGGTGTGCAAATGATCATGCATAATGAAACAAGCGCCGATGCAGCTACGTACGATGAACAAATGGATACTGCATTTCGTTTCATGAACAGGTTTGGTTACAATTCAGTCAAAACAGGTTATGTCGGGCAAATTATTCCAAGGGGCGAACATCATGATGGACAATGGATGATCAATCATTATATCAGGGCCGCGCAAAAAGCCGCACAGTATAAAGTTATGATTGATATGCATGAACCCGTTTGTCCAACAGGCTTAAACCGAACCTATCCAAACTGGCTTGCATGCGAAGCAGGGAGAGGGAACGAATGGAATGCATTCAGTGATGGTAATGTTCCGGAGCATGAAACAATAATGCCTTTTACGAGATTAATGGGTGGGCCGATGGATTATACTCCCGGAATATTTAAATTAAGAAATTATGCTAAAGATGCACCTGGCAGGCAGGTGCATACTACCCTGGCAAAACAGTTAGCTTTATATGTTACAATGTATAGTCCGTTGCAAATGGCGGCAGATCTGCCGGAAAATTATGAAGCGCATATGGATGCATTTCAATTTATAAAAGATGTGGCTGTGGATTGGGACGATACAAAAATTTTAGAAGCTGAACCCGGAGACTATATAACCATCGCACGTAAGGAAAAAATGAAAAGCAATTGGTTTATCGGAGCGATTACTGATGAAAATAATCGTTCTGCATCCGCTTCACTTGATTTTTTAGATAAAGAAAGAAAATATGTCGCCACTATTTATCGTGATGCAGACGATGCTGACTGGAAAACAAATCCCGAAGCTTATAAAATAGAAAAATATATCGTTACGAATACTTCCATTATAAAATTAAAATTGGCTGCTGGTGGTGGAGCTGCAATTAGTATCGTGCCGGCAAATGCTGATCAGTTGAAAAAAATCGAGGCGTATAAGTAACAAGGTACAAGGTACAAGGGACAAGGTACAAGGTGGAAATCCAAAACCCAAAATCCAATATCCAGAACCGAATTTTAAAAAGCTTGTATGAATTTAAGTCTTGGACATTGGATTTTGGGTTTTGGATTTCCACCTTGTACCTTGTCCCTTGAACCTTGTACCTTAAAATAAAGTCTGCACCCCATGTGCAATTTTTGCTTCATGGTCGAGCAGCCATTTTTTGCGCCAGATACCTCCGGCATAACCAACGAGATCATTATTGGAGCCAATAACGCGATGGCATGGTACAACGATAGCGATATTGTTTTTTCCATTCGCAGAAGCCGCGGCGCGAATTGCTTTTGTATCTCCTAATCTCCTGGATAATTCCATATAACTAATGGTTTTTCCAAAAGGAATCCCGATCAATTCATTCCATACTTTTTTTTGAAATACAGTTCCTTCCTGGTGAACCGGGAATTCAAAAACTCTTCTTTCACCGTGAAAATATTGAATGAGCTGTTCTATACATTGAATGATGATTGGCGGCATTTTTTTCCGGGAATGATCGATTGGCGGTTTTTCAATAGTGTCAATGAAATGGATCTCGCTGACATAATTTTCAGCTCCTGAAATACGCAATAATCCTACTGATGATTGATAATATGTTGAAAATAATTCTTCCATATTTTTTCAGGAATACTCGGGTTTTTTAGGCGGGAATAAATATCCAAGCGCAAGCATGATGGTTAGTATGATGCTGGCTAAAGGACTGAACAAAGAAACAATAAGTGCGGCAAGATAAAGAAAATTGGAGAGTATAAAGACCCGGGTAAGATATCGGACAAACCGGTCACTCAGGCGGTGGTCAATCAACCTTTTATTATGGCTGGCATACAACCACATCATAAGCCAGGTGCATGAAGGCATAAGAATACCCAGGGAATAAAATGTTACAGCAGATTGCCGGTGCATTGGATCATTAATATATTCTCCAAAAATTGCAGTCGGAAAAGGCAGAAAAGAAATCGTCAGCAGGAAAAATACATTCAGGATATTAAAACTATGGTCAGTCCTTTTATACAGCTTGAAGATATAATGATGATTGGCCCAAAAAATGCCAATGACTATAAAACTGAATACATAAGCAAAATATTTTGGCCATAATGCCAACAGATAATGAGACAATGATTGATGCTGCAATGTTTCATGATCGGGAATTTTTATTTCGAGTATCAGTAAGGTAATGGCAATGGCGAAAACACCATCGCTGAAAGCCTCAAGCCTTTGCGTGGATATATATGTATTTTCTGCGTTTTGGGATTCGGCCATGGTTGTTGAAAATTCGTGAATGGTCAATGGGCAATAGGCAATAAGCAACACTCAATATTCAATAATCAATATTCAAAGTAATGAGATAGTATATTTTACATTTTTGATAATTGCTCATTGAGTATTGATTATTGAATATTGAGTGTTGCTTATTGCCCATTGCCTATTGCCCATTCACGCCATCACCCGATCTTCCATCCATTTTTCACATTTCTTTCGGGCTCTAATAAAACTACTTCTTTTTTATCAGTATAAACGCCCAATACAAGGCACTCACTTAAAAAATCGCCGATTTGTTTAGGAAGGAAATTGATCACGGCTATTACCTGTTTACCTATCAGATCTTCTTTATTATAAAGATGTGTAACCTGGGCAGAAGATTTTTTTATTCCCATTTCTCCAAAATCTATACTTAATTGATAAGCAGGTTTTTTTGCTTTTGGAAAATCCTTAACTTCCGTGATCGTTCCGGCGCGCATATCAATTTTTTCGAAATCGTCCCATGAAATTGTCATTATAAATTTTTTTATCTAAACTAAAACAAAATATATGAAACGTACAGCAACAGCCGTTTGGAACGGCTCCGGAAAAGATGGAAATGGAAATCTAACGACACAAAGCACTACTTTAAACAAAACACAGTACTCATACAAATCAAGGTTTGAAGATGGGGTTGGCACAAACCCGGAAGAGCTGGTTGCAGCTGCTCATGCCGGATGTTTCGCTATGAAGTTGAGTTTCGTTTTGCAGGCGGGGGGATTTACTGCCGACTCGCTGGATGTAACAGCCACAGTTTCTCTGGATGATGGAACAATAACCAGCTCACAACTGGTCCTGAAAGCAAAAATTCCTGGTATCAGCGCCGAGAAATTTAAAGAGGCTGCTGATGATGCCAAGCTCAATTGCCCAATCAGCAAACTGTTGAACACAAAAATTACCTTAGAATCCAGCCTGGTATAGGAGATGACGGTTGACAGCTGACAGTTGACAGACTTCAGAAGTAACTTACCTATGGATCTGTCAACTGCCATCTGTCAACTATTCCAACGCCAGTTAATAAAAAAAGAAAAAATTTTAGCCGGTATTTTGCTGATAAAATATAAATTTGTTTGGAACTATTATCCTGCTTTGTTTAAAAATATACAGACCGGTCTAGCCCGACCGGCATATTTCACTCGTATAAATTAGTCAGCGAAATAAATATTACCAACGAAAAAATGTTTAATGAAAAAGAAAAATCAAGTGAGTGATTCCCGTAGGGAGTTTCTTAAAAATTCGTCTTTGGCTGCGGCAGGTTTTTTTATTGTGCCCCGGCATGTTTTAGGAAGAGGTTTTACGGCTCCGAGCGATAAATTGCATATAGCGGCTATTGGTGCCGGTGGAAAGGGCGCCGATGATATTAACCAATTTGATAAAAGTGGCAAAGCAGAGATTGCTTATCTCTGCGATGTTGATGACAGGCAGGCCGTTGATTCGCGTAAAAAATTTCCCAAGGCAAAATATTATAAAGACTTCCGCGAAATGCTTAGTAAAGAGGGGAAATCAATTGAAGCAGTTTCCGTTTCCACGCCCGATCATACGCATGCGGTAGCGGCCATGGCAGCCATGCAATTAAACAAACATGTTTATGTGCAGAAGCCGCTGACCCATGATATTTATGAAGCAAGGATGCTGACGGAAGCCGCCCATCGCCACAAAGTCGTTACCCAAATGGGCAACCAGGGATCTTCGGGTGATGGTGTACGTCAGTTGCAGGACTGGTACAACGCCGGCATTATCGGTGACGTACATACGATATATTGTTATACCGACAGGCCAATATGGCGCCAGGGTGTAGCGAGACCGACAACAACCTCATCCATTCCGCCAGAATTAGATTTTGATTTATGGCTGGGCACGGCACCAAAAAAAGATTATTTTGAAGGAGTGCTTCCTTTCAACTGGCGCGGCTGGTGGGATTATGGCACTGGTGCATTGGGTGATATGGCCTGCCATATTATGGCGCCTGCATTTGCTGTTGCAGGACTTGGATATCCCGTTTCTGCAGAATGCAGCGTAGCAACAAAATATATTGAGAACTGGAACAAAGCCTATTACCCCGATAGCGGTCCTATCGCTTCTCATATCACTTTAATTTTTAAAGGAAAAAATGGAAAGCCTGATGTAGAATTGCATTGGATGGATGGCGGTATTCAACCAACAAGGCCTGCTGAATTGGGTGCCAATGAAGTCATGGGAGACGGAGGAAACGGAGTGATTTTCCTCGGTACCAAAGGAAAAATGATGGCTGGTACATACGGTGTTGATCCCAAGTTGTTACCCACTTCAAGGACAAATGAAGTCAAGGTGCCGAAAACAATTGCACGCGTTCCTGGTGGCGATGACGGCCATTATGCCGCATGGGTGGAAGCCGCAATCGCTGGTTATGGAAGTGATAAAGCAAAAAATCTCAGCTCGCATTTTGATATTGCCGGACCCTTGACAGAAAGTGTTCTCATGGGCAATCTTGCCATACGTAGTTATGATATTCAAAAGAAAAAAGGCAACGATACAGAATATCCGGGACGGTTTATTAAGTTATTATGGGATGGCCCGAACATGAAGATTACCAACTTCGATGACGCTAACCAATTTGTAAAAAGAAATTATCGTGATGGATGGAGTCTTGGGGTGTAAGGTATAAGGTATGTCATGCCCTAAACCTCTTACCCTTTACCATTCATCAATTCTAAATCATTTTTAATTCATCAAAATGAAAAAGAAAAATCTGATCAACAATTCCCGCAGGGAATTTCTAAAAAATTCAAGCGTTGCGGCGGCTGGATTTTTTATAGTGCCGCGGCATGTGTTGGGTCGTGGTTTTGTTGCGCCGAGTGATAAACTAAGTATTGCAGGGATCGGTGTGGGCGGTAAAGGCCAGAGCGATCTTGCTGAATTTTCAAAAAGCCCGAAAGCCAATATTGCATTTTTATGTGATGTTGACGAGAGGCAGGCCGCCAATTCCTTCAAACGTTTTCCGGATGCCAAACATTATAAGGACTGGAGAGAAATGCTGGATAAAGAACATAAGAATATTGACGCAGTTTCTGTATCCACACCGGATAATGTGCATGCCGTGGCCGCTTTTGCGGCCATGCAGCTGGGCAAGCATGTATATGTACAGAAACCTCTGACACATGATATTTATGAAGCAAGGATGCTAACGGAAGCGGCTAAACGCTATAAAGTGGTGACCCAGATGGGCAACCAGGGTGCTTCAGGCGATGGCGTGCGCCAAATGCGGGAATGGTACAATGCGGGAATTATCGGTGATGCCACGGCGTTATATATATGGACCAACCGGCCCGTATGGCCGCAGGGCACGGGTTATCCAACAACAAAAGACGATATCCCCAAAGAGCTCGACTGGGATCTGTGGCTGGGCCCGGCCCAGACGCAGGATTATCATAAGGAATTTGTTCCATTTAGCTGGCGCGGCTTTTGGGCCTTTGGCACTGGAGCATTGGGCGATATGGGCTGTCACCTGATTGATCCTGCTTTTAAAACAGTTGGCCTCGGCTACCCGAGCGAAGTGGAATGCAGCCAGGTTTCTATCTATGAAAAAATGTGGACGCCTGATTATTTCCCTGAATCCTGTCCGGCAGCTTCTTCTATTAAATTAAAATTTCCAGGGAAAGATGGTAAACCTGATGTGAAAATGTATTGGATGGATGGCGGTATCCGGCCGGAACGCCCGGATGAATTGGGACCTGATGAACTCTTCGGTGATAGAGATGGAGGAGGAGTATTGATTGAAGGAACTAAAGGTAAGATGATGTGCGGCACTTATGGAAGTGAACCGAGACTACTCCCTGCTTCAAGAAACCAGGAAGTGAACGTGCCAAAAACACTGGCCCGCGTGCCTGAAGGACATTATGTGCAATGGGTCAACGCCTGCATTGCAGGATATGGTAAAATGGAACTCAGTTCTTCTTTCGATTATGCAGGACCTTTGACAGAAACTATTTTGATGGGTAATCTTGCTTTGAGAAGTTGGAATATTAAAAATGGAAGAAATTTTCCCGGAAGAAAAAAATTATTATGGGATGCGGTGAATATGAAGATCACAAACTTCGATGAAGCCAACCAATTTGTAAAACGCGAATACAGGAGTGGTTGGGAAGCAAAATGGGTTTAATAAGAAACAAGCTACAAGGAACAAGGTACAAGACTAAAATCCATATTAGTGATTTAGAAATTCAGTCTTGTACCTTGTTCCTTGTAGCTTGTTTCTTATTTCAATCATTCAATAATAAAGAAAGTTCTTTCAACTCTCTTTGCTTGTATGAATTTTTTTCATCTTCGAAACATTTGCTGAATTCTTCAAGCAATACCTGGATGATGCGGATATGCGAAATGGGTTTAAAATATGTGCCAACTGCCGGAATGGATACGCGTTTAAAATAATTCTCTACATCTTTATGTGTAAAAACCTGTCCGCTCATAGGGTCAATAAAAAATTCGACACGATTAAAAGGATCTTTCGATGATTCGTTGTCCTCATCATAATCCGGTTTGATGTACGCCAGTACAAACTGCCTCGGAATATTAATAGCTTTTACAGGAATATCGAGCAATTCGCTTAATATTAAATAAAGAATGCCATTAATGATGGTATTTCCTTTTTTTGCTTCAATCAATTTATTGATGAGAAAATCTTCGGGGTGCTGGTAACCTACTTCTGTTCCTTTGAGATTATAATAACCATATATGATACTCGTTAATACATTTACCTGTTCGAGCGGTGTCAGATAACTGTTGAGTTCAAGCCAGATATTTCTGCGTAATTTTTCTATTTCCTGTAAAACTGTTGTGGTAGCGAGGTCGGGATATTGAAATTTAGCAACCAGCAAACATGCTGTTAATAAATCCTGGTAGCTGCTTGTTTTCCATCTTACAAAATCCTCGGTAAGATCATGATAGTGCAGTTTGTGAATCAGTATCTCGATGCGTTCCTGGATGCCTTCATTAATCGTATTCTCCCAAAGATTTTCCAGGTTGGGAATTATGCCTCTGCCATAACTTACGATCCGGTCACTAACATTGAAGAACACTTCCTCATCCGGGTCATCGATGAGATGAAACAACGCTTTTATTTCTTTGTTTTCTTGCATGGGGTGGATATTTCACATCTCCGATATTAATCCTGCAGGATTATACTGCCAGGAGTAACGGGGATCAATATCGGAGAAGTTATACAATTTTTAATAAAAATCTTTTCCACAAATCCCGGGCTGTTGTTTATTTCTTTTGCCTGTCTTTTCTATTAACGATTCAACATGTCAAATTCTTATGTCTGAACCGGATGAACTTCTGATTTATTCTGATTTAACTGATTTGACTTCTGATTTTTGTATGAAATAACCAAAAAAAATCAGAAGTCAAATCAGTTAAATCAGAAGTTCACTATTTTTTTCTTTTAGGAACTCTTTTTGGAGGATTGGCTTTCACGTCTTCAATAATAGCTTTCACTTCGTCAATACTTAAATCTTTTACCGTTTCCTGTTTTTCCTTGGGGATTTTATAATTACGCAATCCCTGTTTGATATATGGGCCGTATGGACCGCGGAGCAATTGTATTTTTTCTTTTTCAAAAACTTTAATGGTTCGTTCTTCTTTTGCGGCTCTCTTTTCAACAATCATCGGAGTAGCTTCTTCCAAACCGATTGTATATGGATCATATTCTTTACCGAGCGAATAGAATTTTTTATCGTGCGCAATATAAGGACCGAACCTTCCTATATTGATGACGACGTCGCTGCCCTCGAATTGCCCAATGGTTCTTGGTAATTTAAATAACTCCATCGCTTCCTCTAAACTGATGGTTTCAATGCTCTGTGTATTTTTAAGTTTTGCAAAGCGCGGTTTTTCTTCATCATTTGCATCGCCGATCTGCACCATCGGTCCGTAACGGCCCATCCTCGCGATTACTTTCTTGCCTGTTTGCGCATCCATACCCAATTCTCTTTCGCCGCTGATCCGTTCTGCTGTTTCGATTGTATTATCAACGTCTTTCTTAAATGGAATATAAAAATCATCGATCATAATGTTCCATTTCATTTTGCCTGCGGCCACTTCATCAAATTCTTCTTCAATACGCGCAGTGAAATTATAATCCATGATATCATCAAAATATTGTTTGAGGAAATCAGTCACCACCAATCCAAGATCAGTAGGAAAAAGTTTTGATTTTTCTGCACCGGTTGTTTCCTGCTCTGTTACTTTGCTGATGCTGTCGTTCTTCAACTGTAAAACCCTGAAATCTCTTTTCACTCCTTCCTTGTCTCTCTTTTCAACATAACCTCTTTTCTGAATGGTTGAGATAGTAGGTGCATAGGTAGATGGCCGGCCAATACCTAATTCTTCCAGTTTTTTCACGAGTGAAGCTTCAGTATATCTTGGCAACGCCCGGCTGAAACGTTCAGTTGCTTTCATTTCTTTTAGCGGTAATTGCTGATTCACTGCCAATGGAGGCAACATACCTTCCTGTTGTTCGTCCTCTGTCATATCTTCTTCATCACGGTCTTCGCGATACACTTTTAGAAATCCATCAAACTTCAAAACTTCTCCGTTTGCCGTGAGTTCTTCTTTATTGGTTGATATCTGTATTTTGGCAATTGTTTTTTCCAATTCGGCATCAGCCATCTGGGAGGCCATCGTGCGCTTCCAGATAAGATCGTATAGTCTTCTGCCATCTGCATCCTCTACGGTCGGATTTTCCATATAAGTAGGTCGTATCGCTTCATGCGCTTCCTGCGCGTTCTCATTTTTATTTTTGAAACTCCGGGCCTGGTAATATTTAGCACCAAATTGGTTATTGATCTGGTCTTTTAGAGCATCCATGGCTGTTTCGCTCAGGTTCACACTGTCGGTACGCATATACGTTATCTTACCGCTTTCATATAATTTTTGCGCGAGCAGCATGGTTCTGCTTACTGAATAACCCAGTTTGCGCGAGGCTTCCTGTTGCAAAGTGGACGTAGTAAATGGTGCCGACGGCGATTTTTTACCTGGTTTGACCTGGATATCGGTTACAGAATACCTGGCGCCAATACAGCTTTTTAAAAAATCAGCTGCGCCATTTTCTGTAGTATATTTTTTTCCTTCTGCTGCGAATGTCACCTGTTTATCACCGAGGTCCTTCGCGCTAAACAGGGCTTCTATTTTAAAAGTACTGACGGCATTGAATGCATTGATCTCTCTTTCTCTTTCCGCAATGAGCCTTACAGCTACGCTTTGAACGCGGCCGGCACTCAGGTTATTTTTCATGCTCATCTTGCGCCATAATACCGGACTCAGTTCAAATCCTACTATGCGATCCAATATCCGTCTCGCCTGCTGCGCATGCACCAGATGCATATCCACAGTGCGTGGTTTTTTGATTGCAGACTGAATTGCAGGTTTGGTGATTTCATGAAATACAATCCTTTTGGTCGTTTTTGGATCGAGTCCAAGTACTTCACACAAATGCCAGCTGATAGCTTCGCCTTCACGGTCCTCATCCGTAGCAAGCCAAACTTCACCGGACTTTTTCGCGAGACTTTTTAATTCCTTGACAACCTTTTGCTTCTCTTCCGGTACAATATATCTTGGCTGATAATTGTTTTCAATATCAATTCCCATATCTACCTTTTCAAGGTCACGGATATGGCCATAGCAACTTTTTACTTCAAAATCCTCGCCCAGGATCTTTTCAATAGTTTTCGCTTTTGCAGGGGACTCCACAATCAATAGATTCTTCGCCATAATTCAATTAAAACGGTTTTAGACAGGCCTGTTGGTGTGCAATTTTACAGGATAACAGTGAATATAAAAAATCGGTACACGTTGAATAAGTACGTAAAATCCTCAGAAATAGTTACTTATTTTTTTGTCGACTAAGTTTTCACACGCTGAATATTGCGGATTTATAAAGATAAATCACCTATGCATCAATCTTTTTTAATGTATTTCCTGTATGATCACTTTTTAAATCATGACCTGAAAAAACGCAAGTTCCGTGAAAGAATCGGATACCTCAATTATTATTTTAATTTTTCTTTTCACTTTTCTTTTGCAATTTCCCATGATCCTTCACGTTTTCATATCGTTCCCACTTCAACAGCATTCGGTCAATTTAAAATTTTTGTCAATCGTGAGACGTGAAACGTCAAACGTAAGACGTGTGCATTCACGTTTCCCGTATGACGTCTCACGATTGACAAAACGCAAACAATATTTAGTCTTTCATTTACCTTAATTGCTAATCTATGGCGACTAATAATGGCCATCAAAATGGCTTATACACTTACGATTCATTTTCCGGAAGTAAAACAAATAAAAACAGTCATTTTCTGTGGTGGTGCGCCGGAGCTCATCAGGAATTATTAAAAGATTATCCTGCTGAACATAGCAGGTATGCCGGACTGGGCGGGGTGATACTCGCAACTTTTGTTTTGGCTTCTTTATCCGCAGGCTATGCTATTTATAGTGTGTTCGACAATATCTGGTGGGCAATTTTATTTGCCTGCATCTGGGGACTGATCATTTTTAATTTCGATCGTTTCCTGGTTGCTACCATGCGTAAATATGGTGTATCAGGACGAAAACAAATTACAATGGCCATTCCGAGAATGCTGCTTGCATTATTGATCGGCATTACCATTGCAAGGCCCCTTGAATTAAAAATATTTGAAAAGGAAATTAATACTAAGGTTGCAGAGAACAGACATAAAAAAATTTTGTTGAATGATAGTTTGCTACAGACTGAAAATAACAATATTTTATTGGTTGCCACGCAGGAACGTGATCGCCTGACAATAAGAAAAACTTCTCTGGAAGACAGTCTCCATCGGCTGCAACAGGCATATATAGCCGAAGCTGATGGCACAGGAGGGTCCATGCAAAGAGGAATTGAGCATCTTACGCGCCTGAAACAGGAAGCTTATGATGCTGCACTTATGCAATTCAGGCCCGAACTCGGGCAACTGAATTTACAGATTGGATCACAAGACAGCATTTTGAATCACGCAAAAGCCAATATGGAATCAAAGCGTAAACAATATGAAGCTGTAGTAACTGCAAACGTTGGTTTTCTTGAACGCAATAAGGCGCTGACAGATTTATCAAATGAAGAATCCAGCGTTTTCTGGGCAAACCTTTTTATTTCCCTGCTTATCATATTGATTGAAACAGGCCCCGTTTTATCAAAACTGATTATGAATGTCGGACCTTATGATCTTGCTTTGGCAAAAACAGAATTATTGCAAATGGCTGCGTCCGAAAATGAAATGCGAAGAGATAAACAATTATCGTTTGATAAACAGGAAGGATTATATAAAAAGAAAAAGGAAATGTCGGACGAAATGATTGATAAACTGACTGCACTTCAAAACAAACATATCAATGAAGAAATAGAACAGTGGGAGCGGGGTGAAAAGCCTGTCAATAACAAAAAAGCATTGAACGAACTGGCAAAAAAATTAAAAGAGCAATATGATTTTGAAGAAGAAAACATAATATAATGATGTGCGGATGTGCGAATTCTTTAGAGCCACCGGACTAAAGAATTCGCACATCTGCACATCCGCACATTCGCACATTAAATCTATTGTCCTCCCGGTATACTGTTTTGCATATTGTCTGAGTCGTCCCTGTTATTTTTGCGTTTGAATAAAGACACATCGAATTTGCCGAAACGATAATTGAACTGCAGCCGAAAAATTTGAGGGTCTCTTCTGCGAACAACATGCTGGGTAAAATCTTCGGCTTCTGTATAAACATCGCTGACACGCGTACGGAAAATATCATTCATACTAAGTGTCAGAGAAGCGGCTTTATTTTTCAGGAATTCATATTTGAGCGCTGCATCCACACCGCCTGATGGCTGAGAATATCCCTGCGAATTTCCGCTTACTGTTTGACCAAAACCTCTTCCTCCGCCGCCACCTCCTCCATTTCCTGCGCTTCCACCTGGTGGTAATACCGTTTTAGAAGTGTAATCTCCGGTCAATTGCAATGTAAATTTTTTGGATAACTTAAAAGTATTATTGAGTTTTCCAAACCAGCTATATGTTTGTCCAATAGTTTTAATAGAATCGCCGGCATTGATCTTTGAAGTAAAAATATTTACGTTACTGGTAATATCCCACCATTTTGTAATTGTATTGCGTGCAATGAGTTCAAACCCGCCAACAAAACTTGAATTGGCATTGATATAGGTATTGATGAATACAATGGAATCTGTTAATGGATTTATTTCCTTGGTTTGATAGCGTGTGATGAGGTCATTAGTGTATTTGTAATATACAGAAGCAAGCAAAGTATTATTCCCTTTGAAAGTTTTCTGATATGATAACTCGAATGAATTCGTGAATTGTGGTTTAAGATTCGGATTGCCCCTGCTTAGGTTTAATGAATCTGAATAATCTGTATAGGGAAACAATTGGAAAAAATTCGGACGATCGATTCGACGTGTATAGTTTAATTGTAATTCCTGCTGGCCACCCAATTTTTGTGAAAGAAACAAACTGGGAAAAAGACTTATCGAATAATTATTACTGAAATTACCCACTGTATCTTTAGGAATTGCATTGGCAGAATCCTTTGTTGTATAATTACTGGATCCGTCATAGCTGGAATTCTCAGCTCTTAATCCTATTTGATAACCAAAATCCTTAATAGCATTTGAATAAGTAACGTACCCCGCAAAAACTTTATCATGGTATGAATAGGAAGAAGATAAAAGCGGTTGCGGAATGATGTTCCCGGATTTATCTATTATGCCAAAATTATTATCACTACCTACATTGCGGAAAGCTGCCCTTGCACCCGCTTCGATTTTGGATTTTTCGCCGAGTGGATTTACAAAATCAGTTTGAGTCGTAATATATTCATTGGTTCCCGAACCGATTTGTTGTTGCTGGTAGACTGAACTAAGCGGTCCGCCTTTTATTTCATATATATTCGAGACAATTGAATTGTGATTTTGATTTTTTCCTTTGCTATAGTTAGCGTCTGCTGTCCATTCCTCACCGGATTTGGGAAAAGTATGCTTGAAACCGATTGTGCCGCCGAGATTGTTAAATGTGTTATTTGTATTTGAAAGCCTTCGTGTGTAAGATAAAGTTGTATCACCATTTGCATGCAGCGTATCCACATACAGGTCGCTATTTAAATAAGGTTTGAATTCTCCATGTACTACATTACCTGATAATGACAGTGTATTCCGGTTATCTAAAAAATAATCCAATCCGAATCTTCCAAAGGCGAAGGATCCGTTATTGGCATTATAATCGTCCTGGTGAAGAAGACTGTTTTTTGAAAATGTATAGCGATCTGTAGCGCTTGTTGAAATGGATTTACGCTGGTTATAATTTACATTGGCGAATACGTTTACCTTGCCTTGTTTTATATTTATATTGCCACCTGCATTATATCTTCCACGCTGATCAATACCCGCTCTGAGGTTGCCATTATAACCCGCTCTGCGATTTTTTTTCAAAACAATATTCAGAATACCGGAAGTTCCTCCTGATGCATCAAATTTAGCGCCCGGGTTTGTTATGATCTCAATGCTTTCGATTGCATCGCCGGGAATCTGGTCGAGTGTAAGTGTAGTTGGCCGGCCATCAACAAAGATCGTAGGTGGACTGTTTCGTAATGTAACGTTCCCATCAATATCGACTGCAACCGAAGGAACATTTTTCATAATATCCACAGCTGTTCCACCTGCTGCGACAAGATCTTTTTCAACATTGTATATTTTCCGGTCAATTCCCAATGATATCAGCGGTTTGGAAGATGTAACAGTAACCTGTTCCAAAGTTTGTGCGTCAACTTCAAGTTTGATATTACCAAGGTCCTTATCCACATTATTCATCATCTGCTGCATGTCGGCGCCCTGTCCAAACTTTATATCAAATGCAACTTTTTGATCATAAAGTTTATAACCAATGGCAGTAATTTTTAACCGGAGATTTCCAAATATCGGCAGGTTTTCCAGGCTGAAATTTCCTTTGGATGCCGTGATCATTCCGGCAATGACAGTATCTTTTCTTTTTTTAGTGACGGTGTCGAATTTTGACTGGATAAGTTGAACGGACACGCCATCCAAACCCTTATTTGTTTTTGCATCCAGGATCTTACCGTAAAAATGACCAATGCTGGGAGCCTGTCCGCCTAAGCCTCCTCGTCTTCCCGAACCATTTCTTCCTTGTACAGGCGCTTGTGCAGTACATATAACGCTGTAAGCATTTATTAACAAAACAAAAATCACCATTTTTTTCATGTACAATTTTTTCATCTCACCACAAAGTTCCATTCAAATTTTTTTAGCAAACTCATTCAATGTACAAACGGTATAATTAATATCATGGAAGGGTAAATGGGATATGACAATAATTAACTAAAAGAAAAAGAAGGATATGCAGACAATTAAAGAATTTTTTTTGTTAATTTTTTTTTTTGATTTATTATCTGATTTTGTCAATCCCGGATAATTATTCATAATATTTTGAACTGAAAAACTGCTACAATGTTTTTGGGTTCAAGCGTATTTCCATTAGCTTTGCGCCCAAACGGTGATTGTAGCTCAGCTGGTTAGAGCACCAGATTGTGGTTCTGGGGGTCGTGGGTTCGAGCCCCATCAGTCACCCATCGGCCGCCATATCCGCCCCAGGTGGAAAAAGGCGGCCTTTGATTTTCCAATCGACCCACTAATCAACGTGGCACCGTTTCGTATTAAGAATCGCAACCCGGATTTAACATTTACATCAATTATCATTCCCGCCATCCGCTCATATAAAATCGTTGGAAACCGGCTGTTAATATTCACCGTTTTACAACATACAGTTTGTTTTATCGTTATTTTTGATTAAGTATGTTAAAAGCATTTCAATATATGATGAAAAAGAGAAATTTACCCATTGTGTTACTGGTATTGGTGACAGGTATCGTGGTAGCATTCAGAGCGTTTGCATTCAACGAACCCACTCCTTCAAAATATGAAAAGATTCTGCATAATGTGAGCGAGATGATTGATGAATATCATTACAGCCCCAAAAACATTGATGACAACTTTTCAAAGGAAGTTTTTAAAAAATTCCTTGCTGAAGTAGACCAGGAGAAAAAGAATTTCCTGCAATCTGATATCGATGAATTGAGCAGGTATGAAACAAAAATTGATGATGAAATATTGGGCAAAGCGCCCTTGCAATTTGTTCCGGCAGTAACTGCAATCTACAAAAAGAGACTGGATGAAACCCAGGCCTATTGCAGGGAAATTCTGTCACAGCCTTTTGATTTTACAAAAGATGAATCAGTAAATCTCGACTTTGACAAATTGAGTTTCCCTAAAACTGAAGCGGACAGGAAAGAGGAATTGCGCAAGCGCCTGAAATATCTTACACTGGAAAGATATGCCGACCTGCTCGATCAGCAGGAACTCAACAAAAACAAAGCGGGATTTGTAGCTAAGAGTAAAGAAGATCTCGAAAAGGAAGCTAGGCAAAAAGCTACAAAAATCATGGATCGTTTTTATGGTCACCTGAAAGTGAAAGCAAACGAGGATGATCAATTCAATGAATTCGTGGAAACAATTGTTCAATGCATGGATCCGCACACAGATTATTTTCCTCCAATAGAGAAAAGATCTTTTGATGAGGATTTGAGTGGACATTTCTTTGGTATTGGTGCATCACTGCGTGATGAAGATGGAAATATAAAGATCGCCACCTTGCTTACCGGCAGCCCTGCATGGAAATCGGGCCAGGTAAATGTTGGTGATATTATCGTTAAAGTTGCGCAAGGCAACCAGGAGCCTGTTGATCTTACAGGTTATCTTGTTGAAGATGCTGTAAAATTAATTCGCGGTGCAAAAGATACTGAAGTAAAATTGACATTGAAAAAAACAGACGGCTCTGTTAAAGTGATTTCCCTGATAAGAGATGAAATAGTGCAGGATGAGAAATTTGCAAAAAGTATTATTGTAAATACAACCAAAGGTAAGATAGGTTATATTTTTCTGCCTGAATTCTATGCCAATTTTGAGGATCCCAAAGGCAGCCGCTGCTCTATTGATGTAGCGCATGAACTGGTAAAGTTGAAAGAACAAAAAGTAGATGGTGTGGTTCTTGACCTTCGCAATAATCCAGGGGGAGCTTTGTATGATGCGGTACAAATGGTGGGTTTGTTTATTGACCAGGGACCGGTGGTGCAGGTAAAAGACCGCGACGGCAAACCTCAAATACTCAATGATCGGGATAAGACGGTTTTGTATGATGGTCCTTTTGCTGTTATGGTGAACGAACTGAGTGCATCTGCTTCAGAAATTTTTGCTGCTGCTATCCAGGATTATAAAAGAGGTATTATTATCGGAAGCACCTCTACCTATGGAAAGGGAACTGTACAACGCAATATTGGTTTGGATAAAACACAGGGATTTTCGGATGCCAATAGCCCGCTTGGAACTGTAAAGCTTACGCTCCAGAAATATTATCGTATCAATGGAGGTTCCACACAATTGCGTGGAGTAGCTTCGGATATCGTGTTGCCCGATTTGTACGAACATTACAAGATTCGTGAAAAAGATCAGCCGGATGCTTTACCATGGGACGAAATACCCAAGGCGGATTATAGTACCTGGAAATATGCATATGATATCAATAATATTAGAAATTCAAGCAACGAAAGATTAAAGACGAATACAGCTTTCAACGGAATTGATAACGATGCAATATGGCTTGATAAGCAAAACGATAAATTATACTCGTTGAAACTGGAGAAATATAAGGAAGAACAAAAGCAGATCAGGACTGCTGTAAAACATATCGAAACGCTAAGCAAATTGACGGTTGCAATGAACATCGAAACTTTACCGCAGGATGTCAATAAATATAATGGTGATAAAGATAAACTGGAAAGAAATAAGCAATGGATTGAAAGCCGGAAAACAGACATATACCTGAAAGAAGCAGTGAATGTAATGGATGATATGATCTCTCAAAAAAGCCTTGTCTATAATAAATAAAATAATCAATTTATTTATAAAAAATCCGGATCTGAGTTGATCCGGATTTTTTAATGCCTGAACCGGGATTTTAAACTCTAACAACTTTTCCAAAGTTTTAAACTTTGGAAAAGTTGTTAGAGTTTAAAATCCCGGTTCAGGCATTAAAATTTATTCCGCGTTGCGATCACTGCAATCACAGAACCTAATACAGCAACCAATCCGAGTGATATCCTGAGGCTACTTGCCTGTGCTATAAATCCAATAAAAGGAGGACCGAATAAAAATCCAAGATACCCGATGGTTGAGACAGCTGCAATGGCGACACCGGGAGATAATATTTTTGATTTTCCCGCAGTGCTGTATACCAATGGCACAACGGAAGATACGCCGGCTCCTACCAATAAAAATCCCAGGACAGCAGTTGTAAAAAAAGGAAAGATAACTGCTATCAGTAAACCCATAGCTGTAAATATTCCGCTTAACTGCAAAGTTCTTTTTTTGCCGACACGGGTAGCCACCCAATCTCCTACGAAACGTCCGGTTGCCATTGTACACATAAAAGCAGTATAACCCGTGGTAACCAAACCTTTTCCCGGTTGTATTACTTTCTGAAAATATACTCCGCTCCAATCAAACATCGCGCCTTCGCAAATCATACTACAAAATGCAATGAGGCCAAGGTATATCAATGAGCGGTCTGGTTTCGCAAATATGGGTTGCTGCTCATTCCTGTTTACATCTTCAGCCAATAAATATCTGAAACCGGCAATCACAATTATCAAAGCAACTCCACTGATAATAAAAAAATGTTCCCATGGCAATAAACCGGTTCTTATCAATAAAGTGCCAATGGCGGCACCTGAAAATCCGGCCAGGCTCCAGACACCGTGGTATGAGGCCATAATAGAACGACCGTAAATAACTTCTGTGCCCACTGCTTGTGTATTGATGGAAATATTCAGCATATTACCACCCATTCCGAAAATAAAAAGACATATCATCAAATGCCCTGTAGTTTGTGCAAATCCCAGAAGGGGGAGGGTGAAGATGTAGAGCAGGGCAGCCCCAATCGCTATGATGCGGCTGCCGAATTTAGCAACAAGCCACCCGGACATTGGAAGTGATATTAATAACCCCGTAGGTAAACTGAGTAAAACTGCACCCAATGTTGCGTTATTCAAATGTAATTTAGACTGGATATCCGGAATGCGGGAGGCCCAGCTTGAAAAGCATAAACCTGCTAAAAAGAAAAAACTGCTGACAGCAATTCTATAAATTCTTTTTTGAGAACCATGTATTGTGATATCACTTGTCAAAGTATTGCTGATAGCCTGGTTGTTTAAATTTTAATGAATCAGGATTGTATCCACCGGATTATAAATATTTTTCTTTGATGATGTTCATGTGGTGTATTGTATGGCCGGAACATATATAACCCAATGCCAGCGCATTGATATTATTATTGCTGGCTGTTCCGCCCGCAAGCAGTTGTTCTTGGTTAAATGAGCTGAATAAAAATTCCGTGCTTTTACGAACTGCCCTGAATTCTTTCACAAGGTCATCCCATTTTCTATTGGTGATTTGTATACTGGCAGCCCAGTTTTTTTCATCAAAACCCGGTAACTGAGCGGGATCCTTTCGGGAGAAACTGAGCGACCTGTATGCAAAAACTCTTTCTGCATCTATAATATGTTGCAGCATTTGCCTGATTGACCACTTACCATCTGCGTAGGCAAAATCAATTTTCTTTTTAGGAATTTTCTCCAGGAATTTTTTAAAGTCCTTTGTGTTTTTCTTAAGTGCCTTTATAACATCTTCTTCTTTGACTGCATTAAGATACCGCTGGTAGAATTCAGCCGCTATTGCATCTTTTTTTGTGAGCATTTTTTTTGTAAATGTAAAAAATATTGCGGGGCGGCAAAAAAAAGGTAGGGGAGGGTAGATGCGGGATGGTAAAGGGTGTAAGGTGTAAGGTGTAAGGTGTAAGGTATGTCATACCCTACACCTTACACCCTTTACCCATTAGTTCATTTAATTTTTCGAATTGCTTAAAGTCGATTTAGGAAGCGTTTCTTTCTTTTTTGTGTCATTGGAAGAAATCACAGAAGCAAGTTTTAATGCTCCATAAGCATTGACAATTCCTCCTGATTTACTGATATCGGATAGATTAACAGTTTCATTTTCAGTGCCCGGTTTTTTTGTTTTTGTTTCCGGTTGTACCGAAGATTTTTCTATGCAATATTTAACCTGTTCCGGAGTGAGGTTGGGATAATATTCGAGTATCAGCGAAGCAATACCGGTTACAACAGGCGCGGCCATACTTGTTCCATCAAGGTTCCCATATTTATTACCTCCGGGCAGCGTAGAGAAAATTTTGGTTCCTGGTGCAAATACATCTACTTCATCCTTTCCAAAATTAGAGAAAGATGCAGTATAACTTTTGAACTCTGATTCCGCCAATGGGTCGCTACTGGCACCTACTGTTATCCAGTTAGTAGCCTTGGTTTTGGAATCTTTAAAGTCAGGATTTGGAAAATTACCAACGGTATCCACATCTGCAGCATCATTTCCAGCCGCATGTACCAACAGTACACCTTTGCTTGCCGCATATTTAACAGCATCATCTACCCATTTTTTTTCAGGGGAGAGATTTTTTCCGAAACTCATATTAATGACTCTTGCGCCATTATCAACAGCGTACCTGATAGCAAGTGCAATATCTTTATCATGTTCATCTCCATTGGGAACGGCGCGGATCATCATGATTTTTACATTATCCGCAACACCATTCGCGCCCTTTCCGTTATTTCTGTCGGCTCCAATGATTCCTGCAACATGAGTTCCATGCATTGGATCGCCAGCCATCACATCATTGTTTCCATAATCTTTATCATTGATATCTGTTTCGTCATCTTTTACAATTTCTTTGCGATAATCTTTTGGAGGTGTTTCTTTTATTTCGATTTTCTTTTCTTCGCGATCGGCCTGCTCTTTAAAATCAGTCAGGAATGTAGTATTGGTCATTTCCATGATATGATTTTCCTTAAACAGATAAAGTAAAACTGATTTGGCAGTTTTGGCATCAATGCCTGCAGCGCGAAATGTGTCAAGATCATTACCGGTATACTCTTCCCTGCCCATTGATTGTCTCAAAATGCTGTCACTTTTAAAACACGCAGCTACTACTCTTTTTAGCAGCGCAAGATCCACATCATTATCGACAAGCCCATCTCCCATAATTTTCTTTTTTGATTTCAACCACATTTTGTATTGTTCCTTGTCTTCTGCACTTAAAGAGGTTGAATCAATTTCTTTATTATCAAATTTTTCTTTATATCTATAATATACTCTTCCTTCTTCCTGCGAATCGTCTTTTACATTTGTTCCATCTTTACCCCCGATAAAATTCCAGCCGTGTATATCATCTATATAGCCATTATGATCATCATCGATACCGTTTCCGGGAATTTCTTTTGGGTTGACCCATAAAATACTTTTCAGATCTTCCTGCAGCGTATCGACTCCTGAATCGATTACAGCTACCAATACCGTTTTGCTTTTTAAATTTTTTGACTTGACAAATTCATATGCTTTATCCAGGCTGATACCAAACACGCCGTTCCTTTCTTTGTCAAGCAAATGCCAGCCTTTCGGAAGTTCGGTCTTAGTTGATTTACCTTGTGCATAAATAAAGGGGCAAGCCATCGCCATCATCATCGATAATAACCACCATTTCAAACTACGCTTCATTGTTTTGCTTTTTGTGATAAATTTTTTTTAGGGCACTGATTTTTTTAAATCATATTCTGCAATATCATAATTTTTTTCATAAAAAAATCTAAAACTCATGGAACATTCACTGCAGAATTGATTTATTACAGGAATGGCATTATTAATATGTTAAAATACAATTCTGATGTATGAACACTGATAAATAGTAAGCTTTATTTTTGGAATTCCAATTTAAATTCTACTCTCCTGTTTGCAGCTTTTCCTTCAATGCTGTTGTTATCACCGATCGGTCTCTGCTGACCATAGCCGATTGCAGTAATACGGTCTGCCGATATTCCTTTTTTAATGAGATAAGATTTAACAATATTTGCTCTTTGCTCTGATAATAACATGTTATGAGCAGCAATACCGGTACTGTCTGTATGACCTTCAATTGTCAGATGCAATTCCGGATTAGATTTCAGGGTTGCCACCAATGCCTTCAATGCTTCGTAAGAATTTCTTGTCAATTTCCTGCTCGAGGATTGAAACATTACCTGTTTTGCTGTATAATTTACTTTTTCAGTTATTTGTTTTTTAATGACCGGACATCCGTGATTTTCCAAAGTGCCGGATTCATTCGGGCATTTGTCTTCTTCATCATTGATACCATCGCCATCTGTATCAGGAATCGGGCAGCCATGATATTTTGCAACGCCGGGTACTGTTTTGCAGAAATCATGCTCATCATCCACCCCATCATTGTCCGTATCCTGCACAGGGCAGCCATGATTTGCGGCAATCCCGGGAATTGTTCTGCATGAATCATTTTCATCGTCAATTCCATCGTGGTCAGTATCAGGAACCGGGCATCCGCGCCATGTAATGCTGCCGGCTTGCAGCGGACAAGCATCTTCATTATCCGGAATGCCATCCTTATCACTATCTTTCACAGCTTTGGAAGGAGATGCTGTTGACTTTGTAAGCCATATTCCCAGTGTAGCTCCGAATAACTGGTGATTAAAAGTTCCTGCATATTGTGCATCATAAAAACTTGAAAGCCCACGGCTATAATATCCGCTTATCATGATATTACCTAATTCAAAACCAGCCTTGGCATTGATGCCCATATCGAATGTCTTATATTTATCGGGTCCTTTTCCAACCGCCAGGTCTACATCGCCGCTTTTATATTCATATTTATTTGTTGAGCCATAAATAAGAGTTCGGCTTTGCTGGCTGGTGGTTCCGTTATAAAAAAAGGAGAAGTATGGACCTGCGCTTATAAAAAAACTACTCTTGTGATTGGCGGAAAGAGGTACTTTATAAGTGAGGTAAAGAGGTAATTCTATATAACCGAGTTTGAGCGTATTTTGATAATAAATGGTGTCTTTGGCAGAAAAAGAAGTGTCGTACAACTTTTCATATTTACGCCCTTTTGAGCTATAGCCTATACCGGGCTGAAAATAAAATCCCTTACCAATAGGTATTTCAAGAAGAACACCCAGGTGAAAACCTGTTCTGGAAGAGTAATTATTTTTATAAGAACTATCCCACCCCTGGATACTATTTTTTTCGATAACATTTGCCGAATGTATACCTCCATAGGCTGCAAGCCTGATTTGAGCATTTATTTTTGCAAATCCAATGAAAGAAAAAAATAAAAGGGCCAGATATTTAGGAACAACACTTATTCTCATAGCATGCATGCGGGTATATCTGGTAATAACGTTTAAGAGTAGCTATTATTTTGAGAGGAGCGAGGTATAAGATGGGTATGGGGTCTGGGGGCGTGAGGTATTGCTTTCATATGTAGCCATACCTTACACCTTATACCCCACACCTGCTCAAATATCGAATTTAATGCCTTGTGCAAGGGGAAGGTGGGTAGAGAAATTAATGGTATTGGTTTGCCGGCGCATATAGGCTTTCCAGGCATCGCTGCCACTCTCGCGGCCGCCACCTGTTTCCTTTTCACCTCCGAAAGCTCCACCGATTTCAGCCCCTGAAGTACCGATATTTACATTGGCGATGCCACAATCGCTTCCTGCAAAAGACAGGAATTGTTCCGCCTCCCGCAGGTTTAAGGTCATAATCGAAGACGATAAGCCTTGTGGAACTCCATTTTGTATATCGATGGCCTCTTCAATCGTTTTATATTTTAATAAGTATAAAATCGGGGCAAAGGTTTCATGCTGCACGATTTTATAATGAGGCTCGGCTTCTGCAATGCAGGGTTTTACATAACAGCCACTTTCGTAGCCATCACCTTGCAATACGCCGCCTTCCACAATAAACCGGCCTCCTTCTTTCTTACATGCTTCGATAGACTGGAGGTACATATTCACTGCATCAGTATCTATGAGCGGACCAACATGATTCTTTTCATCCAGTGGATTGCCAATACGTAATTGTTTATAGGCAGCAATAAGTTTTTCTTTCATCTTATCATAAATACTATCGGCAATGATTAAACGACGTGTAGTGGTGCATCGCTGACCTGCGGTGCCAACTGCTCCGAATACAGCGCCCAGTATAGCCATATCCAGATCTGCGTTCGCCGAAATGATAATGGCATTGTTGCCTCCTAACTCAAGCAGGGATTTTCCAAGCCGCTCAGCAACAGCAGTGCCCACCATTTTGCCCATGCGGGTTGAACCGGTTGCAGAAATCAAAGGAAGCCTGGTATCATTCACCAGCCATTCTCCTGTTTCCCTTGCCCCGGTAATCAATCCGCTGACACCTTCCGGCACATTATTTTTTGCAAATACTTTTTCAACAATATGCTGGCAGGCCACTGCGCAAAGAGGGGTTTTTTCTGATGGCTTCCAGATACAAACGTCTCCGCATATCCAGGCGAGCATGCTGTTCCAGCTCCAAACGGCTACAGGGAAATTGAATGCGGAAATAATACCCACAATACCTAAAGGGTGCCACTGCTCATACATCCGGTGCCGGGGTCGCTCACTATGCATTGTTGATCCATGCAATTGGCGCGAAAGACCTACAGCGAAATCACAGATATCGATCATTTCCTGCACTTCTCCCAGCCCTTCCTGCAGGCTTTTGCCCATTTCGTATGAAACTAATTTGCCTAATGGATCTTTATTTGCGCGAAGCGCATCGCCTATTTGCCGCACTATTTCACCACGATGAGGGGCGGGCCACTCACGCCATTCTTTAAAAGCTGCTTTTGCTTTTGTAACTACAGTTTCATAGCTTTCCTTATCGGTAACTGTAACGTTAGCTATCAATTTTCCATCGACGGGTGAAAAAGATGATATTTTTTTCCCCTTTGACGCTATCCATTGTGAACCTGTTGAAGTGCCGCTGTTCTCATGCCCGATGTTAAGATGATCGAGAAATTCCATAAAATTTGCTTATAAAAAAGATGCAAGTTAATACTAATGTGCGAATTCTTTTAAGCAATCTACCCTAAAAGAATTTGCTCATTTGCACATCAGCACATTCGCACATTGGTCAACTCATCCTATTATCCATTGCTGAAAAAAAACTTTCGCTATAACTAACACCGATAGGAATTTCTTTGTCACCGATCCTTATTTTACTCTTACTCACATTTTCTATCCTGCTAATGGGAACAATATAGGAGCGATGCACTTGTGCTGATGTGCAAAATGTGCGAATTCTTTTAAGCAATCTACCCTAAAAGAATTCGCACATTTGCACATCAGCACATTCGCACATTGATCAACTCATCCTATTATCCATTGCTGAAAAAAAACTTTCGCTGTAACTAACACCGATAGGGATTTCTTTGTCACCGATCCTTATTTTACTCTTACTCACATTTTCTATCCTGCTAATGGGAACAATATAGGAGCGATGTACTCTCAAAAACTCTTTGGCGGGTAATTTTTGGGTGATGGTTTTTAGTGTCATTAATGTAAGTACAGACTTATGCGCAAGATAAATTTTGATATAATCATCTAAGCCCTCAATATATAATATGTCCTTGAGATTAATCTTAACCATCTGGTAGTCTGACTTGACAAAAATATATCCCTGATGTAATTCCTGGCTATTAATATATTCGATATATTCTTTTGCTTTGTATATCGCTTTCAGAAAGCGGTCATATTCTATCGGTTTAAGCAAATAATCAATTGCATCCACATTAAATCCATCTACAGCATATTCGCTGAAGGCTGTAGTGAAAATAACCGCAACATTTTTTGAATTGAGTGATTTAAAAAATTCAATGCCATTGATATCCGGCATCTGTATATCGAGAAACAAAATATCTATGGGTGATGTATCCAGGATTTTTTTTGCTTCGAAAGCATCAGTGAAAGCTCCTTTCAATTCAAGGAAATATATTTTGGCAATATATTTTTTAATCAATTCAAGTGCCAGTGGTTCATCGTCGATAGCAATACAGGTAAACATTATAAAAGTATATTTAGGTTGATAGTATAAGTAGCCGGTTCGTCATCGATAATAAGAGTATGTTTATTGGGATAAAGCAGGTCGAGTCTTCTTTTTGTATTATTGATACCGATCCCGGTATTATAATCCGATTTCAAAACCGATCCCATGTGTTTATTGTTTTTTACTTTCAGGTATATGCTGTCTTTTTGTATTTCGAGCAGGATGGAAATGGGTGATACTTCTCGCGCGCTGAGACCATATTTAAACGCATTTTCAACAAAGGGCAGGAAAAGTAAGGGAGATATTTGTTGACCATTGGGAATACCTGCAATGGTAAAAACAATACATGTTTTATTGGTAGTCCGCATTTTTTGCAGTTCGATATAATCGTTTGTGAAGTGAATCTCTTTTTCAAGAGGTACGGAATCATTTTTCGCCTCCGATAATACATAACGCATGATGCTGGATAATTTCATGACGGCAGGTGCAGTGAGATCCGATTTGTCGGCAGCCAATGCATAGATATTGTTCAATGTATTGAATAAAAAATGCGGATTGATTTGTGTTTTTAAAAAAGATAACTCTGTTTTTAATTTTTCATTTTCTATCTGCTTACTTCTTCTTTCCGATTGTAACCATTGATTGATAACTTTAATTCCGGTACTGAAGATAAACACCAATAGAAAAATAGCTATGGAACCGCCTGATAAAATCGGTGGACGGGAATTGCGAGGTCTGTTAGGCCTTATCATGGAAGAAAAACGCTGGAAATCGCCGAAAAAATATTGATACAGCCTGGGGAAAACTCCAAAAAATATCATAAGCGTCACCACGATTGCTGTGTAAGCAACTATTTTATTATGTTCGAGCAATTTGGGTATCAGCAAATTTGAGTTCAGGTAATAAAACGCGATATAAAATAAATTGCTCAGAAAGAAAAAAAGAGTGAAAGCCTGATCGGGAATAATCGATGCGTCTAAAGGCCTTGGAAAAAAGAAAAGCGGCAGCATTAAAAAACAGGCCCATGCTGCAATATGAATAACGATCTGGAGTATTTTCTTCTTCACGTAGAAAAAATTTAAAGCTAAATAGAATCATGATTAAGAGGAGTGCAAAGGATTATCAGGAAAATTAAAATGAACCAATTTGTTTCATATGATAAATGATCTCCTGATAATCTTTCCTAATCCGCAAATCATGATTCTATTAGTTCTATCATTGCTTGTTGTCAAAATTATTATTCTTTTGATAAGAATAAAGTTAAAGCTATTTGAGTTGGCTTTTTTTGCAACGATAATAGATGAATGCCGTTTTAAAATCGGTGAATAAGGAACCGTGGTTAAAAAGATTATAGAACAGTAATTGAACGATTATAAAGATTTGGAAGAAAAATAAAAAGAAACCTTGATTAATTTGAATTAAAAAGATTATGAGGAAACATCTGCAATATATATCTCCTCATAATCTTTTCAAATCCACTCAATCATTGTTCTAAAAATTAAGTGCGAGTTTTCCAAATAGTCTTCTTCCATTAAAGCCCATCTGAACTGAATCCCACGGACCGCCTGATTCATTATCACCGGCCCATCCTTTTGCCAGTGGATTTACACCCAAATCAGGATGGACGTTGAACACATTATCTGCGCCAATAAAAATTGAGATATTCTTTGTGAATTTATATGAAGCGTAAATGTCAGTGGTTATTTTATTATTAAAATTGAATACCTCAGGAACATAAGCACCTGTTGCATCATCTGGTACTTGCGGGTTGATGCCCGATCCATTAGGATTGTCGCCACTGGGCGCACCTGAATCACCAAAACCTAATAAAACAATTTTCCCATAAGAAGTAAAGTGTGCGCCAAAACCAAGTTTATCCATTGTATAGTCTAATCCCAGTGAAAATTTGTTATTAGGCGCTGATGCCTTTAGAAATGCTTCTTCTCTGTCGCTATAAAATGTTTTTTGATGTAGTGGTATATCATTGAGCGCAGGAGGTACGTGTATTTCATCAATACTAATATGCTGAATATTTCCCGCAAGCAAAATCTTGAGCGTATTGCGACCCCATTTTGCTGTATAATCAGCAACGATATCCAAACCGTAGTTGGTAGTGCTTACTGCATTGGCAAAAAACTGCGCTGTGGAAACGTCAGCAGGGAATTGGGAAGTAAAGCTGGCTGGTAGTGTATTATCATCTTTACTGAACAGGCCGGAAAGCACGACACGATCTTTCACTTTTACAATATATCCATCTACTGTAAAGGTAAGTTGCGGTAAAGCTTTCCATGAAAAGCCGAGGCTGCCATTTATTGATGTCTCTTGTTTTAAATCCGGTATGCCTGCTGCTTTACTAATAGCGCTTGTATTGGGCGCTATCAGCGATTGCACCAATGCGCCACCACTAAAAGAAGTGAGGGTATTGCTAAAATGTATCTGTGCCAGTGATGGTGCTCTGAAACCTGTGCTAACAGAACCTCTTATATTAAAATTAGGAGCAACTTTATAACGTGTGGCAAGTTTCCCGGTTAATACTGAACCAAAATCGGAATAATTTTCAAAACGCACGGCTCCGTCTACCAACCACTCCTTCGTAACATCCAGGGCTGCATCCGCATATACGCCAACGTTAGAACGGTTTGCTTTCACTTCATCAGAGGGCCTGAATCCCGGGAATCCCTGTGAACCAGCAGCAGGGGCACGGAACTCATCAACATTTGGATAATATAATTCAGTAGGATGATAACTATCCCATGATCCTTGTTCGCCTTTATAAATGGTATATTTCTCATACCTGTATTCTGCGCCCAGGCCTAAGTTAAGTCCCTTCGCAACAGACTTAAATGATTTATTAAAATCAATATTAAATGTATTCTGTAAAAAATTAAAACCGCCATCATCAAAATGAGTAGGAGTTGCCTTGCCAATAATTGAAGCGTTAAATGTTTTATCACCATAATAATGAAAATCATTATAGCCAAGCGTGTTGCTGATATCCCATGTCCAATCAGCGCCTGCGGAACCTCTTATTCCAGCAGCAAGAGAAGCATCTGTAATATGCGTCTGTATGTGAGGGTTATAATAAACTTCACCATCGCCTGACGTATGCATAATAGAAGGCACGTCGATCCGGGTGCCATCTGCCTGTACCGGAAAGCGTTCAGGTTTTGCACTCCAGTTCCTTGTATAAGCAAAAGCATCTGATGCTTTATAGTTATATCCTCCAAAAGAATAAAAAGTTGTTTTGCCATTTGCGCTCGCAGGTATTTCCATATTGAACAATCCGCCAGCAGTTGTTATAGATCCATCTCCAAAAGCTCTGCGTCCCGTATTTAAATAAGGCAAAGCATTTTTCTTATTTTGCCAATCTGAAGTATCTACCTGTCTGTATGTTTTGGCCTGGTTTAAAAAGTCTAAAGAGAAATTTATAAATCCTCCATTTTTACCAATTGCTACTCCATTGTTAACCGACAAGGAAATAGTTCCTCCATCAATTGAATTGCCCGAATAGTATTGGTCGCCGGAATTAAATTTCCGGGCATTAAATTTTGTGTCATTATAACCCGCCCATCCGCCATTTATAGTCCAATGATTGACATCTTTTTTAAGAATAATATTAATCACACCGGCAATAGCATCGGAGCCATATTGTGCGGAAGCACCATCTCTTAATATTTCTATTCTATCTACCGAGGCTTCCGGGAACGCATTCATATCTACACCCGAATTAGCCCTTCCGCGTGTACCAAATAATCCTACAAAAGCAGTTGGATGTCTTCTTTTTCCATTTATTAAAACCAGGGTATGATCAGGGCCAAGTCCCCTTAAGGTTCCTACATCAATATGGTCCGCACCATCAGCACCACTTTGCTTATTATAGTTGAAGGAAGGAGCAGCATAATTCAACACAGAGGTAAGGTCCATTTTAGCAGTCGGCAAGCCCACCTGGTTCACTCTTATTACATCCACAGGAACCGGGGTTTCTATTTTGGCTCGTCCGACGCCACGGTTTCCTACAAAAACAATTTCTGTTAATTCGGTTGTTGCGGCTTCGAGATCTATAGCAATCTGTGTTTGATCAGCAATGGATATTGATTGTGTTTTGTAGCCGATCATTGTAATTTCCAGCACATCACCTGAAGATGCATTGATGGAAAACTGACCATTATTATTGGTTGTAGTACCTGTATTATTGGTTGTAGTACCTGTTTTGCCGGATTTCAGCTTTACTGATACACCGGGAATTGGTTGATTTGTTTTTCCATCCTTAATAGTTCCTGTCACATTCTTTTGCGCATGTAGAAGATAGGAAGTAGTAATTAATCCTATCAATAGGAGCAATTTTCTCATATTTTTAATATTTTGGTAACTGTAAATTAATAAGAATAATCTATTATATATTTTTTTGGTCATAATTAACATTAATTAAGAGATCGATAAAAGGTTTATGATATATTATCATTTTTATTATTCATTTTTTAAAATATCATCCCAAAAAATTATGAATTATCGATTTTTTTTGCATTCTTTGTGGTCTCATTATTCCCCTATCCGCCTGAATAACCTGTTGCTGCAGGTTTTTTTATTTTTATAACCGCACGTTAAAATCCGGTATCAATCAAGTTCGGTAACCTTAGAAAGCCACAACCCTATTGTAAACTTGATTAATATCATTATCATGCGTTCCATCCGTACTCTGCCCCTCTGTGTATTATCTATCATTTTATTGGGAAACAATTTATTTGCGGGCGATTTTTCTGTAAGGCCTGTTTCCTCACTTCCCGGAAATTTTTTTAGTACTGTCAAAAAGGTTGATGCGGATTTTGCTTTGCATGAAATCAGCCGCAGTGCGGGTGCAAAAATTTGTTCCTGTCAAATATTGAATATGGAATCTGCAAATTACCAACATCGTAATGTTGCTGTATTTGCAGAAAAAACAAATCACGGAAATTATTCTGCCGATTACCGGATTGCGAAAGACGTGATTGAAAAAGAAAAGAAACATCTCAAGCATCTCTTCTACGATAAAGTAAAAGTAGTGAACCATATCGCACAGACGACAGACTGCAAAAGTCTTTACATCAAATTAAAAGGAGCCGATCGTTCATTAGTGATGTATGACATTCTGGATGCCGATATAAAAAGATAAGAAGTAAATGTGCGAATGTGCAGATGTGCGAATTCGTTAAAGCAGTCCGCATAACAGAATTCGCACATTCGCACATCTGCACATTCGCACATTATCAATATTGTTCTTGTTCACTCGGGAAATCTTTTGATTTTACATCTTTGATATATGATTGAACTGCTTTAGTTATCTGTTCATGTAATTTCAGGTACTGACGGAGAAAACGTGGTTTAAATTCAGTATTGATTCCAAGCATATCGTGCATCACCAATACCTGTCCATCGCAATGCCTGCCGGCACCGATGCCAATAACGGGTATGTGCAAACTATTGGTCACTTCTTTCGCCAGGGTGGCGGGAATTTTTTCGAGCACGATTCCAAAACACCCTGCCTCTTCGAGCAGTTTCGCATCTTTTTTCAATTTCTCTGCTTCAGCTTCTTCCTTTGCCCTTACTGTATATGTGCCGAATTTATAAATAGATTGCGGAGTCAGCCCAAGGTGTCCCATAACCGGTACCCCGGCTGCAATAATTCTTTTTACAGATTCCAGCACTTCTTCTCCACCTTCCAATTTTACTGCGTGGGCACCTGTTTCTTTCATGATGCGGAAAGTAGAGACCAGCGCCTCTTTTGAATTAGACTGGTAAGCGCCGAATGGGAGATCGACCACTACCAGGCAGCGTTTTACTGCACGGATAACGGAAGAAGCATGATAAATCATCTGGTCAAGTGTTATCGGCAGGGTTGTTTCATGGCCAGCCATTACATTGGATGCTGAATCACCAACTAAAATGACATCGATTCCTGCAGCATCAAATAACCTGGCAAAAGAAAAATCATAGGCTGTGATCATGGAAATTTTCTCTCCATTTGTTTTCATCATTTGCAGGGTATGTGTAGTGATTTTTTTGATTTCCTTTTTTAATGACATGGGTTTGTTTTTTTGAGATTATTAAATTGGGAGGATATGGCTCTGCAATTAGAATAAAACATAACCCTCATGCCCGCCTTTGATGCAGGAATTTTGAAGTAGCCGCTAAGGTAGGGAAATTTAAAATAGTTTTTATTACATGAAAGGACACCTGGTTTGAGAAACCCCCAACCGCATCCGGCGATGTGATTTATATTTTCACACCCTTTCTTATTAATTCTTCATACAAGTGCTGGATAAGTCCATCGGCTAAACCAATTTTAGGAACATATATTTCTTCCGTATTGGCCCAGCGCATAACGTTGATATATATTAGTAGTGCGGGAACGATGACATCGGCCCTGTCTTCTTTAAGATTATAAAGTCGCATACGTTCTTTAACCGGAAAATTACTGAGCTCTTTGTGATAATCTTTGAGCAGCTCCAATGTAAGCGGTTTTCCATCTTTCCTTTTCGAAAGAGAAAACACTTTATTGATATTTCCACCAGAACCGATGGCGATTAGTCCGTTGCCATGGCCTTTGGTCTCTTTCTTAATAAATTCCTTCATATCATTCCATTGTTTTTCCTGTACCTGGCTTTTCAGCAAACGAATGGTGCCGATGTTGAAAGATTCTTTAAAAATGAGTTTGCTTTCGGCAAAAAAGGTGAGTTCAGTGCTTCCTCCGCCAACATCAATATATAAATAGGAATGTTCTTTATCGAGGTCTTCGGCAATATGATTTTCATAGATAAATGAAGCTT
>Ga0137407_10000314_pt1 | contig 34233 bp, 29 predicted proteins | sample CZOMad2_2_16fung_FD_108410 | JGI IMG/M metagenome (GOLD analysis project Ga0137407, IMG submission 108410) | Vadose zone soil fungal communities from Angelo Coast Range Reserve, California, USA - CZOMad2_2_16fungal (Illumina Assembly) | ecosystem: Environmental > Terrestrial > Soil > Vadose... | reverse complement strand
TCGGGCGCGATTACTACATGCACCTTGCAGACCTCCGCTCGTATCTCGAGGCGGATCGCAAGCTCTGCGCGCTCTACGGGGATCCGGATGCGTGGGCGCGCAAAGCCATCCTGAACGTGGCGGCCTCCGGCAAGTTCTCGAGCGATCGGACGATCGCGGAGTACGCACGGGACATCTGGCAGGTGCGCCCGTCTCCGGTCTGATGAACCGCCGTTGACGGAACGTACGAGCAAGCCGCGGCTCATTTCGGAGCTCGCGGGCAAGCCGGCCCGAAGTCCATGCTGGTGGAGGTCGCGCGGCTCGAGCGCGAACGATGACGCCGAATTGCGCCGGTGCAACGCATGCGGGATGAAGCCGTGGCCGCGCGCGATCCCGCGGCACCTGCGGTTCCACGATCTGCGGCATCATCCGACATCCGGCTTATGCCGAGCCTCTCATCAAGCTGCCGCTTGCCGCCGCCGCGGATCTGCTGCCCACGAAGACCCCACTTCGCGGAAGAAGCCACGTTTGGGTCCGCCCGTGGTCCGCAAGATGCCGGACCCAAAAGCAAAGGCCGGATCGGCTTCGAAAATCCTCAGCGAGATCCGGCCTTCTGATTGGTTGCGGGGGCAGGATTTGAACCTGCGACCTTCGGGTTATGAGGCACCGGATGGAGGCTTGCAAGCCGGATCAAACTCTTGCAAGCCCTCGGAAACCCTCGACTCACCGGGCGGTCATTCAAAAGCGGCGATGCAAGCCGTATCAAGCGAGCACAAGGATTTTGGTCAGCCGGTGGTCAGCAGCAGTCGGCCGGGAGCTCTCGATGGGCGTGCCCACGACGGCCTGCTCACGCCCGCACAGGCGGCGGCTTGTTTCCACATCCCGGAGTACCTGCTTCGCAAAGCCTGCGCCGAGGAGCGTCTCGAGCACCGGCGGGTCGTCAATGCGCTCTGGATCTCGCCAGCCGCCGTTGCTGCCTTCGCGCGCGCCTGGCGGGGCAAGAAAGGGCCGAACTCGTGATGGTTGCAGAGGATCACCCCACGAGGCTGCTTGGCTCAGCCGACCGGGGCACGCCGGGCGCTTGACCTGCTCGCCTCCATGGTGTCGATCGTTTTCGTGCTCTAACTCGCTATTCGGACCGCTGAGTTCGTCCTCTATCAGCCGCTCCTCTCGCTCGTGAACCAGGTGAGCGGCCTACCGCATCGGCCCATATCGCCGGTGATGCAACACCTGGAGCCAGACGCGCTTGGCTCACGATGGTCGTCCCTGGGGGCAACAATTCCGGCCGTGGTGTTGCGTCCAGCTTGTAGTAACGAACACGCTCGCCCGGAACGTCACCTCCACAGGGTCCACGGAAATAAACGACCGCTGGCTTGTTGGCTTCGAGGATCCGTTGCAACCGCTCCGAGCACAGACGCCACGCGAACACGTTCGGATGGAAGCCCCTCGGTGGACGTCGCAAAACCGGCCAGGCGTGGACGGTGCAAAACCGGCCAACGGAGTGGCCGAGACGTAATCGATTTGATTACCCGCTGCGGTCTCGGCGCGCAAGTCTGTCTGCACCTTGGTGCGCCAGCTGCGCGGCCCGCACTTGAGGACGTGGCCGTGGTGGAGCATGCGGGAGCGCGGCGACGGCGGCGGTTTCGCCGAGCAGCTTGCCCCAGTCCTCGACCGGGCGAATAGCTAGGTCGGGATCCGCCAGCGTAGAAGGGAGTTTTGGGGCAACGACACGTTAGTACGTTCCACAGTGTCGAACAGGCGACGCGATCAGATCGTCAATCAACCCTGGGCGCGCACGCACCGGCGCGAGCATTGGATCGCTTCGGAGCTGATCCGGATCCTTTAACCCTACGTGCCATGACATTCGAATCAAGGCGGCAGCCTCGGCAACATCGCCGCTCAGCGCGCGCACGCAAGCCAAGTTGTACAGGGCGCCACTGAGAAGCGGATCACGCTTGAGCACAGTGCGCAAGATCACTTCCGCTTCGGGCAACCTTCGAGCTTGAATGCGCAGCATCCCAATCGAGGCTTCGACCAGATCGTTCTCGGAGCCCAGCTGCTGCGATTGTCGCAGTGCCTTCTCGGCCGCTGGAAGGTCATTGGCTGCGGAGAACGCGAGTCCGAGCAGCATCAGGCGATCTGCTTCCTCTCGGCCGGTTCGAGGCGGCAGACTTGTAAGAATAGCAACGGCTTCCCCGCCTCTCTCTAGCTGGACCAGCAGTCGCGCACGCAACATCTGAGCAGCGGGCGTGCGCTGCTCGGATGCTGGAACTTCATCGAGCATTCGCAAGGCCTCCCCATACAAGCACTTGTCCGCAGTCATCTCTGCCAAGTGCAAGGAGGGGCTACCTCCACCGATAGCAAGCAGGACCATTACAGCGAGCGTCATGGCCTAGCCATACAGGCAGTCCACGCCTGTGCCCAGTCTGTCGTCCCAGACGCACTCGTAGCTCCAGCCAGGCAAGCTTCGTACTCACATTGCGCACCCTTCTCGCACTCTAACATCCTCCTGAGCATTTCTTCGTCTCGTCGCCTCGCATCAGGTTGAGAGGGATTCTGCGGTAGCGGAGGGCACTTGTCGGCCGAGCTGCTCTGGCAGCCGTTCAGATTCTTGTCCGCTTCTTTTGCGCACTGGTCAATCAACTCCTGGCGAAGCCGCTCTTCCAATCGACGAACGGTTTCGTTGCCCTTCCCGTCCCTTCTGTACTGACGAGTGAGTCGTCCGTCCGGGTCTTGCTTGGAGAGCGGATTGTTCTCAGAGTAAGCGTAAGCTGGCGCCGAGCGTCCCTCGCCCGCCATTTTCGTGGGCATGCTCGTAGTTGAAAGCAAGGGCTCTGGCTGCAGGTAGCGCCCGATGCTTGGCTCATAGTATCTATTCCAGTTCTCGAACAAATCACTCTCCGCATCGTAGTACTGTCCCGGGAACCGCAGCGGCGTCCAGAACGGTTGCTGTCCTGCTTCGTAGCGGCGGTACTCGTAACTTGCCGCAACAACGCCCTTCTCGGTCTTCTGCGTCACAGTGTCACACGTGGTCGTGCAGTTCGGAAAACCTGCGACTGTGCACCGCCCAGAGCCCGCGATGCTTAGCGCCAATCGCCCGGCCGATGGCAGCAGCCAGTCCGTCGTAAGCAGTCCTCGATGAATTCCGGAAACAGATGCGAGGAGCGTCCCGACTGCGCCATCGCGCACTTCGAGAATATCGACCGGTGCGCCACCCGCGCACTGCGAGTCCGCAGAGGTCGTTACGTTGAGATCGACCATGTCCAGGAGCAAGCGCATGTCCAGCGAGACTCCAGTGGCGACGAACTGCGTGAAGTCCGCGAACGTCCCCGTCGTTGCCGAGTCGTAGGGATGCGGCGTTTCCGCGTCGATGAAAACGCGGTTCACGTGCCCGAAGGGGTCGTATTCACCGGTTCCTACAACGCGTCCAGCGGCGTTGAGCATCAGCATCGGTTTCCCAATCACGTCTGTGAGCGGGAAGTGGATGCCACAAACCGCTGCGTTGCCGTTGCGCGGGCAACTGCCGACGCTGTCGGCCTGGTGAGTCCAGGACGTGCCAAGGTTGCTATGAATCATCGCTACGGGCCTGCCTCCCAGCCAGATGTACTCGTCGAGTGGGTAGTTCGACACGGGGGTGGTGAGCGAACTGTTTCCCTGGTCGATCAAGAGCTGATGTCCGAGATCGTAGAAGTATTCATCTGAGATCCCGGTCGGGTAAGACTTGAGGCGGCGGCGGTTGAGACCGTCATAGAAGTAGTTGTAGGAGGCGCCTTGGACGGTTACCGATCGGAATACAGTATCCGTTGCGCCGCTGCCGCTTGGTCCGGAAGCGTAGCTCGTCACTGACGCGGGCAGGCCGGTTGAGTCGACCGGTCCTGATTTCTGGTTGACCCGCCCATCGGCATCGTAGGTAAAGGTGTAACCATACAGTGATCCCCCCGCGGGGTTCGCGAAGCTCAGGAGGTGATCGACACGCGATGCATGGAAACTCGGAGCGATCGTGAAAGCATCAAACAAACTGCTCCCGCGATTCCCTCGGCCATCATAGCCATACGTCCGCGCAGAGAATGCGCCACCCGAGGCCGCGAAGTTTCCCGTCGGCCTCGACGCGTTCGTGAGCCGGAGGGTACGGTCATAGTCAAATGTTTCCGTCCTTGGCGTAGAAGTCCCGAGCAGGCATGTGTCAGTTTGCGTGATCTGATCAGCTTGCCAAGTGTACGTCAACTTGAAGATATCACCCGGACTTGATCCGCCTACAGCTGACACCCAGAGTCCGCGCAGTCTTCCGGTCGAGTCATTGCCCGTCGGACGGCCGCTGGGACAACCCGGATTCGCACTGTTGTCCCCTAGAAGGTATTCGACGAGCTCCCCGGTTCCGGCAGCTATCTGATAGCTTCGCAGTCCTCCGTAGGGCTCCCATTGCGCGTTCGAAATTGTGGTGGTCGGCGCGGCCCACGACGTTCCATCGCCAAACGTCACCTTCACACTAGCCACCCTCGCAGCAAGTGCACCGGACCCGTAGATGTACTGTACCGTACGGCCGTACGGGTAAACGATCGAGGCTAGATCTCCGTTCGCGTTGTAGGAGTAGTGTGTACCTGGGTTGTTGTGTGGGTCGGTCGTGCAGGTTCCATCGCGCGCTCGGATCTCGTCTAGCACCCGGCCCGCTTCATCGTAGCGGAACCACGTGTACCCAAACGAGTCCTGCCGGTACCGTATCCGTCCAAAGGCTCGGGAAGCAGAGGCCGACAAGTCGACACCGCACCCAGTGGGAGCTGTTACGCCAGCGTCGTCCCACGCATGTCGGTACAGGAGCACTGATCCCGATGCAGTCACGTCGTTGAGTTCGAGGAGTCTACCCGCCGCGTCGTAAGTAGAGCCGAGATATTCTCCGGAAGCCATCACGGCGGTTCTCTTCTTGACGATTCGCCCTCCCGCATCGTACTCGAACCGCACGGGGCCGGAAGCAGAGCCGCCGAGCGTGACCTCGAGACCGTTCCCTAAGTCGTCGTAGCTGTACGTGGAAGCGGGTGTCGAGCAGGTCGCGTATGTATCTGTCGAACCACAGCCCGTTTTCACTCCGCTGATGTTGCCGTTCCCGTTGTAAGAGAAAATGGTTCGCTGCGCGGCGCCCGATGTCGGGTACTCGGTCAGCTGAATCAAGCGGTCCGCGGCGTCATATTGCAGGGCGGCGCACAACTGCGAGAGGGGCGCCCCAGTAATGACATCGGATACGCCGCCGCACCAAGCTGGCGGCGTATTGAACGCCAGGCCAACCCCAGTCAGGTTGCTGGCGCCATCGTACGCATTCGCTCCGAAGTAAGTCGCCGAATCCGCGACCCCCGTTGAGCCACCTGCACCCTGGAGGGTTTGGCGACGATGGGCGTCAAAGGCGAACTTGCGAACGCGCCGAATGGCGCCGCCTGACGCAGACGAATCGCGGTAACTCTCCACCGCTAGCGTGCCGTCGCTTCGGTACGAATACTCGACCCGTTCCGTCCAGAAGGTGCCGTCAGAGGCGTGGGGGGTGTCCGTGACCGCTCTCCATTGCAACCTGTTCGTCCATGCGCCGTCGCAGTTCACGCCTGTTCGGTAGCAGTAGACCTCCACGTTGCCACCCGGGGACGTCACCGTCTTCAATTTGCGATCGTCGTAAGTGAAAGATGTCGTGGCGCTTCCGATCGTTTGCATTGTTACTTGCCCGTCGACGTAGGAATACAGGGTGTCCACACCATTTGGATCTCGAATATGGGTCGGTCGACTGTAAGAGTCGTAAGCCAAGTACTGAGTCGTTAGAGCCGTGGTCGCGCCGGCCTGCGACGCAGGGCAACTGTTCGGAGTATTCGTGCCTGTATACACAATAGTCTTATTTAGTTTCCCGGAAGCAGCATTCACACTGCCGTCGGTCTCAACATCAGCATTGTAGAAGTACTGCGTGATGGGAATTGTGGAGTTCGCAATCGAGCAGCCCGTCGAGGTAAAGGAGTCCACCAGGCAGGGGCCGTGGACCTCGAGCGTCCTCTGGTGTGGATCGTCCAAGATTTCCCCAGAGCACTGTCGCTTGGTCAGATAGAACGTTCCGATGTAGCGCTCCATCGTTTGCTGATTGCCCGCTGCGTCCAGAATTTTCGTCCAGCCGTGCCGAATCGTCGCTTTGACTCGGCGTGAAATAACATTCCCAGCGCCATTCGTGGGATAGAGCGTCCTCGTTTCTGCATCACTTCCCGTCGGACCGAGCAAGCTCGCGCGCTTGACGGAACTTGTTAGCTGGAGGTCTCCGCGAGCGTTCGCGGGGTCGCTGTTGAAGTAGACGTATGAGTAGCGCTCGGTCTCTAGGGGGTTCGAGTCGATCAGCGACAGGGCCCCCTTCTTCGTGGCTGTCCTCTCCACATGCGCAGGGTTCTTGTCCGCCGGAATCGTCGTGTCGTAGACCTGCCAGTAGCCGCGCTTGTTCGAGAAGCCTCTCTCAACCATCGGCGTGTCGAAGGTCGGTGGACACGGGAATTCGTGGTGAACGGTTCCCGGAGAACAGGAGTTCGGAAAACTCGAGGAGCACTGATCCGTGGCGTCGATCACGTCCCAACCATCGCTTCCCAAATCCGGCAGCATTTTCTTGACCGTCGTAACCGGAGCGTAAGACCCTGAAATGTCTCCCGTCGATGTCAGCGCGTCTGTGATGGTGCGGGTGAGATATGGAACCTGCCTCCCCAAGCACCAAATGGGGTTCGTTTCGGTCGCCCCGATAGTTACGGATGACGCCGGAGTCGTGCTTGAGGTTGCGGCACCGCCTGAGTACGTGTGGCGCACCCATTGCTGTCCGTCGCCAATCATCGAGAAGACGGAGGCGCCTGTTCCGTCCGTGTACCCGTAGGATTCGGTCTTGCCCGACTTCACAGCCGTCGCCAGTAGACCTGGAGCTTCAGGACCGCCGGGCGTCCGAGGAGCGTACGTATGTGAGACCACCAGCGCTTCCGTCGGCGTCCCGCCGGCCGCAGTGCTCGTCACGCGGTTGATATGATCGATGACGCATTCTGTTCCGCCCCAGACTGTATTCGCGATGGCCCGATAATAAAATTTGAGGGACCCAACACCGGGACTCGTACTCGAGCCGGACAGTCGTACCGTATCGATATACGGAACGCCTGGCGATGTGCCCGGACCACCGGTGGGACATCCTGGCGGTAAGCTGTACGTCACCGCCGAAAGCGTTTGGCCGATCGCGTTCTCAACGGCTACAAGAAAGTAGATCGGATAGACAGGTTGTGTTCGATCGATCCTGATGAACGTTCCCGTTGCGCCTCCGTAGATGAGCCTGGTGCCGTCCGCTTGCTGCAGAGCCAACGTCGGAGGATTTACGTCCGGGGTCAAATTGATCAGACGGTTACGTTGTGACGTGCCACTACTCGCTGGAGAGCACGTTGTTGCCGTACCACAATTGCACCCCTGACACCCGCAAGGCTGGGAGATCTTCTGGCCGCAACTATTAGTAGTAAATGTTTCGTTAGTGCCCCACTGATTCCTGACAACCCACGCCCACGTGGAGGATTGCGTATAGATCGGCGTTACGTAGGCATAGAAATTATGCCACCATCGTAGGCTGCCGATGTCCGTCGGATCCGTTCCAAACGGCTTAGGAACCATTCTGATTTCACCTGGGTTCCCGCTTAGAGGATCGAACCAACCATAGTCCCAGGTTAGAGAGGAACTCGTGTAGCTGCGAAAGAAGGTGAGCTGCCCATTCGAGTCGTCGTAGACGTAGTCGGGTACAGCCTGATACGAGTTCATGTCCGAGAGCATGATGGGGTCCCCGGCCGACGTGGGTCCAGCACCAGCAGCGGGGTTCTCGTCGAACTTGAACTGAGGACCAGGTGGGTTGCCGGAGCCGCTTCCCTTGCAACAGCCGCCGGGGCATGGCGGCGAGCCTGGGCAGTACTTCCCGTTCGGCGCAGGAGCTTCGCCGGCCGCCAGCAGGATGAGAATCCCAACGAGAATGTGGGCACGCCTCATAATGCGCTCCTCTGGCCAAGTACGGCAATCACGCGGCTTTTGCCGTCGCGCAGCACCCATACTTTTCCTTCGTGCTGGTACAGGATCTCATTGCCGTGTCGCCCGTAGACCGGACGCACACGCTGCATCGATCGTCGCAGTACCAATCGCTGTCTGGGGGACCCGCCGGCGTTGAGCTCCCTGACCACGAACGAATCCGGCTGATCCTCCACATACATCACCAATTGGCCGTCCGGCGACACTGAAGCCTCGGCGATGCTGCCGATCGTCGATATCAGCACATCGACTGGTGCCTGCCGGCGAACCCGTTGCCGCTTCACCCAGCTTTGTGAGGAGCAAGATGTATGGACGTACACGAGCTGCCCTGCGCGGAAGGTTGCGCCGTAATGGCAGCCGTTCTCGTCACTCATCTGCTCGAAGTCGGCTCCCGTAACGCGCACCCGGTACAGTTGCGCATAGGTGCCGAAGGTGTGTCGTCGCCCTGTACTGCTGGAATGAGAGAAGTAGATCCAGTCTTCCGGGCCAAATGCTGGGTCGGAATAGCGGCCCTCGGCAGAGGCCACTAACCGAGGCGCACTCTCATCGCGTTTCCAGACCCATATTCCATACTTGCCATCACGCTCACCGACGATCGCGAACTTATCGCCATTGGCCGAGATGTCTACGGCGTCCACTCTGCTGAGCGGGAGCGTGACTGTCTCGGACGAGTAGTTGTGCAGATCAACAAGAAGCCAATTGCGGCCCTCCCCAAAGGCCGCTTTCAACGTTGATGCCGCCCGAGAGGGCGGCGCCAGAAGAGTGGTGCTGAGTACCGCCGCCGCGATGAGTCTAGAGGCTCCTGTGCAGCGCTCGTGTCTCATCGGAGCCGACCTTCGCGGGCCATCGCGGTACCTGTGCGCCGGGTCGGCGGAGGCACGCAAATCTGGCCGGTTGGATCCGGATAAACCTGTCTACACGGCCAGTCTTGTGGACAATCGAGGTCACCACTACACCGACGAGTGCAGTAGTACCCTGCGTTCGCGAGAGGCGCGAAGTGTCCACACAATCCCGAGAGGCAAGCGTGATATCCGCCGGCAGAGCAGTCCTCGCCTAAACGGAGGGTCGCTGGAGCGACCCGATTCTCGGGACGGTGTTCGGTGAGCGGAGTCGCCGTCATTGGATCGCTTGAGCAACCCAGAATCGTCACAGCCAACGAGAGTATTGGGATCGTGCGCATGAGCGCGCTCATCGCACCTGCGGATGAAAAGTGTCAAGTGTCGATTGGGTCAACGAGCTGCAAATGGGCGTAAAAGTTATAGAAACGTAACCTGACCGGGTAGTGATTCTATTTTACAGTACAAGCGTGACGTGCGCTTCTTGGCGCTTTGCAGCTGGATTTGCCGTCTATGATTCTGGCTCATTGGGCTTGCTTTTTGGCCACCCAGGCGGCCGGGCCGTCACGCCCGTGCTGCATCTTCTCAGAATCAAGCTTCCAGCCTCCGACGGGCCGCGGCACACCCGGCGTCCCATCGGGGTCGCGGGGACTCTTCTTTCTGCGCGCACGAGCGGACCGATATAGTGTGCCCGTAGGCTCAACACCAAGGGGGACACCTATGAGGGGCCAACGTGAACAAGCCGGTGGGCAAGTGGGGGGTGCTGGCGGTCGCCGGATGGTTGCTGTTCCTTATCGGGATTTGGGTTGCCGCGCTGTCCATGGGCGTCAGCATGGCGCGACACTGAGGTTGCCGCCAGGCCTGCCAGACGAGTCGGTGTGGAATGAAAACCACTTACAAGCAACGCCGGAGGTACCGGCCTACGGCCTCTGGTTGCCCTGTACATAATCGCGCCTTCGATGGGGCTTCTCGAGCCGCTATCGGTGACCCGGGATTGACTGTCGGAGATGACCGCGAGCAGCGCCCGCGCGCGATCGTTCCCGGCTTGGCGCTCCAGCGCCCTTCGCCGCACCAGATGTATCGTGCAGACCGCAGCCGCGCGGCGGCGAGGTTTACTTGAATGTGCGACGAGCTGAGCCCCACCGCGAGGAGCTGTAAGTTCGTCTTCAATGGTCCAGCGCGGTGTCCAGAGTTGTTCGTCCGAACTTGATGGCTGGCACTCGATTGCCCGGCCGCGCTTCCTACGCCATCAAGCGGGTTCACGCAGAGTCATGTATCATCGCGAACGAAGGTCCTAGGAAGTCGCTCGTTGCACTGGGCGAGGCGGCAGCGGGTTTGCAGGTCGGCCTTATTTTGAGCTCGCTTGGTTTCCTCGTCTGAGGGACGCTGGCTCGAGATCTAGCCATAGAGGCCAGCGCGCGAGACCTTTGTTGGGCCACTTCTGGCTTTTCGAAACGCGGAATGGGGCCCGCGGTCTGTTCTTTTCATGCCGCCTGCACACGCGATCGGAAGCGCCGACAACTCGTGTCACGGCGTGTACCGTGCGATGCTCATCGGGATGCCTCTTTTCACTGCGTCCAGCCTCCGAGCGCGGTTCGATCCGCAGCTCAAAGGGAGCGCGCTCGCCTTCTGCGCCGGGTTGGGTTTTCTCGCCGTCTTCCAACTTGCGCTGCGTAACGTTCCCACAACTTGGTACATTTCAAGGGATGATGGGCTAATTACGCTGAGCCACGCTCGCAATCTCGTCGAGTACGGCTTCGTCGGCGTGAATCCCAGCGGTGAAAGAGTCGAAGGATTCTCTGCGCCGCTTCAGTTCCTAATCTACGCGGCAGCCTATGCGGCTACACATGTCGGATATGCAACGTTTCTCTCTGCGCAGACTCTTCTATGCACCGCACTGCTGGGCGCTGGCGTCTTCCGCTTCTTGTGCGCGACCGGGGCGCTTCCGAGTGTCGCGCTCGCGGGATCTTGGATCGGGGCTGTACTGCTGCAGTCTTGCGGCACGTTCTTGCTGTGGCACCACTCCGGGATGGAGAACGCGATCACGCATTGCTGTATGGTCTGGCTGATCGCGCTGCTTGTCGAAGTGCAGGCAGGGCGCCCACCTTCTGCCGCCCTGCCCTTCGTCGCGTTTGCCACGAGTATTTCGCGCATCGACGCGGTGTTCTTCGTCGCTCCCGTCTTGGCTCTTGCGGTACTTTTCGCTCGGCGAGCCATGCTAACACCAGCGCTCCTTTGGGGAGCTGCGTGGGCAGCCTTCTTTGGCTTACGAGTCTGGTATTTCGGAGCATGGCAGCCGAACACGGCCGCGGCGCAGGGGATCAGTGTGGGAGCAACCCTTGTGGAGTGGCTGCTGGGCGAGCGCGATCGGCAGGCCGAGGCCGCCCTCGCGCAGGTGCTCGCGCGCAATCCCCTGCTGCTTCTCATGCTCACGGCGCCTCTTGTTGCCGTGGCGCGCCGGGACGCACGTCTGTTACCAGCGATCGCGACCTGCGCCCTCGTCGTGGTGCTTTCTCTCCTGCACCCGCTGGTGTTCGGCGAAGCCCGTCTGGACCCGGCGCGGCTTACCTCCTTTATGGCCCCGGTCGCCATTTGCCTGACGCTCGCGGTAATCTTATCCACGCAATGGCCGGCGGTCCTTCGGCTCGCCATCGCGGCAGCTTGCGTCCTCCCGCCGCTCAGCGCCGTGTTGCCGTATGAACGTTACGAGATCTGCTGCTCGGCGACCGGAGTTGAGAAGGTCCGCACCGAATTCGGCGCGCTGGCCACAGATCATCGTCTTGCGCGTCCGTTGGTAGCAAACGCCGATCTCGGAGCCGTGAGCTTTGCAAAGGAGTTCAATGTGCTCGACCTCGGGCGTCTAGGCAGCGATGTCTTGGCACATGTCCGCAGTCCTCGAGAGGCCGGCGAATGGTTTTTCGAACTGGCGGCGCCCGACATCATCGAGATTCACGAATTCTGGTGGGTAAGGAATGCGTTTCTATTCCGCGACCCAAGGTTCCGGCAGCGCTACATCCCTGTTGAGGAACACGAGGATGTGTGGTTCGCGCGCAACGCGCCCTCATTCCCAGACGCGCGCGATGGGATCTACATGCGACGGGACATGATGCGGGACAGCGGTACGGCGGAGCGACGCCTTCACGATAGGATGGCCGGAGCGCCGTCAATAGAGGCCATCGGACTTGAGCTGAAGACATGCGATCGCCACGGTTCTTACGATTGCCTCTACGTCTTGCGTACGGCGTACCGCTTCCTGCCAGAGTTGAGTGCCCGACAGCACGACCTGGAGGCGTTGTTTTCGGCGGTTTCGAATGCACGTTTCCGCGAATGGGCCTTAGCGGTGCTGCGCTCGCGCCGCGATGGGCGACTGAGCGGAGCCGTGATGGCTTGGGCGTCTGGCGCACGCCAAGGCTCCTGACGCCTCGAGCGCATCGTGTGAGCGTCAATCGGCGCCTTCCAGACGGCGTCTTCCGGTCCGGAACGCGAGGGCCTACTTGAGGTTGCGAACCATACCGCGGTGATTTCGGGGCACTCGGAATGGGGTGTCGGGATGGCTCGGCGTTTCCGCTGAGGACACGGCATTGAACGTGGGCAGGCCCACCTTGGCCGGGCTCTCCAAGCGGTGAGCCGGGTGGCGCGAGGCGCTCCACGTCGTTCGCCCCGAGACAGTGATTCGTTGGCATCGGCAGGGGTTTCGCGCCTTCTGGACCTGGAAGTCCCGACGCGGGCGAACGGGTCGACAGCTGGTCGGCTCAGAGCTTGCCGAGCTCGTCCGCACCATGGCGCTCGCCAATCCTGTCTGGGGCGCGCCCCGCATTCACGGCGAACTGCTCAAGCTGGGATTCGACGTTTCACAGCGGACCGTTGCGCGTCTCATGCCACGCCGCCGGAAGCCACCCTCGCAGACTTGGCGAGCGTTCCTCCAGAACCACGTCGCCGACCTTGCCTCCGTTGACTTCTTCGTCGTGCCGACAGCGACCTTCCGTGTGCTCTACGTGTTCGTGGTCCTGCTGCAACATCGCCGCCAGGTCGTGCACTTCAACGTCACCGATTTTCCCGACGGCCGCATGGACTGCGCAGCAGATCGTCGAGGCGTTCCCCGATGACTCGGCGCCGCGCTACCTCCTCCGCGATCGCGACGGCATCTACGGCGCCGAGTTCCGGCGACGGGTGAAGAGCATGGGCATCGCCGACGTTGTCACGTCAGCGCGCTAGCCCTGGCAGAATCCTTTCGCCGAACGCGTGATCGGCACGATCCGCCGTGAGCTCCTCGACCACGTGATCGTCCTGAACGAGCGACACCTCCGCGGGCGTCTGCGCAGCTACTTCCGCTATTACCACGCCTCGCGCACGCATCTCGCCCTCGACAAGGACGCGCCCGAGCCGCGCGCTGTCGAGCCACCCGATCTCGGTCGCATCGTCGCCCTGCCCCTTGTCGGCGGCCTCCACCACCGCTACGTCCGCCGCGCGGCATAGTCCCAAGAGTCAGTCCTCCCGTCGCAGAGGGAGGGAGCGCGATCAGCGCTCACCGAAGGGGCCGGCTGCCGGTTACCAGTCATCTTGCTTGTAGCCGCTCGCCATTGCTGCGTCGCCAGATCCGCCTGAGAAGACCATGATCGGCGCGCGCCGGTCGAGTCATCCTTGGGTCGCGGAGATGCCAGGATCGAGTTTTGGCCAACGACAGGTTGGCATATCAGGAACGGACAACCTCGTGGCTCCTCCAGCAGCGCCAAGTCGGAGAGGCAAGATGAGGCGACGGGGCGGGTACCCCGCCACATCGGCGCGCGTGATCAGGCGCGTGGCGTGTGTCGAAGTGATCGGCCGCGGTCGGTACAACCATTTTTGGCGAGCTACAGGCACCAGCAGGACTTGTCCCTTAGAACCCCCGATCCGACGGGATCCACAGCAGAGAGAGCACCGCATTCAGGGACGGCATCGGCCTCGACTCCTCAATCAGGTCGTCGTCCCTGCCAACCTTCGTTGGGTCGAGCCACGCGCTTGCGGACACGGCCTCCGGCTGGGAACCGACCCTGCCCTTGGCGAAGTAGTCGAATGCTAGCGAGTAAGGGTCGAGCTTCGCGCCCCTGCTGATCCAATGGCCGAAGTCTGGCCCCGACGCGAACCACTCGATCACGCCAGCCCTGGAGACAACGACACAGCAACGTTCTGGGCACAGCTTGGCGAATCTGATGGCCGCGGCCGTGAAGCTCACTTCGAACCCGTCCGCGAGGGTAGACACGATCTCCAGACTGGGCTTCTTCACGTCCACGCGCTTCGACCAGAGCGCCTTCGGCATCAGCAACTCGGTTGCGAAGGAGTTGGACTCCCGCTCCGTGCCCGAGTCGTAAACCTCGCTAATCTTCGCCTCCTCGCAGAGTGCGATCTGGTTCTCGGACTTGTGCAGCTCCAGATGACCCAACTCGTGGGCTACGACGAACCGCCGGCGTGCGGCATACGTGATGTCGGTGCTCACTGCGATGATTGCGTCCGAGCCGATACGAGCAAGTCGCCCCTGCGCGCCTCGCAAAGGCACGTCCCGAACGAGCGCTCCACGCAGGAACGCGATTGTGTCGATCGGAATCTCCGTAGGGTGAGTGAGCCCAACGGCGGTATAGACTTCGCGGGCAACGCGCTCCCCCCGCGCAACATCGGCGTCCTCCCAGCTACGCTTTGCCACGGGAGAGAAGCTCCTCGAGGTCTGCGACGAAGGATTCCAAATCCTCCTCTGAAGATGCCTCGAATCCCCGATAGAAAGCCTGCGGCTGATCGCCTGGCGGCAACGAGGAACGAATCTCAGCGAGACGAGACAGCAATTCCGCCTTGCTTCTTCGAGCACGTGGAGCCCCGAGTCTCTCGAGCGCCGCCTTCCTCTCGATTTCGGCTTTGGCAAAGCGCTCGGTCCGCTGACGTTCTTCGACTTCTCGAACTCGGGCGAGCATTCGCTCTGTTGACGCTTGAGCATCAATCCCTGCCTCGCGAAGGAGCTCATCGACCTCGTCGTCCTTGAGCTGGACTTCATCGCTCAGCGTCTCGAGTCGTGCGACAAATTCCGCATCCGAGTTCTTGGTGGGTTCCTTTTTCATGACCTTGAACCCCGGGCGCTCAAGCGCCGTCGCAACTTCCTCGTTGCCTCGTAGACTTGGTCAACGGACAAGCCAGTGGCCTGCGCTATCTCGGCCGACTTGCTGCATCCCTCGACAATCGCATTGACGAGCTTGCCAAGAACCGGATCGGTTCCCGCAGCATCCAGCGCGCGGTCCACAATGGCCGCGCATTTCTCACTCTCAAGCAACTGCTGCTCCGCGCTCCTCGCCAAGCCCCGATCTCGATCGTCGAGCACGCCGAGCCGCTCGTCTGCGCCGCTCCCTGCGGTCCCGCTCTCGTTCGCTTGATCGCCATTGAGCGAGTCCTTGGCCGCCGCCGGGCTCTTCAAGTCCGCGTTCAAGATGCTCCGCATGACCTCTTTCAGGAAGAACACCAGGTCGACCTTGGTGGGGTCCCATGTCCGGTCCCCATCGAGCACGCGGACGACCGCTTCCTGCGCCAGCTCCTCCGCCGCTTTGCCCATGGAGTCATATCCCCGTGCGTAAACGGGATGGCCTTGGACGAGCACCACCGCCCGCGCCAGGACTTGCCTGTAGACGCGGGGCAGCTGTTCCTTGAACAGCCCGAGGGTCTTCGAGTCCACCGCCCTCCCTTACCGCTAGATGCGCGGCACCAGCGTTTTTTCGCCACCGGCTCGATTTCGCCGCCGAGAGCTCCATCCGCGTACCTCGTCTCGCCGCGTGGCGAAAAAGCTCGCCAGAGGAGCATCCCTCTAGGGAAGCGGTCGGAGCACGTCGCCGGCATGGTGCCGGCCCAGACGACCGCCATCAGAAGGATGTACAACATGCCAGAAGATACCCCAAGCAGCAGCACCGAGGACGTGGTCGACGTCGAAGAGCACGCAAAGGCGGGAAAGCCTGTGCCGTCGGCGAGGCGCTACCGCATCCGGATCGACAAGACCACCTACGTGGTCGACAAGCAGTTCATCACCGGGCGCGAGTTGCTCACCCTCGCCGGGAAGATTCCCGTCGAGAAGTACCGCATCTTCGAGCACCTCCACGGCGGGCAGACCAAGCCCATCGGGTTGGACGAGAAGGTCGACCTGGCCCAGCCGGGCTTGGAGCGCTTCAAGACCCTCCCGATCGACCAGACGGAGGGCGACAGCACCGAGTCGCCCTTGCGCCGCCAGTTCAAGATGCCGAGCCGGGACAGCGAGTACCTGGATCGCACCGGGCTGAAGTGGGAAACGGTTCTCGAAGGCGGGGTTCAGCGCCTCGTCGTCTACGGCTTCCCGGCGCCGCCCGGTTACTCGAGCGCGAAGGTCGACCTCAACCTGCGCATCGAGCCACTGTATCCGGCGACTCAGATCGACATGGTCTACTTCCACCCCCTGCTCGCGCTGACGAATGGAAGGCCGATCCCGGCGCTCTCCACCGAGGCGTTCGACGGCAAGACCTGGCAGCGCTGGTCGCGACACCGGACCCCGGAGAACCCGTGGCGCGAGGCTGAGGACGGCGTCGAGACTCACCTCGAGTGCGTCGCCGCATGGCTGCAACGGGAGCTCGCTCGGTGATTCCCAGCTACGTTTCGCTGACGCTCACGCCGGAGCATTACGCGCAGCTTCGTCGGCACCTGCTTCCAGGCGACGGGAAGGAGGCGGTTGCGCTGGCCCTTTGCAGCCGCCGTGCAAGGCCTGACCGTTATCGACTACTGGTGAACGAGGTCATCCTGGTGCCCCACGGACTCTGCGACAGGTCGCCGACTTCTGTTCGCTGGCGGACCGACGAGGTCCTTCCGAGCCTGCTCGAGCGAGCCGAGCGCCGGGAGATGATGCTGCTCAAGGTTCACAGTCATCCGTCAGGCACCAGGCGGTTTTCAGCACAGGACGATGAGGCGGATAGGGAGTTGCTGGCTTCACTGGGCTGCTGGCTGACCAGCACGCCCTGCCTGGCGAGCGCCGTGATGCTCCCCGAGGGTGAGATGTTCGGGCGGGTCTTCGACGAGAAGGGGGAGCCGCATCCTTTGAGCTCGATCGCGATCGCCGGCGACGACCTGGTGTTCTGGTTTGACGACGGCGCAGGGCACTTGGTCGAGAATGCCTCCTCGTCCGAGCTGAGGTTGCGCACCAAGCAAGCCTTTGGCGAGGGCACCGTGCGTACGTTGCGACGACTGCGCATTGCGGTCGTCGGTTGCTCCGGGACCGGCAGCATCGTCATCGAGCAGCTCGCGCGTCTCGGCCTGGGGAAGCTTGTGCTAGTCGACGCCGACGTGGTCGAGGAAAGAAACCTCGATCGGATCCTCCACGCCACCAAGCAAGATGCAGCTCAAGGCCGGCCGAAGGTCGATGTCCTCGGCGAGGCGATCGAAGCCATCGGCAGTGGCACCACCGTGGAACGTATTCGTTCCACGCTTGGTACTCGGGTCGCGATCGAGGCGGTCGCTGCTTGCGATGCCGTCTTCGGCTGCGTAGACGGGTACGAAGGGAGAGAACTTCTCGGACGTCTCGCCGCTTTCTACCTGCTTCCATACTTCGACGTGGGCGTCCGCCTCGATGCCGATGGAGCAGGTGGCGTAGATCAGGTATGCGGGACGATTCACTACGTCCGGCCGGGCGGCTCAACGCTACGAGATCGCGGAGTCTTTTCTCGAGAGGATGTCGAAGCAGACGCCCTACGCCGGACGGACCCGGTTGAGTACCAGCGTCGCCGCAAGGAAGGCTACATCAAAGGCATCGCGATCAACCGACCCGCAGTCATCAGCGTCAACATGTTCTACGCCGCGCTCGCCGTAAATGAATTCCTCGCGCGACTCCACTCCTACAGGACGGAGCCCAACGGAGACTCGGCGACGTTCTGCGTCAGCCTCTCCGGGCTGTTCATGGTTCGAGAGCCAGACTCGTGGCTGTCGTCATCGGCCAGGCTCCTAGCCCGCGGCGACGTGGAACCGAGACTCGATATGCCGAGCCTGTCTGAATGAGCATCTCCCTCGCGCCTGCTTACGTTGTCAGACGAGTAGACGACGAGCCGAGCGAGATCCTCCCGGGGATCGTATACGTCGTGGGCGAGCCAGGTTGGCCTTGGTGCGCGATATTACGGTGCCCCTGTGAGTGCAGCGCCGTTATCCGCCTTAGCTTGGTTCCCAACGACCGCCCCCGCTGGTCTGTCCGCATTCACAGCGAGTGGGCGGCAAGCATCTACCCGTCGGTTGCACGGGTTGTCGGCTGCCGGAGCCACTTTATCATTCGCCGTGGACGAATGATCTGGGCAATGTGGACGCGTCGAAGCCCATGCGGAATCTCAGGGACACGAAGGCCCCGGCTTAGAGAACCTCTCTGAACCGGGGCCTTTTTTTTGGGGCGGAACACCGGGTTCGAACGGGCGACCTTCGCCTTGGCAAGGCGAAGCCCTCTACCCTCATGGCCGGTCGGTCTCCATGTTGATCCACGCCATGACGGCGGCGCGTAGCGCCGCGTGAAGCGGTAAGCCTTCCTGCCTGGCGCGCCTCTCGAGATGCTTCCACACTTTTACTGGAAATCGAACCGAGCGCGGGATCGTGGGACCGGTCTCCGTCCCCTTCCTTGGCCTGCCCCGACCCACGTGAATCGAAACTCCTTCCTTTGCGATTCGGAGCGCGTACGGATTGCGGCGTACCTTGGTCTTGTCGAAGTTCACCTCGGGTATCTCGCGCAGCGATGCGCGGGACGGCTCGCGGGCTTTCTTACCAACCGCCTTCTTCATAGCGTTTCCTCTCATGGGACGTAGCGCGTCTCGCGCTAATGATGTGGATCGTGTCCTCGGATTGCTCGATGAAGACAACGAGCAGAACACGTCCCTTCTCGGACTGACCGATCAGAATCGCGCGCTCAGGGTCCAGTGCGTCCTCCACCATCGCGGCGAGCGGGTCAGCGAACACGGAAGCGGCCTCAACGAACGAGACTCCGTGCTTCTTCAGGTTCGACGCGGTCTTCTGTGGGTCCCACGTGAACCGCACGGGAAACAAGTGTAACACACTTTCGTGCGCACGCGAGGGGACAGCCGAGGTACTGCAATTTGGTCAGCCGGTGGTCAGCAACTGTCGAAGGGGCACGGGGTTCGAATAGGCTGCGTAGACCTAAGTAGCGGAAACTGCTCGTAGCCTCTGCCCATCCTCGATGCAGCCTGCAAACCTGCGACCTTCGGGTCGCCGCCCGAGGCCGAAGAAGCGCAGGCCCCACAGGCTAAGTACCTGTAGGGCTGCGTGTTTTTGGGTGCGGGGGCAGGATTTGAACCTGCGACCTTCGGGTTATGAGGCAACCGACGAAGGCTTGCAGACCGCATCAAACTCTACCAACCCCTCGGAATCTGTCGACTCACTGAGCGGGGATTCAGCGCCGCCGATGCAAGCTGCATCAAGCGAGCACAAGAAATTTGGTCAGCCGGTGGTCAGCGACAAATCTCTTGCGCTGCCGCAAGAGAGCGGCGCCAATCAACTACTCACGCCTGCGCAGGCGGCAACTCGTTTCCACATCCCCGAGTACCTGCTTCGCAAAGCCTGCTCCGAAGGCCGTCTCGAGCATCTGCGGGTGGTCAACTCGCTCTGGCTGGCATCGGCCACGGTGGCGACCTTCGCGCGCTCTTGGCGCACCAAGAACGGGAGGAACTCGTAACTCTATGGACCAACTCATGGATCGAGTTTTGGCAAACGACAAGCTCCCTGCTAGCCGGCGCGCTGGCGGCTGACTATGCTGAGGCACGGTCTGGAGGCGTCCACATGCGGTCCAGCCCTCTTTTCGTTGGCGCGATCTGGGCCGCAGGCGTCCTGCCTGCCCCGCCCGGCACCGCGGACGAGTTCAAGAATCCGCAGATCATCGGGGTGCGGGCGCCGGGAGGCAGCCTCGCCATCCGTGCGCGCCGAGGCACGGCGTCCATCCCAGGCCTGGGCGAGGTGGAGCAGGTCTACGGCTATGACGTGCACCGGGGGACGGCTTTCCCGCCCGAACGGCTCGGGCCGACGACCGTACAGCTGATGCCACCGGTCATCGCGGTCGACCGCGGGATTGCGCTCCGGATCGTGTATCGCAACGAATTGCTGACGACGGACGTCGCGGGGAAGAGCCAGCCGACCGACTCGAACCTGCACACGCACGGCCTGATCGTCTCACCCCAAGGGCCCGGACTCGAAGGCAACGAGCGCGTCTACGGCGATTGCATCTTCGCGATGGCTTCCACTTCCGGCAGCAGGACGGCTGGCCATGCGCACGGACGTCCGGCGCCGGCTTCCGCGGATCCGCCGGGAGATCCCTGCTCGCTGGACTCCGGAACGAGCTTCGTGCGCGCCGAGAGCGGCGACATCCGCTACAGCTACGTGATCCCCCGCGACCATCCGAGCGGAATGTATTGGTTCCACCCGCACCCGCACGGCGCAACGGAAGTGCAGGTGGCGAACGGCCTCTCCGGCTTGATGTCGGTCGGCAACATCTGGGATTACACCTATATCAAGTGTCGCATCACGGCGGCGCCCGATGATGCCGGGTTGGACACCTGCTGGGATCAGGAGGCGCAGCGCGACGAGCTCGCTGCCGAGCGTCGAGCGAAGGCTGCTGGTTCCCTTCAAGTCAGGTACCTGGCCCTCAAGGACATCCAGGTCTCAAAGCTGAAGGGCCGCGCGGGCGGCCGGGGCAAGCCGAGGTTCCGGCTCATCGAGTTCCCCCTCCGACCCGATCCGAGCGATGGGCCCGCGAACGAGGCCTTTGGTGATCAAACCGATGCGCGCAAGAGCCGCTGCGGCAAGCTCGCGGTGAGCGGGGACGGCGAGCTGGCGTACGTCGATGGAGTGGCCCTCCCGGGCCAGTGCTGGCAAAAGCAGCATCCCGACGAGCGGTGGATCTTCCCTGTGTCCGGTCAGGTCTATCCCCGCATCGCGGTCAAAGCTGGGAAGGCCGAGGTCTGGCAGCTCGCCAACATCGGCGCCGACGTGAGCTATCGCCTCCGCCTGGAGACCCTCGAGCAAAAGCCCAGGCGCCTCGCGTTCGAGCTGCGGGCACGCGACGGGGCCGCGTTCCCGCCCGATCCGGCGAGGCGGAGACGAACGGAGATCGTCTTGATGCCCGGTGCCCGGATCGAGGTGCTCATCGCACGCTGCAGCCAGGGAGCCGGTGCGCCGGGCACGAACGAGCCCCGCGACTGTGTCGATCCCTCGCAGAGAGTCGAGGCGCGGCTGCGCACGGCTGGAGTCGCGACCGGCATCGATGCTGACAGCGGCGATCACTGGCCTCCCGTCGACCTGGCCTCCGTCGTCTTCGAAGCAGCGCCAGGAGCTGCGAAGGCGACGACCCGGTCGGTGCCGCCGCCGGCGCCCAGTCCGCTGAGCTCCGGACCCGTCAGCCAGACACCGCCGCCCTCTCCCGCGCCCGCAGGCGAGGTCTCGACGCCGCCGCCGTCCGCGCGGTCGGGCGCCTGCGATTACCGCCGATACCAGGCAGGTCCCGCCGACTTCACGGTCGATTCCAACCTAGTACGCCTGATCCGGTTCAACAATCGGGATTTCGGCGAGCACGGTGGCGAGCTGTTCGGCATTCACGTCGAGAACTTCCGGATGCTGGACCAGGCGGGAAAATCGATCGCCGTGGCCGATCTCCTGGCCGAGGGTCGAGTCGAACGGCGGGAAAACCAGACAACCGCAATCGCGTCGATCTCGCTCGACGATCCCTGCTGGAAGGCGACCGCCGGCGAGCACGCGGATCCCGCGGAGTTCGCAAAGTTCTACCCCGCGTTCAAGATGGAAGGCGCTCCAAACCTGACCGCAGCCCATGGCGCGCGGGAGTATTGGCTGCTCGTCAATGACAGCGACGAGTGCCACAACTTTCATATTCACCAGTCGAAGTTCATCGTTCTCGACGCAGACTTCGGCGCGGCTGGCGCGCGGACCTCCGTGACCCAGTGTCTCGGCGATCGAGGGTTCATCCCGCCCATCAACCGGAACGTGCTGCACGATACCTATCCGCTGCCGCCTCGCGCGCGCGTGTTGGTGATGATCATCTTCAACGGGCCAAAGCTCGGGCGTTTCGTGTTCCACTGCCACATCCTCGAGCACGAGGACAAAGGCATGATGGCCACCATCGGAGTCGTAGACGGCCCGCCGCGCTAATAGCGAAAGGCCCTTCCTTGAGTCCGCTCCGGCTCGCGGCGCCGATGCCCTCGAGGTGCGGTGTAACAGCGGAAGCCCGCTGGTACGGGTAACGTCCTCAGTGCGACCTGGAGCCCGCCTGGCGCTTGATCATTCTCTCCTGTGTTAACTCCCAGATCTCGATCGCACAGATTTGTTCGTAGTTGAGAATGGGGTCCGGTTTCGCGTTACGAACAAATCTTCTAAGTGCTTGATTCTCGGACCCTGAGAACAAAAGCGTTCTAAATCAGTGGTCAATGGGGAGCCACTCCTTCGGCCCGGCAGAACATCGGGCTGATCTGCTTAACACACACCCGCCGAACACGAATCTCTGGGTCCAACAGGGGTCCGAGAGAACTTGCTCGGCGTGGCCGAGGTCGCGCGCCGCCTCGGCGTCTGCACCGCAACAATCTACAGCCTCCTCGCACGCGGAGATCTCCCGCACATTCGCATCATGAATGCGATTCGTGTCTGCCCGGCGGACCTCGAGACTTTCATCAAGGGGAAGCGTCGCTGATGTCGCGCTATCGACGCCTGAGTAGAACGCGGCGCTCGATGCAACTGATCAGCGATCGGGAGGACGTGCTGCGCCGGGCGCAGCGCCGGATGGAGCAGGACGAGACGCCGAACCGAAACGCGCGCCGCTTGACCCGCCTGTGCGGGCGAAGCCCGGGGAAGGCAACCTCGAGCCCCCCGGGTTTGCGACCAGGTGCCCTTGGGCAAGAAGCTCAGCGCCGTGTTTGCGGCCAAGTAACCCTTCCAAAGGCGTGCCCGCGTCTCTCCTATGAAGCGGCACGCTTGCTGGCAAGTGCCTGGGGGCGAGCCAGCGACGACTCTTGGCAGGCGCGCGCTGAACGGGTTTCCGCTCGCGCTAGAGAAGGACGCACCGAGCCGCGCGCCGTCGAACCACCCGAGCACGGCCGCGTCGTTGCCCTACCCCACGTCGGCGGCCTCCACCACCGCTACGTTCGTCGAACAGCGTAGTCGCAGTCGACCCTCTCCCCTCGGGCGACAAGATCAGAGCGCAATCGGCGCTCGCGCGACGGTCTTGCCGCCGGCGGCGCTGTCGACGCGCGCTCGTGCTCAACTCCGTAGCACCCGCCACTTGACGCTCATCGGCGTGCCCGATCACGTCAATGATCGCCGGCGCCGATCTAGCATTTATGGTTCAACCGCCGCGATCGAGCTTTGGCCAACGACAGGGTGTCAAAATGGTCCCGCTCTCAAGAGCACGCTCAGGAAAGCAAACAACCCGATCAGAGAGATGATCGAAGCGATCGTCAACGTGAGCGACCACATGTGCTTCGTTTTGTCGGCATCCAGGACTCTCAGCAGCTTCCAGTGCTGGATGGATGCTGCCACGAGCCCGCCGGTGCCCAACAGAATCAGCGACAGGCCAAGGTTCCGCGGACCCTCTACGCGAATCCCCGTTCCCTCGCGCTCTCGAACATATTCGAGAAACTTATAAATCGTGAAGCCGAAGGTGATCATCGATAATGCTGTTCGGATCCATGCCATCAGCGTTCGATCGGCTGCCAGGCGGTTCCGCATCAAAGCCAGATCTGTGCGTTCGTTCGCCAACTCCGCTCGAGTGAAGTCCGGCGTTGGCGTACCCTCGCTCCTTCAGCGCAACGCCGCGTCGACCAACGCCGCCACAGCCGAGATGTTCTTTTCGAGGCCATCCGGAAGGCCATATCGCCTGGCAATGAAAGCACTGTCCTGGTAGCTCGCCCAGACGCGGCCGTCCGATGCGCGCCAGACGAGCACCCGGAGTGGCAGATCGAGGCCCGCCAGAGGTCGCGCGACCATCAACGGGGTTCCCGCGCGCGGATTGCCGAAGATGAGCACTTGCTCGTCCTGCATGTCGAGGCCGGCTTCGCGCGCTCCGGCGCGGTGATCGATGCGGGCGAACACGGTGAGGCCCTTGCCGCGCACGACTTCGTCGAGGCGTTGAATTGTTTCGTCGACGGAGTACGGGCTGGGTTTGGAAATCACTCCATCTGCTGACGGGGCTGTGGCCGGCATATCCATGATTGCTCCCGCGGCTGAAAGCAGAACAGCCACAAAGGTCGATCTCATTGCTGGACCTGCACGGGCGCGCCCATGCTCGACGGCGAGCCGGCGGTGATGACGAGGTACCGCCTCGGCGTTGGGCCGCTGGTCTGGACGATCTGGCGGATCGGCCCGACGGCGTTCACGATGGCAGCCCCTGCAGGGTTGGTCATGAAACCAGCGAGCGGTTCCAGCGCGGCCATCCCCGCCGGGTCGGAAGAGAGCGCAAGCACATACGGCTTCTTCGCTTCGAGGCCGGTGACGGCCGCCTGCAGCACCTGGGTCAGGCCTTGATCGAAGAGCGAGACGCGGGTCGCCGGAGCGCCGCCGGCCGGTCCGAGCACGAGTTGCGCCACTTGGCCGGCCACACCCAGCGGTTGCAGATTCTCCGTCCCGGCTCCCTCGGGCACGGCGTTGGGAATGTAGACCACCGCTTGGGGTCCCTGGCCGATGGGGATCGTGGCAATCACCTTGTTCTCGAGCGTGTCGATCGCCGTCATCGCATCGCCGTTCTCGATGCCCACATAGACGCGAGTCCCGTCGCCGGACGGCCATATGCCGTGCGGCACCTCGCCGACCGGGATCAGTGCCACGCGCTCGAAGGTGTCGGTGCGGAACACCAGCACCTGGTTGAGCCCGCCCACGGTGACGTATGCGAAGCGGCCATTCGCGTTGCGCACGATGTTGACATGGTTGGTGATCGGACCGGTATCGAAAACCTTGAGCACGTTGAACGGCGGCTTTGCCTCGAAGACCATCACCTTGCCAACGTCCTTCAGGGTGAGCCAGACCTGATCTCCCTCCGGCGTTGCCGCAATGTTCGGGCAGAATGGCGACTCTTGTTTCACCCTGCCGACGACCTTGTGATCGGCCACCGAGACGATGGCGGTCTCCGGGTTGAAGCTGGAGCAGACGTAGCCGTACTTTCCGTCCGGAGAGAAGATGGTCATGCCCGGACCATTGGCGACCCTGATGCGCCTCTTCGCGGAGAAGGTCTTGCCGTCGAGCACCGCGACGTAGTCCTCCCCGCGCACCGTCACCCAGACTTCGCTTCCACTCGGGGTAAAGAATGCTTCGTGAGGCGCACGGCCGAGGTAGGTGACATGCTTGATGGCGTTGGTTGCGGTGTCGATGAAGGTGACCGAGTTGGAACCGATGGAGACCACCACGAGAGTGCGGTGGTCGGGCGACAAGCCAAGGCCGTGCACGAGCAGCTGCCCGCGGTAGAGCGGCGAGAGATTCGCCGGCTGTGGATCGCCGAGCCGGATTACCCCGAGGAGCTTGTTGGCCGCCGGGTCGATCACGGAAACGGTGTTCGAGAACTGTTCGGCGGCGTAGACGCGATCGCGGGCGCTCACCGGGACATCGGGCGCCGCGGCGGAGCTCGGCGCCTGGCCAGCGCGCGCGGATGCCACGGCGAATGCGGCGAAGGCGAAAACGAAGGTGCGGGCCATGTCAGTGCTCCCAATGAGGCTTGATCTGCGTGGGCGTGGGACTGCCGGGCGGAATAGCGTCGCCGAGAGTGAGATGCATGACTGCGATCTCCTGCTGCTGCGAGACGATGATCTCCTGGGCGAGCCGCTTCAGACGTTCGTCCTTGCCGTAGCGAAGCTCGATCAGCGCCATGTCGATGGCGCCCTGGTGGTGCGGGATCATCATGCGCGCGAAGTCGCCGTCAGCGTCGCCGGTGAAGGGCACGTTCATCGCCGTATGCATGCGCGCGACCGCGTCGTTCATCATCGCGCGAAAACTGCCTGCCGTGGCGGGATCGGGATTGCCTAGAGCCATCCCACCCGCAAGAACGATAGCCATCAGGAAAAAGGGCCGGAGCACCAATCGGCGGCTGGCCAACATGCTTGCCTCCTTTTTTTCCTGGCCGAAGGAACGCATAAGTCATCATTCCTGTCGCGCCGAAGACGATCACCTCACCTTCATCGCATCGTTCGCCCTCCAACGGCGGCAACGAGTCTTGCGCGTTGCGTGAATCACCTGGGAACATGGGCGTCATCGCGCTGACGCGCCGGCGCGCGCCGCCACCTTCCTCAACGTTTCCGCACTGCGCGCGAGCAGCTCTTCCTCTTCCGGCGACAGCTCCGGCTGGAAGGTCTCGCGCACTCCGCCGTGCCCCAGCACCGACGGCAGCGACAAGGTCGCTCGGAACCTCTTGCTGTAGCTGCCGAGCGGTACGACGACCCCCTCGTCGCGCAGCACCACTTCGGCGATTCGAGCCGACACGATGCCGATGCCGTACTGGCTGGCCTCGTTGCCTTCGATGATGGTGATGTTCGCGTAGCGCACGTCGCGCTCGATTCCCTCGCGCAGCTTGTCGAGCGACATCCCCCGGTCTAGGACGACCTGCTTCAGGGGGACCCCGGCGATCCGCACCCCCGACCAGATGAAGACCTCGGAGGTGCCGTGCTCGCCGAGGATCTGCGCCTCCATCGAGGCAGGATGGACGCGAAAGACGGATGCGAGGTGCGTCTGGAAGCGCAGGCTGTCGAGCCAGGTGCCTGTGCTGAGGACGCGGTCATGCTTCGCGATGACCCGCGTGAGATCCGCCAGCGGGTCTGGCGGATCGGTGACCACGAGGAGCACGGCTTCTGGGGCGGCCTCGACGATCTTCGGGACCATGGCGCGGTAGATCTCCGCGTTCTTGTCGAGGAGCCGCAAGCGCCCTTCGGGATCCGTCCGATCGGTCGCGCCTCCCAGCTTCTCATTCACTCCCGAGGTGATCATCACCACGCCGGCACCCGCCAGGTCCGCGTAGTCACCATCGCGGATGTCGGTGCGCTCCGACAGAGGCGCGCCGTACCTCAGGTCGGTGGCCACCGCCTTGGCGCGCGCGCGAGTCCGATCCACGAGTACGACCTCGCGCGCCACGCCGCGCATCACGAGCGCGAATGCGCACGCCGAGCCAACCTTGCCTGCACCAATCACTCCGACCTTCATGGCGACTCCTTGTTCCCGTCTGCTGGAAGCCCTCGCTGGGGCCCACCTCACAAGCTTAGCAGCCGAACGCCAGGCCACGCGCGCAATCCGACCGGACACCACCTTGCGGCTACGAGCGCTGGAAACTGCGGCCCCGACGAGCGGAACTGCGCCCTCGCTCGCCGCCATGCTTGGCCGCTGGAAGGAGGAGGCGCGAGGTGCGGCGAGGGACCGAACGGCATTCATCCGCTGTCCGGTCGGCACGCGAAGATGCTTAGCCGGTGAACAACGGTGTCGGCGAAACGGACACTGCCCGGTTGCGCCTCCAAGGCGGAACTGAGGGAAGCGAGCGGGTGCAACGAATTGGCAGGGATCTTGAAACACGCCGTACCAGAATCTCGGGTTGCAGGCGCAAGACCAGGCGACAGCTTCCGGCCCGACGCAGCTTCCAAGGACAAGGCCATGAACCAGTACAAGCTACCTGACCTGCCCTACGATTACGGCGCCCTCGAGCCGCACGTCTCCGGCAAGATCATGGAGCTGCACCATGACAAGCACCACGCGGGCTACGTGAACGGCGCCAACGCGACCCTCGAGCGTCTCGACGAGGCGCGGGCCAGGGAGCAGTTCGACCGCATTCCGGCGCTGGAGCGCTCGCTGGCGTTCAATCTGTCCGGCCACATCCTGCACTCGGTCTTCTGGCGCAACCTCTCGCCGCAGGGCGGCGGCGAACCCGCGGGAGACCTGAAGGCCGCCCTTGAACGGGACTTCGGCGGGTTTCCGGCCTTCAGGCGGCAGCTCAACGAGGTGGCGGGCTCGATCATGGGATCGGGATGGGCGGCGCTGGTCTGGGAGCCGCTCGGTGCGAGGCTCCTGATCACGCAGATCTACGACCACCAGTCGAACCTGAACCAGAGCGGAGTGCCGCTGCTGGTGCTCGATGCCTGGGAGCACGCCTACTACCTTCAGTACCAGAACCGGAAAGCGGAGTTTTTTGGCGCTTGCTGGAACGTGTTCAACTGGCCCGACGTAGCCCGCCGCTTCGAGGCTGCGCGCAAGCTTCGGCTGGACGCCGCTTGAGGGTGGCCCGCAGCGCGACCTAGCGCCCGGTCTGGCAGCGTTGGAAGTTGGACCGGGGAGGCGGGAGGAAGACGACGGAACAGAGCTATCCTATGCGCCCACGCGGCTTTCCTCGAAAGTGGTACGAAAAGATTGCTCGGTCGGCGAGGACTGCAGCGCGCCCGTTGTGCGTAGACTCCTCCGTGAGCAGTTACTCACGGAGCGCGCACGCCACGGAGGGAAATCATGCACCTAATCGGGGGCGATTCCGCTGATCGAGTGGCGATGGTGACCAAGTCTCGCCGGAGATCTGCATCGCGATTCGTCGCCGCAGCACTGACCGGCCTCGTTGGGTTCCTCGCCTTCAACGTTGTCGACGGAGTGTTTGGTTCCGTCGAGGCGATCGTCGGTGTGGCGGCGTGCGTCGCCGTGACGGTGTTCGTGTGCCGACGCGCGCCAGCAGAGGAGGAGCCGCATGCATGATCTTGATCCGCTGATTCTGGCGCGAATGCAGTTCGCCTTCACAGTGAGCTTTCACATCATTTTCCCGACGATCTCGATTGGCCTGGCGTTGTTTCTCGTGATCGTCGAAGCGCTGGGGCTCAGGACGGGTGATCTGGTCTATCGGCAGATCTACAGGTTCTGGCTGAACATCTTCGCCATGAGCTTCGCGATCGGCGTGGTCACCGGGATCGTGCTCTCATTCGAATTCGGGCTGACCTTTGCAAAGTTCGCGCAGCTTGCCGGACCCGTCATCGGGCCGCTGATCGGCCTCGAAGTGCTCACCTCGTTCTTCCTCGAAGCGGGATTCCTGGGGATCATGCTGTTCGGAGAGAGCCGTGTCGGACCGAAGCTGCATTTCTTCGCGACATGCATGGTCGCTCTGGGTACCGTGCTGTCGTCGGCGTGGATCATGTCGGCGAACAGTTGGATGCAGACGCCTGACGGCGTCACCTGGGAGCATGGGCGACTCATCGTCACCGACTGGTGGAAGGTCGTCGTCAATCCGTCGTGGCCCGTCAGGCTGCCCCACATGCTGCTGGCGGCTTATCTAACCGCCGCGTTTTTCGTCTCCGGCGTCAGCGCCTGGTATCTGCTGCGCCGCCGCGAGACCGCCTTTGCGCGGCGCACGTTGTCGCTCGGGATGGCCGGCGCCTGCATCCTCATCGCGGCGCAGGTGTTCGTTGGAGATCATGTGGGCAGCACGCTCGTGAAATATCAGCCCGCCAAGCTGCAGGCCGCCGAAGGCTGGTGGGACAAAACGACGCCTTCGCCGACGCCCTATCTCTGGGTCATCGTCCCGGACCAGGCCGAGCAACGCAATCGGTTTCAGTGGGGCACCCCGTACTTCGGCTCCATCTGGCTCACGAAATCTCTGAAGGGAACCATTGGCGGTCTGAGAAACACGCCGGTCGATCAGCAGCCGAGGATGGTCCTCGTCTTCTACAGCTTCAAGTTGATGCTCGCGCTCGGGATGGTCATGTTCACTCTGGCCGTCATCTCGCTGTGGCTGCGGTGGCACGGGCGGCTCTATTCCGCCCGTTGGTTTCTGCGCGCACTGGTGGTGATGACGCCGTCCGGTGTCGTGGCGACACTCGGAGGCTGGTACACCGCCGAGATCGGCCGCCAGCCGTTCGTGATCAACGGGATGATGCGCACCGCCGAGGCGCTCTCGCCGGTGCCGGCAGCGACGCTGTTGAGCACATTGATCGCGTTCGTCTGCGTCTACGCCGTCTTCTTCCTCGCGTTCCTCGTCTTCACGCTGCGGATCATCCGCCGCGGACCGTCGGGCCTGCCGGCTCACGCACTGCCATCCGGATCACTGAAGCGTGGCCTTCGGCCCGAGATCGCGGGTGTGCAGCCGTACCTGTCCGGCGGGGAGTAGCCACATGGATCTCCCATTGCTCTCGGCGCTCTTCCTGTTGTTCGCCCTGACGATGTACGTCATGCTCGACGGATTCGATCTCGGCGTCGGCGCGCTATTGCTCGCGCAATGGGATCAGCGGGTGCGCGACCGGATGGTCGATGCGATCGCCCCGACCTGGGATGGCAACGAGACGTGGCTGATCATGGCAGCCGTGACGCTCCTCGCTGGATTCCCGCGGGCCTACGGCATTCTCCTTCCGGCGTTCTACATCCCGGTCATCCTCATGCTGCTCTCGCTCGGGCTCAGAGGCGTGTCCTTCGAGTTTCGTCACAACAGCGCAAATGCGCGGAGACGGTGGGACATCGTGTTCGCCGGCGGCTCCATCGTGGCCGCAGTGGCGCAGGGCCTCATCGTCGGCGGACTGATACAGGGTGTGGACACGGATCTCGACTCGTTCGGCGGAAGTCCGCTCGACATGTTTCGCCCTTTCTGCCTGCTGATCGCGGTGACGGTCGTCGCCGGCTACGGCACGCTCGGCGTGGGTTGGCTTCGTCTCAAGGGGGACGATGCGACGCGAGCCTTCGCGAGGAGACATCAGCGATGGCTTCCACTGGCGTTCCTTGGCCTGACGATCATCACCGGCGTCATCGCGGCGACGATCCAGCCCGTGCTGATTGTGTCATGGCGCCACCACGGAATCGCACTCTCGTTCTGTCTTCTTGCGTTCGCCGCGTGCGCGCTTGGGATCGCGTTGTTCGCGGGTCGTGATGACGCCGATGATCACATCGGATTCGGGCTGGCTCTCGCGATGATGCTCAGTACAGTCGGAGCGCTCGAGCTCTCATTCTTCCCGTATGTCCTTCCGTTCAGACTCACGCTCTGGGAGGCCGCATCGGGCACGGCCAGCCACGTGTTCCTCCTCATCGGCGCGTTGGTGACAACGCCGGTGGTTCTGACGTACACCGCGTTCGCGTACCGAGTCTTTCGCGGCAGGACGCCGCCTGAGGGATGGTACTGATGGCAGTCATCACCTCCCATCGTCGGCTGAATCGTTGGCTTTGGTTCGCGGGCCTATACGCGGCCAGTGTCGTCACCTTGGCAGTCGTGGCGTATGGCCTTCGCGCGCTGTTGAACGCGTTGCGATGAGGCGATTCCGAAGCCGGCCGTGTACAAGCTGCTCGCCGCGTCATTCCCCAAACGAGGTATCACGTTGATCCCTGATCGGAGGGAATGGCTGTTCCCGCAGCGAGGAAACGAAAAACTACACATCGCGGGCACGCTCGAGGGCGATGTCAAACCCAAGTAGAGATGTCCGCCTTCCGGCCAAGTAGAAATGTCCGGTTGGGCTCGTCGGATCAAGCTGGGCGCTGTCCCTGGGCCAGCCCCTTGCGGCGGAGGGCAGCTCGATCGTTGTGCGTCTTGGTTCGCGCTTTCTGCTCCGCCTCGAATCGCTTGAGGAACGAGTTCACCTCGCTGAGGCCAACAGCGCCGGTGGGCTCTGCGGATGGCTTCGATGCCCCGGCCGCGAGGAGAGTAGCCTCGATGCGCTCCTTCTCGCGAAGGGTGCCTGGACTGACCGATTGGCTGCGTAGCGCGTTCGCCGTGCGGGACGCGGCGGCGGAGCGCGCGCGGAACCACTCGGCGATCCCCTCCATGAGCGGCTCGAAGTCGCCGGGCACCGAGAGGTTGAGCGCGCCCGCCCGGTCGGCGGTGCGGTTCTCGAAGTCGTGCGCCGTGCCTCCGGGCGCGATCACTAGCGAGCCCTTCGGCGCGTCGATCCACGCGCCGCCCACGAAGAAGCTCATCGTCCCCTCGATCACGAAGAAGACGTCGTCTTCCTCGTGCATGTGCGCGCCGGGGCCGCGCGTGTAGGGCTCGAGCCACCACTCCGAGATCGAGTACCGCCCGCGCGTCTCGTCGCCGTCCGCCTTGAAGACGGCGTGCACCGGGCCCATCCTGTACGCGCGGCCTGCGCCCAGAGGCAGAAGGATCGGAGCACGTTTCTTCCCGCGCGGCACGCCGCGAGAATGTTAACCGCTGGGTGAGATGACCGCCAGCGCCTGCGAGCGCCTTCGCGGCTACGCGATCATCGCGAAGGTCTGGTGGTTGAGCGCCACGAGGCGAGGCGACGACGGCAGCGACCTTTGATCCAGGACCGACGCCTCGCAAAGCACCTCACCGCGACCTGCGCACAACGCTGAACATCTATTCGCAGCTGGACGTGGACGACCTGCGCGGCGCGCTGGCGAAGCTGCCCGCCGTCGTGCCGCCCGCGCCACCGCCTGCGGAAGTAGCGAAGCCCGAGGTGGTGGCCGCCACCGCCTCGGGTGATGCGGCCCAAAGTGTTGCCGTTTTCTACCCGGCTTCTACCGGCGATCGACGCTGGAAAACGCGAAGCCGATCCAGGGCGAAAACCGCAGTGAATCCGGCTTCGGAGTTGGAGCGGAACAGCGGGTTCGAACCGGCGACCTTCGCCTTGGCGAAGCCCTCGAGATTTAAGGCCGGTCGGTTTCCTTGTTGATCCACGCCATCACGGCGGCTCGTAGGGCAGCATGGAGCGATATCCCTTCCGCCCTAGCGCGTTTTTCGAGATGCCTCCAAACTCTCGTCGGGAAGCGAACCGAGCGAGGAACGGTCGGGCCGGTCTCCGTGCCCTTCCTGGGCCTGCCCCGACCGACGTGGATGGAGATCCCCTCCGCCGCGATTCGAAGGGCGTACGGATTGCGACGGGCTTTGGCCTTGTCGAAGTTCACCTCGGGCATCTCTCGAAGTGATGCTCGGGACGGCCCGCGAAGCTTCTTACCAGTCGCTTTCTTCATAGCGTTTCCTCTTATGGGACGTAGCGCGTCTCGCGCTGATGATGCGGATCGTGTCCTCGGATTCCTCCAGGAACACAACCAGCAGTACACGTCTCTTCTCCGACTGACCGATCACGAACGCACGCTCTGGGTCCAATGTCCTCCAGCATTGCGGCAAGCGGGTCGGCGAACAAAGAAGCGGCCTCTACAAATGAGACTCCGTGCTTCTTGACGTTCGACGCGGCCTTCTTCGGGTCCCACGAATAAGTGTAATACACTTTTGTGCTCCCGCAAGAGGACGTCCGAAGCCCACAATTTGGTCAGCCCGTGGTCAGCAACACGCGAGAAGCCCACAGTTCAGCGCCCAGATCGGTCGACCAGACCCAAGGATCCGCAGTTACGTCGGACCCACGCCCTTCGGGCTCCGCAATTCTCGTCCAAGGTCCAAAAACGCAAAGGCCCCACAAGCTAAGTGCTTGCGGGGCCTGGTTTTGGTTGCGGGGGCAGGATTTGAACCTGCGACCTTCGGGTTATGAGGCAACCGACGAAGGCTTGCAGACAGCATCAGCGCGTACTAACCAGGCGGAATCTTTCGACCGACGGGCCGAAGATTCAGTGCCGCTCATGCAAGCTGTATCAAGCGAGCACAAGAAGTTTGGTCAGCCCGTGGTCAGCGAGCCGCAGCCGATTCTCGGGGAGTACGTCCACGACGCCCTCCTTACTCCGACGCAGGCGGCCGCCCGCTTCGACGTTCCTGAGTACCTGATTCGGAGGGCCTGCGCGGAAAGCCATCTTGAGCACCTTCGGGTCGTCAACGCGCTCTGGCTCGCGCCGGCCGCTGTCGCGGCATTCGCCGAGTCCTGGCGTACGCAAAAAGGCCGGAAGAACGAGTGACCGGCTGCCAACCGGCGACCTTCGCCTTGGCAAGGCCCTGACGAAGATGTGCTCGGCGTTGCAACGCGAGGCAAGCAGGCGGAATCTGAGCCTCTTGCGACACCGGGGAGCGCGCGGCAGTTGTGCAGACTAATGCAGCCGAAATCGTGGGCTCTACTGACGCTGGACTGACGCCATCCACGGATACGCCAAACTGGCTGGGTCACTGCGATCCAGGACGACCGCCTGCTCACGGTGGCAGAAACACTCTCCGATATTCAGTAGCGCCGCGATTTCGTCTACTCCGCCTTTGACCGCGGGGATCTCCGATACGTGAAGTTCGAAGGGATCGTGCAGATCGAGGGCCGTGACCTGACGGCCTATCTGCCGGGGGCGGACGCCTGCTGAGCCAGGATGACGCCGAGCGTCGAACGATTACGTTGCACGTTCGATCAATCTTCCTCGACACATCCATCACAACGTACACTGATGTCATGGCTGACCTCGAACGAGACGGCCAGGAGCTTTCTGCGCGCCAGCAGTACCAAACCCTGCTGGCGGTTTCAGCGGCGATCGTCGCGCACCGGGATTTGGGCGCACTGTTCCATGA